>Ga0265293_10000199_pt1 | contig 148718 bp, 146 predicted proteins | sample Munlanlewell138R_FD_192505 | JGI IMG/M metagenome (GOLD analysis project Ga0265293, IMG submission 192505) | Leachate microbial communities from a municipal landfill in Southern Ontario, Canada - Leachate well 138R | ecosystem: Engineered > Solid waste > Landfill > Unclassified | place...
GAGCGCGAAGAGCAGCGATTCGACCCCGGCGAGCGCGGCCCACGGGATTGGGCCGAGGAACTGCACGACCCACATGAGGTGCGTGAAGTAGAACGCGGCGCCGTAGGCGAGACCCACGAGAAACGCTCCCCCGATGCTGCGGCCCATGAGCGTCCAGAGCCCGCCGGCGATGCTGAGGAAGGCGAGCGGCCACCAGCCGAGGCTCGGGAACGCGGCGTCGAGCAGCAGGCCCGAGAGGGCGGCGATCGGGATCGCCGCGCCCCACGGCAGGCGACGCACCGTGGCGGTGGTGCGCTGCTCGCGCGCACCGCGCCCGAGTGCCGTGCGGGGCACGTCGGGGTCGTCGCGCCGCGGGAGCGTGTCCGTGGTCGTCACAGCGGCCTCCTTCCTGGTGCTCGAATCGCGGGTGTGGTCGGGGGCGGCTCAGCTGACGCCGGAGTAGGCGTGCAGGCCCTGGAAGTAGAGGTTGACGATGGTGAAGTTGAAGATCACCGTGGCGAAGCCGATGAGCGACAGCCACGCCGACTTCGTGCCGCGCCAGCCGCGGGTGGCGCGGGCGTGGATGTACCCGGCGTAGATCACCCAGATCACGAACGTCCACACCTCCTTGACGTCGAAGCCCCAATAGCGGCCCCAGGATTCGTTCGCCCAGATCGCTCCGGCGATGAGCGTGAACGTCCAGAAGATGAAGCCGAGAATCGCGAAGCGGTAGGCGAGCGTCTCGAGCACCTCGGCCTTCGGGAGCGTGCGCAGGTAGCCGCGATCCGGGGCAACCTCTTCGCCCCCGGTGGCCTTGATCCGCTCGCGGCGTGCCTGCAGCAGCTGCATCGTCGATAGGCCCGCCGCGATCGCGAGCAGCGCGGTGGCGAGCGAGGCGACGAAGACGTGGATGATGAGCCAGATGCTCTTGAGCGGATCCATCAGCGGGGTCACTTCGACGTAGAAGGAGATCGTCGATCCACCGAGGAAGAACACCACCATGCCAACGATGAAGACGCCGAGGAACCGGAGGTCGTACCAGCGCAAGGCGGCGAGGTAGACGGCGACGATCAGCAGGGTGCCGATGAGGGCGAACTCGTACATATTCGCCCACGGCACCCGTTCGGCCGCGATCCCGCGCGTGACCGTGGCGGCGAGATGGAGCGCGAAGCCGAGGGCGGTGAACGCGATACCGAGGCGCGCGAAGTAGCGCCGTGACCGTTCGGCACCGGGCACGCGGAGGCTCCCCTCCCCTCCCCCGTTCTGCGGGGAGGCTGCGGGGCCTCCGGCCGCGCCGACGAGCGCGGCCTCCCGCTGTTTGATGGGTGCGGCCGAGGCGCGCTGCGAGAGGTCGTAGGCGAAGGCGAGGAACGCAAGGACGTAGATCGTGATCGCTGACCAGACGGCGAGCACGGAGAACTCGTCGAGCGCGGCCTGCAGTTGCAGATCCATGGCTACTCCTTGCTCTCCGCGATCGCCGCGTCGAGGGCGTCGGTGATGTCGGTGACGGTCTGGGGTTGCAGCAGCTCACCGTTCAGGAAGAACGTCGGGGTGCCGCGCACGCCGAGCGACATGCCGGCGTTGTGGTCTTCTTCGACCCTCGCTTGGGTTGCAGGGTCGGCGACGGCCGCATCGAAGGCGTCCATGTCGAGTCCGAGCTCCTCGGCGTAGCCGCGGATCTTGTCGGCCTGCGAGTCTTGCTGCTCCGCCCATTCGGACTGCGACTCGAAGAGCTTCTGGTACATCTCCTCGAACTTGCCCTGCTGCGACGCGGCCTCGACAGCGATGGCGGCGTTCATGGAGTTCGTGTGGTTGGTGATGAAGTAGCGGGCGACATAGGTGATCTGCCCGTCGTACTGTTTGCGGATCTCCTCGATCACCGGGTAGACGGCGCCGCAGGCCTCGCATTCGAAGTCGAGGAACTCGACGAGCACGGGTGCACCCTCGCCGGCGTCGTCGAGGACGTGCGAGTTTTCCTGCACGAGCGGCACTTCGCCCCGGGGGGAGGTTTCGCTGCCATTCGAGGAATTATTCGGTGTCTGAACTTCGGGTCGGTTCAGGAAAGAGATGAGGATCAGGACGAGTGCGATGAGCAGCACAGCGGGGATCGCGATGAGTGCGCTTTTTTGCGAGGTGCTTAGCTTCTTGGGTGGTTTCTGCACCGTGTACGGGGGCCGGTTCATGGGGCTTCTTTCTTGAAGTGTTTTGGGGGGAGTTGCTCAGCGATAGCTGAGACGTGGCGAGTGCGAAACTGCTCGACGGCTCGCTCAAGACCAGGATCTTCGCCACGGGCGAGACCCGCGTACTCGATCTTCACCTTGCGTTCGCCGACGACCGGATCGATGAGGGTGGCCTTCACCCATAGCCGGCGGCGCGGCACGAGCAGACCGGTGATAAGGCCAGCCGTGGCGAGAATGGAGAAGATAAGTACCCAGGTGGCGCCGGTGTCGCGTTGGATCTGCAGATACACGAAACGCTTCACCGGTTCCTCCGCCCCCTCAGTGACGGTGAGATCCTCAAAGGTGATAGTGCCCATCCCATTCGGGAGATCAACGGTGTCACCGGGGGTGAGTTCAATCGAATCGACGCCAGTATCACCACCAGTGATCTGCGTCATCGACTCGGTATCGAGCTTGTACACAGAACGTGGCGTACCATCATCAATGCCAAGATCACCCGTGAACACGTTGAAGGTGATCATCGGGTTGACGAGATCAGGGAAGACGGAGTAGTAAGCGCCCGAGTCCAAAGTGTTCTGTGTCGGATAAAAGAACCCGACAAGCCCCGCCTGTTCCGGGAGCCCGTCGGCGATTTTAACCACACCAAGCGAGGTCATCGCAGAGTCCTGTGGGAGGAACGGCTGCGACTCCTGATAAATCACATCACCCGCTAGGTTACGGACCGTGATCGTTGGCGCGTATCCATTCCCGAGGAGGTAAATCCGGTCACCACCCACACTAATCGGGAAGTTGACACGAACGGTTTCCGCACGGAGCTCATCTTCACCTGGCTCACGAACCGAAAGACGCGCAGCGAAGTTCCCAGCCTGGCCCGAACCTGGCAGTCCAGGATCAACATATTCGACATCGAATCCGTCGAGGCGCAGCGCGTACGGAGTGAGTGACTCACGATCGAAGAAGCGTCCCGGTGTAAACACGGAGTATGCACTCTCACTGTTCACGAATGTAGTGCCCTCGACGAGGGCACGGTCACCGGTAACGTTTAGTCCAGTACTAAACATGACAGTTATGAGTATGCCAACTAGCGCAGAATGGAAGACGAGGTTTCCTGTCTCACGCAGGTAGCCGCGTTCAGCGGAGACCGACCAAGAAGTCGAAGTGTCGTAGCGTGCGGTGCGGTATCCGCGACGACGCAACTCGGCCTCTGCGATCGCGATGGCCTTCGCAACGTCGGCCTCGGAGGTTCGGCCCGCAACGACCTGCAGCTCGGTCGCGGTGTAGCCGACCATCCGCTGCAGCCGTGCGGGGGTCTTCGGGGCCGGCGCACGGAGAGCTTTCGCGTGATGCTTGATCCGCGGGATGATGCAGCCGATGAGGGAGACAAACAGCAGCAGGTAGATTGCCGAGAACCAGGCCGAGCTATAGACATCGAACAATTGCATAGTGTCAATAACAGGAGCAAGTTCAGGGTTGTCATCGAAGTACTGCACTACACCGTTAGGGTCAGCCTGGCGTTGCGGGAAAAGCGAGCCGGGGATCGCGGCGACCGCCATGAGCAGGAGCAGGAAGAGCGCGGTGCGCATACTCGTGAGCTGCCGCCATACCCAGCGCAGCCAGCCCTGCCAACCGAGGCCGACCTCGCCGCCGCCGCTGCGTTCGGCGGAATCGACGTGATCGTTTGGACGTGCGGGGAGGGTGTCGTTGTCAGAGCGGAAGCTGGACATTCGCCATCACCCCCTGCAGGGAGGACATGAGGCGCGTCCAGAGCCCGCTGACCATGAGCAGGCCGAGCAGGACAAGTACGACGCCGCCGGCGATATTAACGGTGCGGATGTGTTGCCGTAGGAACGACATCGAGCGGGTCGCCCAACCGAGCCCAAGAGCGAGCAGCAGGAACGGGATGCCGAGGCCTAGCGAGTAGGCGACGCCGAGCAGCCCCGCACGGACGGGGTCGCCGAGGTTCCACGACACGGAGATGATCGCGGCGAGGGTGGGCCCGATGCACGGTGTCCAGCCGATGCCGAGGGCGAGACCGAGCAGTGGCGCCCCGGCGAGGCCCAGGCGTGAGCGGAAGCGGGGTCGGACAGTGCGCTGCATCTTGCGGAAGACCCCGACGAAGGCGAGCCCCATGACGATCACGACGACGCCGAGGATACGGGTGGCGATGTCGGCATAGGCGAGGAAGACCTGGCCGAAGACACCTCCGAGCACGGTGACAGTGACGAACACGATGGAGAATCCGGCGATGAACAGGAGAACACCCAGGAGCAGGCGGCGGCGCTGTGCGGTGGTGCCGCGGGCAGGTGCAAAGCTCGGCTCGACGGGGGCGACGGCGGAGCCAAGGTAGCCGAAGTAACCGGGTACGAGCGGAAGCACGCAGGGGGATGCGAAGGAGACGAAGCCGGCGAGTGCGGCGATGAGCACCCCCGCCCAGAGTGCGCCGTCGAAAACGAGATCGCTCGGGTTCATGGCGTCTCCGCGAGTGCGTCGGCGACGAGCGTGTCGAGGATGGAGGCGGACTCGAGTTGCCCGATGATGCGGGCCGCGACGCGCCCCTCGCGGTCGAGGACGAGCGTGGTGGGAGTGGCTTGGATCGGGGTGACGCCGGCGAAGGCCTGCTTGACGCGGCCGTCGTTCACATCGATGATGCTCGGGTAGGTGATGCCGTTCTCTTCTGCGAATGCGACGGCGGTTGCGGGCTGGTCGTAGATGTTCACGCCGAGGAACCCGACGCCCTCGTCCTGGTAGTTCAGCCAGACCTCCTCGAGCATGGGGGCCTCGATGATGCAGGGGCCGCAGGCGGCGTACCAGAAGTTCACGACGTACACCTCTCCGGCGTAGTTGTCGCTGGAAACCGGGTCGCCGTATTCGGTGGTGCCGCTGAAGCTCACGGCGGCGCCACGCGCGTCGATCGGAATCTCGACGATGCGGCCATCAGAAGTGCCGCTTCGTTCACTGCCCTGCTGGTACTGTTCCGACATCGGCGCGGCGGCTGTGCAGCCGATCAGCCCAATGCTGATTGCGGCGGTCGCTACGAGTGCGGTCAGCAGCAGGTACGTCGGTTTGGACGTCCTCAAGTTCCTGGTTCTCCTTATTTCTCAACGCGGGGTCGCGGGCATGGCTGACGTGCCGGCCCGTTCCTGCCTCAGGGGGCAGCGTGAGGGGCGCTTAAATGCGCAGGAGGCTGAGGTCGTGCAGGCCGAAGCGATGCCTGCCGCGATGATTGAACGCTGCAGTTGCGGCGATCGGAGCGATCTGGGGGCGCTGGCGTTGGAACCGCATTTGCCTGCAGCGGAGCGTAAAGACGATAAGGATCGCCAAGGCAAGGCCGCAGAGGATCCCGAGCAGGCAGATGACGACACCGATCAGCATGCTCTCACTGGCAGCGGCGTCCCCTGCCGTATCAACAAGCTCTCCCACTGCAGCATCAACTGAGGATGCCACGACCGTGCTCGAGGCGGCTGCCGGCGTGGACAGGCCAATGTCATCGGCGTGGGGGACGCCCCACAGGCCCACGACGGTGACGATTGCGGCGAGGAGCAGCGTCGCGGCTCTCATCGTGAATCGTCGCCGCGTGATGCGGGCGCTGCGGGGAACTGGGGACACACCCCGATTATACCGAGCGGGTTCAAGGCGATCATGGGAGTGGACTGACGCGCACGGCATACTGCACCCTATTGAAGAGCGATGAGCAGGCTGAGCAGGCCCATCACGAAGGTGTAGGGAGCGAGCGTCATCTTCTCGTATTTGCTCTTGGAGAGCAGGCTGAGGATCACACTGAACCCGAGGTGAGCGACGATGAGCCACATCACCCAGAAGCTGAACTCCCCGGGCAGCACAGCGATGGTGCCGCTGCGATCGAGGGCGATGAAAGCGATGAAGGCGTAGCGGAGCACAGCGGAGATCGCGCCGAGGCGGAGGTTGAGCGGGAGCGTGATGTGTTCCCCGCCCCACGCGTACTTGCCGAGCGGTGCACCGGCAGCCAGGGCGATCTGGAAGATGGCCAGCACGCCGAGCATCGCGGTGAGCGCGAAGATCAGGATCGTCGCCATCACTGCTCCTTTCCGAACTTCGCGGCGAGGTAGGCGTTGTAGGCGTCGAGTTCCGCGTCCTCTTGAGCTTCTCGACGTTTCGCTTGCCGCAGATCGCTCGTGCGCCACTTGGAAATGGTGACGATGAGCACGATGATCAGCGGCAGCTCGCCGTATGACCAGATCAGGCCGCCAGCGATGGCCTGGTCGAGAGCGCGGCTGATCCCCCACGCTTCGGGGTCGGTGGCGTACCAGCGGAACATGGGCTCGGTGCTGCGCAGCAGCACGAGCCCGAAGATCGCGTGGATCTGGATCTCGAGGAGCACGTCGACGATGCGTACCACGAACGATGGGGCGCGCGGCAACGGGTCGAGTGACCACAGCGGAGCGCCACCGATCATGCCGAAGGCGAGGAACAGGGTGAGCAGGATGAGATGCCCGGACGGGAGCTCGAGGAACCAGCTCAGGGTGTCGGTGAAGTACAGGGTGGGGAAGGCGACGACGGCGATGACGATCACGGTGGCCGGGTGCAGGAGCACCTGGGCGGTGCGCGAGCGGTAGGCGCTGAGCGCGGCGCGCATCACCGGCCGCCCGAGTCCCCGGCGCGGCGTCGCGCGCAGGAGCAGACGGCCGGGAGAGCCCATGAGCAGGAACGGGGGTGCGACGACCATGAGCGTGATCTGCTGGAAGAGCAGCACCGAGACGAGTTCCTCGGCGTAGGCGTTCGCGCGCAGTCCGGTGGCCGCGAACCAGAGGAGGCAGCCGACGGTGAACAGCAGCGTCGAACCGACGCCCCATCGTTTTCCCCGTACCCAGAGGGAGATCGCCCCGGTCAGGTAGATGGAGAGGCAGACAACGGCGAGCCAGGCGAGCGGCGACATGCTGCGCAAATCGAACTGGAAGAGGTCGCCGAGCTCGAGGCTGGCCATCGCGGGGTACACGGTCGGGGGTTGTCCTTACTGACGCTGGCGAGTGCTCGCCGGGGAGGGGGCTACTTCGAGTTCGCGGCGATGAACGGCAGCGGGTCGACGGGCTCATCTTCGACGCGCACCACCAGGTGCAAGTGGTTGCCGAATGACATGCCGGTGGTGCCCACGAGTCCGGCTTGGTCGCCACCTTTGACGGTTTGCCCGACCTGCCAGGAGTGGGAGTTTTCCTGCATGTGGCAATACCGGCTGATGACGTTTTGGCCGGCGACCTGGTGTTGGACTTTCAACGAGAAGCCGCAGCCGTCGGAGGCCCAGCCAGCTTCGGTGATCACGCCGTCGCCGACGATGCGGATCGGGGTGCCGCCTCCGGCGGCCATGTCCTGCGCGTCGTGGAAGCCTGAAACCGGTGCGGAGCGGTACCCGAAGCCATCGGTGAGGGGCACCTCCTGAGCGAAGGGGTATTGCAGCTTCGTGTCGGTGAGTCCGCTGACAGTGAGTGCCCCGCCACTCAGTCCGATCTCAGGAGCGGCGATGGCGACCGGGGAGATCGAGATCTCGTCCAGCAGCGTCGGGGCGTCGATGGTGCCTCCGGTGACGAAAGCCTGCTGTCGGTTCCCGAGCACGGGGCTGTCGGCGATTGCGGCGGTGTTCGCCGGGAAGACAGCGCCTGCCACGAGTGCGGCGACGCTGGCGAGCGCGGAGCTGCCGGCGATGAAGCTACGCAGTCGCGGACGGCGCCTGGCCGTGCCCGCCTCGCCGGCTGCCCCGCCCCCAGGGGCAGTCTCGGCTCCGGTGGAGGGATCGATGACGGACGGTGTCGAGGTCTGAGGACGCGTCGCCGCTGGCGCAGCAGCGGCTGCATGCTTGGATCGGCGGGGCTGAGCCGGGGCGTCGGCCGGACGGTCGTCGAGTTTAGCGGGCTTGATCCAGGTGCTCCGCCTCGGCCCCGCCGACTGCTCGGCGTGCCAGAGCCGAATCAAAAGACGACTCCGAGGACGAAGAACGAGGCAATGGCGACGCCAATGCTCACGAGCAAGCTGCTGAAGACAAAAAGAAAATGTTTAGCTTGAATCGGTGAATCTGTTGAGCTCATACTGTTTATCCTGATCGGGGGCGCTCGTGCGCCCGAGTGAGGTTCGAGAAGGCGCGATGCCGGACGGCTTCGTGCCGGTGGCAGCGCTCACGCGGTGCCCGGCAAGCGCTCAGAGAATGCGGCGCCTCGTCGAGGCGCGCGGAGCTTCGCGGGCTACCCGTTTGCGTGGGTTCCCGGTACCGATCAGGTTCGAGAGATTGAGTGGAGCAGCAGCAGTGGCTGCGGGCGCTTGGGGGTTCGGGGCAGGACGACCACCCACTCACGGAGCCTGCCGAGTCGTAGATGCAGCCAGGGTCGCCGAGTAAAGTGGACAACCAGCATGAGCGTGGCGAGCATGCCGAGCATGCAGATCGCGAGCAGATCGAGGTGCCAGCTCTGCACGCTGCCATGAGCGGCATGCTCCCCCTCCTCGACGAACGTGGCGCCCGGAGTTGCCGAGGCGGTGCTGCTGCTCGCCGAGGCGTCGGCCACGACAGGGACGATGGCGAGTTCGGCGCTGTGTGCCCGCAGCCCGACCAGGCCGAGGATGACGAAGGCGCCGACCCAGATGAGAGTCAGGAGCGCACGCCGCGACAGCGGTCGTCGCGCCGCTGAGCGTGCACCCTTCACTCCATCACCTCCTTAGTTATGTAACAATTTAGCATCGAAAGCCTCGGGGGGCCAGAGGCTGCTACTTCGCGATCGCCCCCTCGGGAGTGTCGACCCTCGTCGATCCGCGTCGGCGCAGCGGTCGGTAATATGGCCTTGGGCCTTGCGCCCACGGGCCTGCGCGCGGCCCGGATGCCGCTGAGGATCACGAGCACCTCGGCGAGCTCGTGCACGAGTATGACCTCGGTAAGTGCGAGATGCCGAAGAGTGCCAGTGGGAAAAGGGAGAGGACAATTATCCCCCGCATGATCAGGCGTTAGCTGACCCGCCCCACTACCACATCCGCGATGCCACCATCCCAGCAGCCACTGCGTAGTTGATCTCCAAACACCGAGCACCTCTTACGATGTCACCAGCTGCATCAGCTCGGTGTAGTCGGTGACGACGTCATACTTGACATCATTATCGTTCTTGGCATTGAGAAAGACAAAGAACTTCCGCGCGTACTCGATCTTGACGTCCTCCATGCCTTGAGTTGGAGGGTCGAAAGTGAGTCCTTGGTTTCAGGGATGAAGTAGACGTGCGTCACGCGGCCTTCGGTGAAGGCGATCACCCAGTCTGGATTGTAGTCACAGACTGGGGTTGGGACGAAGAACCCAAGCGATGTCGTCGGCAGACAGCCACAGCTAGGTCACGTAACCCTTCCATCTCGACCCGCTCAGGCCGAATATCCCGATGGTATCGGAGTCACGACTGGTTGAGTCGGGTTTTCCGGGTCTAGTCGGTCGATGGGGCCTGAATGATGGTAGTCACGCAGACACGTGTCTCGAAAGCCAAGAGCTAACGGCAATGCGCCACTTGTCTGGATTTGAATTCCACGCCAGCGTGTGACTAGCCTCGAAAGATTTCAGCTCTACAAGATCGGGACGTCGATCGCGAAGCGTTTCGGAGAGGGTGGCTGGAACCGAATCGTCGCGGTTGCCATGAAGAATCAGCGCTGGCACGGTGAGTTCATTTGCGCGCTGCGCCCAATCAAACTCCCGAAGCGGGATCCCGTTCGGAAGCCCGACCACCCGAGCAAGCGGTTCAAGCGTCAACCATGGAATAGCGAGTTGTCCTGCTGCCGCGGGCAGATTACTTCGCACACAATTCGCTTTGATCACCTCGACCCAATCGAGCACCGGTGAGTCGAGCACGAGACCTACGACTAGCTGCGCATAACCCGACCTGTGCGCGAGCTGTAGTGCGATCGCGGCACCCATCGACCAACCAAACAACACGAGCTGTTCGGCTCCACGACGAACTGCATAACTGATCGCTGCTTCGACATCTTCTATCTCAGTGGCCCCGAGTGTTGAGCGACCGCCCCCGATGCTCAGGCCGTCACCGTCGTTACGGTAGCTCACGACGAGAGACGTGTACCCCAGATTCGTGGCAACTTGCACGCCGCGAAGCGTGCCTGCGCGGGAGCTGCCAAGACCGTGAATATGAATCGCCCACGTCGACGAGCTGCCACCGACCCGCCATGCGGGTGCGCACCCCGACGGGGTGTTGATCATGATGTCATGAGCTTCGAGCCCCGCATCCGCTGGAGTAGCAAAGTAGATGCCGCTCCACGAGACACGATCACCCACTTGGAGGGTGGGGCCGTCGGAAGTTCCGGTGACTTCACGGGCGATTCGGTTTGGACCGCGACCCTGCATCACGCTACCGAGCTGCACCCAACCGCCTCGTTCGAACCAAAGATTGTAGACACCTTGTGCAGTGGTGTCTGGCGTGCGGTCGAGCACAATCCAGCGCACACCACCGTCGTCTTCAATGCCGCGAACAACGAGGTTGAAGGTTCGCATGCCGACGGGCGCGGTGAGCTTGCGGGCGATAGCCCAACCAAGAGCGGCTGCACCTGCGCCCAGCAGCGCGACGCCAGCGCCGAGGGTATGCCCCACTCTCACGACGACTCCGCTTTGACCTCAACGTCAGAGGTCTTGCGCCGGTTCGTCTTCGGCACCTTCACTCCCAACAAGTGGGCCTCAGCACGTTCGAGCAATGTGCGGTCGGCATCGTCGATGGCGAAGGTCACTCGTGGGTCGATCATGGCGTCACGTATCTCGACGATGTGGCGATGCAATCGTGCTTCGGGTTCTTCGAGAATTCCCGGAGTGGGGTGGCTCCCGCTGAGACCAGGTCTGAGGCTGGTTGCATCACGCCAGATCGGGTCGAGCTGGGCGACGAGCACGTCGGTCTGCACATCACGCAGGCGCTGCCGGAGCGAGCGCATTGCAGGCTGCGCAATGAAGCCCGCACAAAGAAACAGGAACGTCGCGATCATGAGCGGCCCGTATGCGGGATCAACCGCATACATGACACTCAGTGCGCCGGTGACGTGTGCGACGTCCATGATGATCACGGTGGTGCACAGTGCAATACCGCAACCAGCTCCGACCGCCAGCAGCATCGCGGGCACTCGAAGCACGCCTGAAGCGAGTCGCAACTGCCGCATGGCCAGCACGAGCATGGCGGCGACAACAATGCCGCAGTACGCGAAGACGGTAATCGAGTAGATCGCAGCAGCGGGATGAGCGCCAAGATCACGCATGAACTCTGTGGTCGTCTCGCCGCGGTCGATGAAGAAGAACAGTACGGCGACGCAGGTAAGTGCAACGACGAGCGCCGGGAGCCCGACGGCGATCTTGACCAGTTGGGGCCGGTAGTCTCCTGCCTTCATCACGCCCCGGCCCAGAAAGAAGAGACCCGTCATGAGCAAAGCATCGCTCGCAACGGTGACAAGGTTCGTTCCACTCAGTGCGGGATCGATCGCGAGGTAGATTTCGTCGATATTGAGCGTCATCGCAAGCGCGATGGCAACCGCAGCGTAAGTAATACTGCGGTCGGCACGCCCTCGCCGCAGAATGAGCAGGCTTGCGACCAGCGTCCACATGACGCCTGCGACAAGCATTTGGATCAACCGAATATCTCCGTGTAGCTCGTCTCCGCAAACGCCGACCCGCGGATGCCCGCGGCCAGGCGATCAGCCAAGCTTTCAGCGGCGATCTCGTCTTCTGATTCCACGTCCTTCCGCGCCAGTACACGGGAGCGTAGAGAAGCAGGAATGTCGGGGAACAGTGTGTTGTGTACGACATCGTTGAGCGAGCAGCCTTCGCCATCACAGTGACCAAGAATGATGTGCGCGAATTCGTGCAGCACGAACTGCTGGCTATGAAGGGCCGAGTCTGTACGGGCGTGGAGGATCACATCTTGATCCTCGCCGTAGAACAGCAACGCACAGAGCCCGTTGTTATCGCCTAGCTCCGCGAGTTCAGTGACCCGGATCTCTCGCCCTCGTTGCCGCTGCACAGCATCGGTGAGTGCGGCGAACGTGAAGTTTTCGCCCAGCTGCAAGCTCGCGACTGCGGTTGTTACGGTCTGTTCGATATTCACTGCGTGCTCACTATCTGCTTCGGAAGCATCCTCGGCGCCAGCCTTGTGAGCGACACCGGTGGCGCTCGCTTACTGTGTCATCTCTTGATCCAAGAATTGGCTGATCGCCCGAAGCGTTTCTGGCGAAAGATCACCGAGAGTACGCGTCGCATACGATTTCACTTTTGCTGCCCGCATCGAGCGCACAAGATCAATCTGGGCCTTCACCTTCTCGGGCGTTGAGGCATCGCTATCACCGGTGATGAAGTCGACGTCAACGTCGAAGAACTCGGCGAGCCCCGCAAACACCTCAGCGTCATCGACCTTTCGGTGTCCGTTGATCATGTAGGTCCAGCGGGATCGCGACAGGTTCGTACCGCGCTCTCTCAAGAATGCGGCGATCTCCGAGAACGACGGTTCAGCACCGGTCTCGGCAGCTTTGACGTCGAGCAGAAGACGCAGACGTTTCTCAAGAAGCTCGGCCGCGGCCTTGTTCTGATCTTCGGTCTGTTGCATAGTGCCCTTCCCTTCGGGATGGGTTTGGCGATGGTCAAACGGCACCTCTTGAGGTGATTACGCATGATCAATGTACCTCTTGGGCATGCTCAAATCAAGGGTTGCGCATGCTCAAATGTGATGTTAGACAGTAGATCACATAATTTTGGGCATGCTCAACGACGGGTGTTGAGCGTGCACCCGTCTCTGCGCCGAGGAGGTGCACCATGCGCTCCACCCATGCCAAAAGCCGGTTACTCTGTCGCCGATCCGGACACCCACGCGCACCTCTCAGATGTACTGCCGCACGAGTTCGCCGCGCGGCACGTCAGAGAGGAGATCCAGTTATGGCCACGATCGAGGATCGCCAAGCCGCCAGAGACGCAAAGCTCGATGAGCTGCACGAAAAGCTCGCGGGGGCCGTCGAAGAACTCGTATCTGGTGACGATTGGAAGCGGGCCTTGACGTTCGGGGCCAACTTTCGAAGCCGTTCTTTCAACAACACACTGCTGATCTGGGTGCAGCATCAGGCGGCCCACGAGCAAGGCCTTGTGCCTGATCCGATGCCGACCTACGTCGCCGGATACAAGCAATGGCAAGATCTCGGCCGCCAAGTGCAGAAGGGGCAACCCGGGTATCAGATCCTCGCGCCCGTCACCGGCCGCTTCGCTTCTGCCACGCCAGCAAATGCAGATTCATGGAGGCGACTAAAGAAGTTCGAGAAACCTCGGCCAGGTGAGGCGGTGCGATCAAAGATGATCGGCGTTCGCCCGGCCTACGTGTGGGATGCCTCTCAGACCGCAGGCGATCCACTTCCTGAGCTACCCGCCCCGACTTTGCTTGAGGGCGAAGCACCCGCCGGGCTGTGGGAAGGTCTTGCGAAACAGGTTGAATCCGCGGGATTCGCGTTGGGCGATGCACCAGATACATCATCAATTCACGGGGCAAATGGCGTCACGAACTACACCGATAAGACCGTGCTCGTGCGCGCCGACATGGATGCAGCGGCACGGGTGAAGACCCTCGCGCATGAGTTGGGACACGTGCTTATGCACGACCCCGAGAATGCTGACGTACGACTGCACCGTGGCATCGGAGAAGTCGAAGCAGAATCGGTCGCACTAATGATCGGCGCAGCGCACGGCATGGACACCAGTGGGTACACACTCCCATACGTCACCACCTGGGCGGCACAGGTCGACGGAAAAGAACCCGTCGACGTGATCAAGTCCACCGGCGACAGAGTACGTGCCACCGCCATCAAGATTCTCGATCAGCTCGACACCCCCATGACCGGCAACGGTACCCCTCCGGGTATCGAGCGGGAATCGACACATCGCAACGTCGCGGCAGCTCAGCGTGCGAGCGCTTCACACACGCCTTCGGCTACTCCTGCCCCAAAACAGGTGGCGCTGGCAGACGTGCGGGGAATGCGATGAGTTCATCGAAAGTGTTCACCACAACGCTCGATCATGTTGATCGCGGGATGCCGCTCGAACAGGGCGCACTCGCTTTTGCCGGCTCCGGCTTCCCTGTGTTCCCCTGTGCCGCAGGCGGGAAGCGCCCCGTCGTTGCGGGCGGATTTCATTCGGCCCGCAGCGATCCCGAGCTAATTCGTCGCTGGTGGACCGCGACTCCCTCCGCAAATATCGGGATGCCGACCGGTACAACCTCTGGACTCGTTGTCGTCGATGTAGACGTGCACGGTTCTGTCAACGGCTACGACGCTCTCGATGGCGCCTGGCGCGCGGGATTGCTGAGCGGCTGGGAGGCCGCGGTCAGAACTCCATCCGGTGGGCTCCATCTCTATTTCCCCGCAGACCCGAATATGGAACAACGCTCGTGGCAATCTGCGCGGGCGGGAATCGATTTCCGTGGTGATGGCGGATACGTCATCGTCCCTCCCTCGCTTCGCGTGCTCGATGGGCAATCACGGCCATACGAGACACTCCGGTTGGCTCGTGAACCTGGTCGTGCGCTCGCTTCGCAGCAACTCCGCGACTATCTTGATCCCCCGCAGCGTAACGAGGCGCATCAAAGTGGGCGGTCAGCACAGCAGCCTGTCGATGTGCAGCGCCTCGTAGATTGGGTTGCGCGGCGCCAAGAAGGCGAACGCAACCATGGACTCTTCTGGGCCGCTTGCAAAATGGCTGAACAGCGAGTGTCGACAGTCGAAGCGCTCGAAGCACTGAGTCCCGCCGCTGAGCGGGCGGGCCTCAGCCGCCGCGAAACGACGGCGACCGTGCGGTCGGCTTACCGAGCGGTGCAGGGCGCCCCTCCGCAGCAATCGATACGAGTCAGCGCATCGACTTCACACGACCGACCGCCGCCTTCATCAACCTTTCGGGTGCTGTCATGAGTGACTTCGACGGACGACGGTGGGCAGTATCGACAGCTGTGGCAGGCACCGTCTTCATTGCTGTGGGAGCCTTCTGGCTGTCGTTCACCTCGCTCGCAGACCTTGCCGCACGGTCTGGAATTGGTGATGGCCAAGCATGGGCATGGCCACTGATTGTCGACGGAGTCATCGTCGTCTCGACCGTCGCCGTCGTCGCGCTGGCCGGGGCCCGCGCCGCCTGGTATCCCTGGGCACTACTCGCTGGTGCGGCAGCCGTGTCGGTCACGGCGAATTCAATCCATGCCGTAGTCGCTGCGGATGCCGATGTGCCGAGCCTTCTTGCCGCTGCGGTCGCCGCAGTTCCGCCCGTGGTCTTGCTGGCGATCACGCATCTCACCGTGCTCCTCATCCGGACTCCCGCGACTACTGAAACAGCCGAAAGCACTGAGACGTCAGCCATTCAGACCTCACCCCAAGACTCTGCGATGACGTTGCGCGATGCCGGTTGGTCGAACAAGGCCATCGCACGCGAACTGAATGTGCACCCTTCCACCGTGGGGCGCTGGTTCGCCAGCATCCCGCTCACCGTTGAGGACCATAAGCCCTCCCCCGCAACGACATCCGACGAGGAGCCAAAATGAACGAGATAGAGAAGGATGCTTTGACTGCCAGCACCGATCGTCATCTGGGAAACGATCATCTCTTGCCAGAAGCTGTCGAGGCCGCGAGCGTTCAGCGTCGGCGCACGCGTGCGGGAGTCGATCCATCGGTCTACCGAGGCCGAGGAGTCGAATGGGTGCGTCCGACTGACCTGATTGCACGCGGGAGTTCGCGCGTCGCCGGGGCGGGGATCAACTTCCAGACCGAACTCCGGCGCCGCACGTTTGAAGTGACTGCGGCGAGCGCTCGCGGCATCGCAGACCGGGCCCGGCACCTCCCGCCGTTATCCGCGTTCGGCCATGGCAATTCCCGACATGGTGCTGAACGAGGCGCGATCGGGACGCACTGATCGTTGGTCATGACCTCTCATGGGCACTTCACGGACACCTAAGAACCCGCTGGGAAGCGGGCGCGCACCTGCTTGCCAGGAGGTTCCCACACCATGACCAATTCAAGCCACTCTGCGTCACAACCTCGCGAGGACTACACGACCAGCGAGGGGCTCCGCGCCCTCCTGCATCGGCTGCACCGCTCGGGTTCACATACCTGGAAGCACGACCGCGTCGCCGCTGACCTCGCCGCATTTGCCGCAGAAAAGTACGCGGCGTTGGCTCGCAAGCATGGCCTCGATCCGTGGGAGGCAGCGTCGGCAGCTTTCGATGTGATGAGGACGCGATCCGCTCGTGAGGCGATTGATCCTTGGGCCGTAGTCACCCGCGGTGTTCAAGTCACCTGCATCGCTGAAGAGCGGGGACAAGGATTGCTCTGCGCGACCCATCAAGCACGTCGACCCCATATTTCTGCGTTCCATGACCCGGAGCGCTTTGCCGACCGAGAGAACCCACTGGCCGATTATCACCCGGCATTTCACGTGGTGGACCGGTACTCGGTCGCTGAGGACGATGACCCTGACGTTACCCGCGACGTTGACACTGCGCGCCGCGCAATCGACGCGTCGATCACTCTGTTTACAACGTTGGGCTGGCCCGAAAGCACTGCCCGTGCGGCGATCGAGCACGTTTGCAGCGCGGTGGTACGTGCTGGGTCTCGACAGAGTGCGTACGAACTACTGCGTCGAGACAAGCACGCCCGAGCACTGCTCGATTTGCCCGCCGACTCTTGGTCGGCGCTATTGCAAGTGTTGCTCGGGCACCCTCATCCCGCGTATCGCGCGACGAGCACCGGACGAGGCATCCTTCTCCGCATACTCGTCGGTGAAGCGCTCGCAACGCTCCTCAGCGACGATGCCCTCGTCACAGCTATCGCGATGTCGGTCCCCGTCCACGGGAGCAACCAGTGAGTCGGGACGGCGGACACATCGAGTTGGACCGTGCAGTCGAATCGATCCGCGTTGGGCGGCGTCACCGCACTGGACTCGGCGACCTCGACTCGCTCGCAGCTTCGATTGAGCGTGACGGTTTGCTCCAACCGATCACGGTCACGCCCGACGGGATCTTGGTATGCGGTGCGCGACGATTGGCCGCGATCAAACAGCTCGGCTGGCAGCACGTCAAGGTTTGGGTGCGTTCAGGTATCTCGGGAGATCTCGCGCACCTGCTTGCTGAACAAGATGACAACATGCTGCACAAGCCGCTCACGCAGCTGGAGAGTGCAGCGCTCTATCGGGAGATCAAGGCGCTGATGGCTGAGGATGCCGCTCGTCGGCAGGAAGCCTCACGCTTCAGTAGCGAAAATCAGCCGGGAAGTGACGGTGCAGCAAATTTTGCGCCACCGTCAGAATCACCGGGACAATCTCGCGCCCAGGCCGCTGCGATGATCCCCTATGGTGCTTCACACACCACGCTCGAGAAGATCAACTACCTGCAGCAGATCGCTGAGGACCAAGATCAATCAGAGACAGTTCGTGTGGGAGTTGCCGCCGAGCTCGAACTCATCGGTTCAGGCGAGCCGGTACACCCGAGTTATCTGCGGGCCCGCCAGCTTGTCGCGGAGGCGGACTCCGATGCACCTGAGGAAGATGTCGCGAAGCTGGCGGAAGAAGCTCTGGCGCGTCTCAAGAGCACGCCGCGCACCAAGCGCCGCTCTTCGCCAAGTCCGCAGACGAATCGTGCGGACAACGACGAGCCGTGGCCAGTTCGCGCGTTCGTTGTTACCTGGACTGAGCTCGATGGGTGGTGGCGTCACTTTGATGTCGACGACCTCGCTCTCAAACTGAGTGCTGCTGAAGTCGAGTTGTTCTTGCGGGCAGTGGATGCGACCTCAGACTTCGCGGAGCGACTCCGAACAGCGCTCGATACCAACGTTGATACCGCTGAGCAGCCAATGGAGATAAGGAACCTCCGAGCGATCTGATGCGCGGCCGACGCTGCGCACCTTCCAGGCATGAAGCTTCTGACCGCTCCTCGTTCCCGCCGCACCGTTGTCGCCCTCATCGCCACCGCAGTCGTGGTGCTCCTCATCACCGGTGTTGGCGTCTACGGACTCATCACCGGATCACGTGGGCACGGTGAGTCAACCGGCCCGGTCTCACCAACTACTGAACACGATCCTGGACCCTCGAACGCCCCTGATAGACCGGCGCCTCGGATTCCGGCAATCCCCCGCAGTACCGATGCCGAGACCTTTGCACGCAGCGTCGCGACGGCGTTGTTTACCTGGGACACCGGCAGTGGATTCCTTCCGCTGGACTACACCGAGGTCATCCTCGACGTTGCAGACCCGAGCGGCGCCGAGCAGCCCGGCCTCGCAGCCGATCTTGCAACCTACTTACCCACGCACGATGCCTGGACGCAACTGCGTCAGTACGCAACGCAGCAACACTTGGAGAGCACTTCCGCGTACATGCCGGATGCCTGGGCTGACGCCCTCGCGCAAGCTCAACGAGGCCAGCTCCCCGACGGTGCCACCGCGTTCACGATCGAGGGAATCCGCCATCGCTCCGGCGACTGGAACGGTGACCCGGTCAGTGCCGACCAACAGGTTGCCTTCACAGTTTTCATTGCCTGCCCGCCCAAAGACGCCTGCTATGTGCTGCGGCTATCACAGCTAAACAATCCGCTGCGCTAGGAACCCAGCTCATGATGAAGAAACTCGCGATCGCAGTCGTCTCTCTCATGTTCCTCGCACCGACGCTGGGGCTCGTCACCGTCGGCCTCGTGATGAATCCCGCCGCTATTGCGTGTCTCTCATCGTCAAGTCTCACGCTCGGTAACGTACCGGACTCTCTCGTGGTGACAGCTGCTAATGGGGAGACGTTCACGCTCAACAAGCAACAACTGACGCATGCCGCAACGATCATCACCGTGGGCTCAAGCATCGAAGGTGTCACACGCGAGGGCGTGCAGATCGCACTCATGGCCGCCCTCACCGAGTCAACGCTGCGACAACTCGCGAACACCGGAACCTACCCAGAATCCGGGAGCCACCCGAACGACGGAAATGGATCCGATCACGACTCGCTCGGCTTGTTTCAAATGCGCCCGCAATCGGGCTGGGGATCTGTCGCCGACCTGATGGACCCCGAATATCAGGCTGCTGCGTTCTTCGGTGGACCCTCCGGTCCCAACTATCCATCGCCTCGCGGCCTGCTCGATATCCCCGGCTGGCAGAGCATGGGCAAGGGCGAAGCCGCACAAGCTGTCGAGGTTTCGGCGTACCCGGATCGGTACAACAACTACGAACCCGTTGCCGAGAAGATTCTCGCAACGCTCACGAGTGGCGCCTCGACTTCGTCGACGACAGCTTCGTCAACTACGACTTCGCCGTCACCACCTGACGCAGTAACGAAATCCTCCCGTGTCGTATTTCCACTGCCGGAAGGGTCCTGGGTTCACACCGGCGACTTCGGGCCACGCATCGATCCCATAACCGGCGAGAACGCCTTCCATACCGGCACCGATCTTGCCGCGGCCGACGGGACACCCATTCTCGCTGCAGCGGATGGAGTGGTGACCGTCGCAGAGTTCTCCGGTGGTTGGGGCGGGCTGATCGTCATCGAACACCACATCGACAGCACTACCGTCGCCACCGCGTATGCGCACATGTGGCAAACCGGCATCGTCGTCACCGTCGGAGACCGTGTCATCGCCGGTCAGCACATCGGTGATGTCGGTTCATCGGGGCGTTCAACCGGACCACATTTGCATTTTGAAGTCCGTCCAGGCGGCACCTATGCGGAGGCGGTCGATGCGGCGAAATGGCTCAACGATCACGACGCCGCTGATCTCCCAGAGGCGACTGCTGGTGCTGGATGTTCTGCGATGACAGGAGGCACGTCATGAATGTATTTCCAGACTTCGGCAGCATGGGCGGCATCGGTGATCTCAAGGTTGTCATCGGAGCGATGCTCACGATCATCCTTGTTGTCGCCGTCCTCATGATCATCGTCAACGCAATCATCTGGGCCATCGCCGCGTCGTTCGGTAATCCCGGCATGTCAACCAAAGGCCGCGCGGGGGTGTTCGTAGCGCTCGTTGCAGCCGCTCTCGCCGGTGGCGGCGTCGCCTGGATCAACTGGCTCATCTACCTCGGTGGACAACTATGATTCACCAGCGAATGCAACTATGGATTCAAGTGTGACTATGAGTTCGTGTCCGGCACTAAATGATCACCATTGGCAGCTCCCGGTAGGTTTGTACCTGAAAGACGGGTTCTGCTAATCGCTCCCAAGCCCTCCCTTTCAAGTACGATCAAGGCAGGCCCAAGTCAAGGGGTAATTCGTCAATGCATAACACCCCAGAGAAGCCTGCCGAGGAGCTTGTCGAGCCTCTCCCGATAACTACGAAACCTCCGTGGTTAAGGCGTGAGGATCGTTCACGCTGGCTCTTGCTCCTTGCAGGTATTGTCGTGCTCGCTGTGATCGTCGGGGCTATTGTTGTGCCGCGTTTGCTGCAATCCGATCAGTCGTCTATCTCGGGTCCTGCGCCGCGCGATGCATCTCTTGATTCAGACGGGGATGGGCTCCATGATCTGATTGAGATAGCCGGCTGGGCTGTGAGTGATGGCAACGTGTATGTCACAGACCCGAACAGTTCTGACACCGATGGTGACGGTTTATCTGACAGCGAAGAAGCCGGGAGCCTCCTTACATCATCAGGTGAAGCACCTGTGTACTCCGGTGTTTCTAATCCAACCAAAGTTGATTCGGACGAAGACGGACTGGGTGATAAAACTGAAGTTCGAGGCTGGTCGACCGAAGCTGGAGAACGCTTCTTTACTGATCCAATGGACCCAGATGTCGATGGAGATGGGCTATTCGACGGTGACGAAGCCGGTGAACGTATTGACGCTGACAACGCGGATGAGTTATATGTTGGCTTCTCAAATCCAAGGAAGATCGATACCGACGATGATGGTCTTACCGATGCGGAAGAGGCTGATAGCGGCACTGATCCGTATGTTGCCGATACAGATGGGGACGGCCTAGACGACAACTTTGAGGTTAAAATTGTCGGATCTGATCCAAACCAGGCTGACACTGATGGCGACGGACACAGCGACGGCTATGAAGAAGAGAACAGAGAACTCCAGGGCTTAGATCCACTATTTGAGGACATCGAAATCTCCGCATTAGAATATGCTGGCGATTTTGCTAAAGGTGCTATTGCAGGTGATGCATGGCGCGCTGATTCGGTGGCATGGCTCGCCGGGAATCTTGTGAGTAGTGGGACGAGTTTCATTCCGGGGATCGGCTGGATCGTAGGCGGGGTTGCTGATGCACGCGACGCTATCGCGTCGGCAATTCAGGCCGACTGGGTCGGGGCAGGGTTCAGTGCGGTCGGCTTAGTTCCCTACGTAGGGGATGCAGCTGCGATCCCCAGGAAAGCAGCTGCATTTGTTGTTCGTCATCCGGAACTTGCTGCCGGTGTTGGCGCGCTCATTGTGGCACTCAATAAAGTGCCTGAATCCATCAAGATTGACGCGTCGAAGCAGCTCTGGAAGGAATGGGACACTCTCCGCGAGGCTGGAGCGAACGACAAGGCTCTCCTTCGACTTCAGAACAGTGGTCGGATTAATCTCGACAGTATCGGCACTGCTATAAAGCGTGAGGGCCACGTCGCAGGACCCCCGTCTCGGTACCTGACAGATGGGCCCGCTGGCGAGAATAGTCTCCAGCAGATGCTCGGCAAGAATGGAGCGACCGTCGAAACTCAGGTGAAAGCATCGACCAGGGGCTGTGTGAAGGTCTGCAATCCAAACGCTCGCGTCTTCGATGCGGTTGTTGACGGAGTGGCGCATGAATCAAAAGTTGGGTTCAAATCACTCGATTCCTTGGTGCGTGCGCAGATCAACTCAGATGCCTACTTGGTCGAAATTGGAGTGATCAAGAAGGCTCATTGGCATTTCTACCCCAGCGCACACACCAGTCAGGTCGGAGCAACCAAGCAGGTTCTTGATCTTCTTGAAGAAAAGGGTATCAAGTACACGATTCACGCTCCGACGACGAAATAGTTAGTATCTCGTCGCCTCGTGCGCACCTTGCAGACGACCTAAGAACGTCTGCCGCCATCCGTGGTGGTTCAACTCAAGGAGCACGCCGTGTTCGAACTCACCTGCACGCTGTTGGAACTCCCAACGCAACTACCCGCACTGTTGCCAACAAATATTGACATCACCCCGAACGATTCGGGGCTGCCAGGGATCGCGCAGCTCCGGGTTATCGTTGGCGCTGTCATGACAATCGGCCTGATCTTGTCGGTACTCGCCCTTATCGTTTCGGCGATCGTGTGGGGGTTCGGATCGAACTCGTCCAATCCACATCTCGCAGGTCGCGGCAAGCTCGGCGTACTCATCTCGTGTGGTGCGGCAGTCATCTGCGGCGCATCCGTGACCTTGATCAATTTCTTCTGGAACGTCGGACAGCAGGTCTGAGGCCCACCAACCACTAGTTCAGGGAGGCCTGCGATGAGTGTCTGCGATATCCCCGTGATATCTAACGTCTGCGATGCCGTCGGCGAAGGCGCCGCAACCTTGGTGTCGGCCCCTTTTGACTGGCTCGCCTCCACGATGGGTCAAGCCGCGGGCTGGCTCATCGAAGCCATGTGGACTGTCTTTGACAGCACGACCCTCGTGGACGTCCAATCCGAGGGCTACCTCGACGTCTACAACCTGCTCTTTGGCATCGGTGTCTTCATCGTCTTGCTGTTTTTCTGCTTCCAGCTCGTCCTCGGCCTCATCAGACGTGAGCCCGCCGCGCTCTCCCGCGCAGCACTCGGCGCAGCCAAAGCCGTTCTCGGCTCCTTCGTCGTCATCACGTTGACGGCAACTGCTCTGGAGATTGTGGATCAGTTGTGCATCGGTGTCGTCCAGGCGGCAGGAGAAACCACCGAAACTATGGGCGACAAGATCGCGCTCCTCACCGCCGGGCTCACCACAATCAACATCGCGGCTCCAGGCGTCGGCGCGATCGTTACGATCTTCCTCGCCGGGCTGATGATCTGTGCGGTCGCGATTGTTTGGTTCTCGCTCCTGATCCGTAAAGCGTTGTTGCTCGTTGCGATCGTGCTCGCACCCATCGCATTCGCTGGAGCGGCCTGGGATGTCACCCGCGGATGGATCGGTAAATGGGCCGCGTTCGTTGTCGCGCTCATCATCTCCAAACTCGTCCTCGTCGTCGTGTTCCTCATCGCGATCACGCAGGTCTCAACGCCGATTGAGGCCGATTTGTCTTCCGTGACTGAACCGATCTCAGGCATCGTGCTGTTGTTCATTGCAGCCTTCGCGCCATACATGGTCTACCGGTTCATCTCGTTCCTCGGCTTCGATCTTTACCACGCGATGGGAAGCGAGCAAGAAGCAAAGAGCGCCGTGAACCGGCCCGTTCCCGTGCCGTCGAAACCGCAGAGCGACGGAGTCAAGAAGGTGCTCGATGGTGGCTCCGGCGGCGGTGCGACGCCGAACGCCACTCCCGCAGCAACCGGTGCGCCCAGCACCTCTGCTTCAACTGGAGCGACATCCAGCGGATCAGCTGCCGGTGCGGGTGCAGGATCCGGCGCGGGTGCCAGTGGTGCTGCCGCGGCTGCCGGCCCCGCGGCAGCGGTCGTTATCGGCGCGGAGGTCATCAAAGGTGCCGCGACTGCCGGACCTCAGCTCGGCGGCGTTGTTGCTGGGGCGGCCGAATCAGCTACCGCTGGTGCGGATGGACCGGCCGCGGCTTCCGCCGCACCTCATTCAACGCCTCAGCCTCCCGCGCCTCGAACCGATCCTGCACCGCCCAGCACCCAGCCTCCACAGCCGCGCACGGCAGGAAAGGAATAGCCCACCATGTCGAAGGACTACGACGATCAACGAGCCGGTGATCTCGTCCCGGTAAAGTTCTCCCGGCTGACGCGACGCGGCGTCCTGCTTGGCCTGTCGCTCTCGCAGCTGATCGCCCTCGGACTTGGCGTCGGATCACTGGTGTGGGCGTTCTACGCCGGAGGCGGCATGTTCATCGCGTTCTCGGCACCCGTGTGGCTCTCCGCCGCAGCGACGGCCTGGATCCGGATCTCTGGACGGGCGATCGTCGAATGGATTCCCGTCATTTTCTGGTGGCTCTGGAAGACCTCCGGTGGTCAGGTGCTCTATCGGCGCCGCGTTGTGAGGCCACGGCCTGCGGGGTCACTCGCGCTACCCGGCGACATGGCGCGGCTGCGTGAGTATGAGGATCCGATCACGGGCGCCGGGATGGTTCACGACCCGACCGCGAGCACTCTCACAGCCATCGTTGCCGTCTCGCACCCAGCATTCGTGCTCCTCGATCCCGGCGAGCAGGATCGGCGCGTCAGCTCTTGGGGTCGTGTGCTCGCAACCGTATGTAGGTCTGGTCGGCTCTCGATGCTGCAAGTACTTGAGCGCACGCTGCCGGACTCCGGCACGGGACTCGCAGAATGGTGGGCGTCACACGGCAACGCTGATGGTTCTTGGGCGTCAACAACGTATGCCGAGCTGATTGAGCGAGCCGGGCCCGCCGGAGAACGCCACGCCACGACGCTTTCGCTCTCGCTCGACATACAGGCGGCAGCACGACAGATCCGCACAGCCGGTGGCGGAATCCGCGGCGCTGCGGCTGTCCTTCGCCAAGAGATGTCCACGTTGATCGCTGCGCTGCGATCAGCCGACCTCGCCCCGTCGGATTGGTTGTCGTGCGGCGAGATCGCTGTGATTCTGCGTTCGGCGTACGACCCAGCGATCGCTGCGACACTCGAACGGCACGGTGAACTCGGCCAGTCGCTTGCCACCGCGGGGCCCGTCGCCGTGAACGAGTCGTGGTCAAGGCTGCGCACAGACTCGGCCTTCCACGCAGTGTTGTGGATCTCGGAATGGCCCCGCTCGATGGTCTACCCCGGGTTCTTAGCACCGGTGCTCTTGTCGAGCGGGATCCAGCGGTCCTTCTCGCTTCTGTGCACCCCGATGCGCTCGGACCAGGCGGCGCGCGATATCCGAAAGAAGAAGACGGAGTACATCTCAGACGCGGCCCAGCGCCAGCGCATCGGTCAGATCGAGGATGCCTCGCAGACCGCTGAGTTTCAGGATGTGCTCCAGCAGGAAGCTGATCTCACCGCGGGGCACGGCATCTTGCGCTACACAGGACTCATCTCGGTCTCAGCACGAACCGCTGACGAACTCGACGCGGCTGTCGCCGCGATCGAGCAGGCCGCGATTCAAGCTTCATGCGAGACGAGACTCCTCGTCGGCCAGCAGGCTCAGGCGTTCACTGCCGCGGCGCTACCGTTATGTCGAGTGGTGTGATGGCACCGCACGCGAAGGCATTTTCACCGGGGTTCGCTGGCTGTGTAGTCAGGCGTTTTCGGTCTGTTCATCATTGTGCTCAGGGGACTCGTCTTGCGCTACAACAAGCTCGTCCTGGGGTGAATCGTCAACGACTTCGAAATCGATCACCGTAGTGTCTTCGTTACGGTGGCCGGGCTTCGTCAATTCCAAACTTGCCAGATGCTTCTGGAGTCGCTTCGACATTGGAAGGAACGTGGCGAGGGTGAGGCCGCCCGAGAGAACGGCACCCACGATCGGGATGGCCTTAGCAACGCCACTCGCAAACAGCTTCTTTGTCATGCTGACGCCGATGTATCCCGCGACTTTCTTGACCACGGGATAGATGAGGCCCTTGGTGAGCGCCTGTTGAGGCAGCTTTTTAGCTACATTCGCGGCAATCATTCCGGCGACTTTTGCCACTCCTCCCTGAGCAATCTGGACACCGAACATGACACCAACGAAAAGGGTCAGAACACTCTCTGTCGCCTCATCGATTTCCTCACCCTCGGCAAAGAGATCAGGCCAGCTGTACAGGTACGCAAGCTTTTGTGCAATACGCAGCATATGGCCCATGTACTGAACAAGATCGGCTGGCACAGTGCCAATCATTGCGAGACCACCAGGTATCCCTGCAACTGTGGATAGCCCGGTCACCTTTGAAGTCTCGTACTTGATTGACGTGTTCGCGGCCTGCGTGACAATCGAAAGCGGTATCCCTGCGGCAGCTGGACTCTCGTTAACGGCAAGCTCGATTTGTTCGGCAGTGCAGTACCGCTTCAGTGAGGCACGCAGATACGCCGCTCGATTGATCCGAACACCGGGCAACTTTGCAGCCGCGTCCAGCACCTGGGTGAATTTGGTCCCCGGATTCTCAATTACTTTGGTGTCCGTCATGGGACCAATCGTACTGATGAGCACCGACATCGAGAGGAATAAGGCGTGCACTTCACCTGGCAACTGCATGCCCAGGTTGTGCAGCACCGCTTACGGCGGCAATCGGTTAGAGTCCGGCCGCAACCAGGTCCTGAAGCAGGGCGGAACATTTACGTACACGATCCTCGCTGTCGATAGCCTCTCCGGTGTGGCTATTCTGCTCAACACGCAAGAATGATTCGACTGCGCCGTGTCGCTCACACACCTGTTGCCAGAGTGCAGCAGCACGTTCGTCAAGAGGAGCGCTCAGCTCGAATCCTTCATTGATGCATCGAATCCCACCCTCGCTTTTGGTAAGTCGGAGCCACCTTGGTTCTGTTTCGTAGCCTCGGAACCACGGGTCGCGGACAGCGTCGCCGACGCCACTCTGGTTCCAGACTGCCAGTAGGAAGGGGTCGCGGTAGTACGCCGACCCGGTGAGACTGTCGGTCCTGAGCATGCACATCGAGTAGTTCCAAGTGCCGTTCGCCCGGAGGTGTTCACCGAAGTAGATGCCCGTCCTTCCCTCGCGCATCTCGTCATATGCGGCAAGGTAGTAGCGCCAGTCGAACCGTTGCGCTTCGCGGCATTGTGTCAAGAACTCGGTGATGATCGATAAGAGAGTTTCAGACGTACTCGCGGCGCCGCCCGCCACCGCATCAAGCACCCGGTTCAGCGCTAAACGGAGCGCGGCGCTTTTCTCACGTCCTCTTCGTGTGAACACGTCACGCCAACGGCTCTCTTGCTCGCTGGAACCGAATTGGTAGCCACGCTGTCCGAGCGGGAGCCCGTAGTTCGTTTCATTGGCGAGGAGCACAGCGGTCAGTTGCGGCCAAAGCTCCTTCGGAGTGATCCTCTCGAACGCCTCGACGCGTGACGCGAGTCTGTCGGGTTCCAGGTCGAAAGCAAAAACTCTGCCTCGTAATAGCGGATGATCTTCAAGTCGATGAAGCACGGCGACTTGGTCCGGATGTGCGACAAGATACTTTCGTTTTTCAATCTCGTCCATTACGCGGTCTTGATTGAAACCACGAAGGTCCTCGAGTTCACCAGTGCGGATAAGACGTTCAGTGCTCTGGAGCAGATCGGGCATGCGCTCCTCTCGGACCTCATCGTCTGCCCGGTCGGTCAGATTGCGCAGGACTCTGAGCCGCGCCTGGATTTCTGTGGTGTCGAATTGCCGATGGATCAGGGTCGCGAATAAGAAAAGGGTCTCGGATAGCGTGAACAGACGCGCGCGACCACGTTTCTGCCCGTAGCGGCGGCAGCACTCCTGGAAGAGGTTCGGATTCGCTGAATCGAAAAGCAGAACCTGGTCCCCAACCGATGCTCCAGTATCCGACGCGCTCGCCAGATGAACTCCGAAAACTTCACCAATATCGACCGGACGCCTCGACGTGGGTTCGACCCATGTGTCGAAGGCATGGAAAAGAAATGCCACGTTGGTCTCGTCGCCTGCGGCGAAGGCGCGTTCCGCGCGGTCAAGCAGTCGACCCTGTGACGGCACTCCTTGCCGCCACTCGCAGACCTCGATAATGAACTCGAGGTATCTGAGGAACTCATCGTCAACGATGTAGTCACCGTCGTGGTAAGACCAAAGCACATCAGCCCAAGCGCCATCGATCTTATGGACAAGCTCCCTGAACCGATCCGGCGCCAGAGCATTCGCGAGGATCTTCTCGAACCGGGCCTTGAAGTTCTCGAACTCGGTCAGGGGCTTCCCGCGGGAGTTCATCTTGATGTAGAGCTCTTCACCAGACGGCATGTCATCAATCGGAAGAAAATGGAAGGAAATCGGCGGGCTAACGGTGTCGACAAGTCGATCCCAAACGAAGGAGAGGACGACATGCTCTCCACTCAGTCGTTCGTGAATGGCATCAAGCATCACAAGCATTGACTGAACCGTTGGATCGTGGCGCCAACTAAACAGGTACCACGGCTGGTCGGTGATCCAGCTTGACGGCCTGACGAAGCTATCGGTGAGCGGGTGCTTAGGGCTGACCAGCTGTCGGCAGAAATGCTCCGCTGTTTGACGGGTCGCGTAGGAGAATCTCAGCCAGGTACTCGCCTCTTCAAGTCGCCCAAGCCGCGCAGCGACATACCAGTGGATCAGGAAGAGCGTTGTGAGTCGTTGTTGCCCGTCGAGGGGACGGAGAACGTGCGTTTCGCGGCTGATTTCACCGTAGACGAAGTCGAGGTCGACCGGGTCTCCTCCAGTGACTGCTCCGACCAGCACGTCAAGGAAGTCCCGCCGAATCACTTCGACATCGGCGCCCTGGCGTCCTTGCGCATAGTCGCGCTGGATGAGCGGGATCTCGACAAGGTTCACCGTGGGCATGCCGTCATGTCGAGGTTGAAACATTCCGACAAAAGAAGTCTTGTAGCCCTTCATACGAGCTCCTCATCGGGTAGGAGATAGGGCGTGAGCGCCGTTTGGATCGCGGCCAAGTAGGACACTCGGTCCGCAACACTCCAGTAGTGAACCTGTTGCGCGTCGGCAACTGTGTAGTACTTCAAAAACACGTTCCGCGTGCAAGCTGGGATGTATGAACCGGCGCGATCCCGTCGCAGAATTTCTTGACGCTTGACTTCGAAAACCGAGTTGCTCAAAGCGCTGTTGTCTCCGCTGGCAAGCAACGCAAGATTTGAGATCGAGTGGATACTCTCATCGGCATCCGATGACGTGAGTGCCGACTCCACTTTCGCCTTCACAGAGTCGAAACGGGGACCAATCCCGTGCGAACGTTCGTCCTCGATTGCTTCTAACACTTCATCGATCTCAGCAATCAGTCTGGACTGCGTATTCGTGCCGAGATCAGGAACGCTGAGGAGGGCATGACGATGCAGCCGCAACCATTCAGCCCAGATCTTCTCGTCCCGTTTGAGCGGTTGAGTGTTCTGGGCGTGAATATGCTCCAGAGACCATGCTCCCCGCGCATGTGCTCGGAACGAGTACCGTTCGGATGATTCCGCACGGGTCCGCACGGTCTCGACATTCATGAGTAGAAGCGCTTCCTCGCACTTCCTACCTTTCGATTCATAGTCGAGCTCGGTCAGTTGCTCTGCCGTGAGGCTGAGCCGATCCCGAATCCTGCTGTCGAGTGCATAGTGGAGTGCGCTCTGTGTCAGCCCAGCTGTGGAGTCGAGGAGTGCCGCAAATGATTCACCGACCGCGACGAGGTAGCCAATCTTGTGGAAGATGTCGCGATCTTCATACCAACCCACGATAAGCGAGTGGAGCCTGACAACGTCATCCCAGAATGCTTGCGGGTCGCTCTCTATCTTCGGCCGAAGAGTCTCGAAGGTGTGGTACCTGGGCCGATGCCGCCCCTCGGTGTTACCTCCGATCCGGTCAGCGAGGGTGTCAAGAATGAGCCCGATGTGCGTGGCTTCGTCTTCATGCCTAGCTGTAATGAAGGACCAGACCTCAGGCGTACGCAATTCTCGTTCGAAGCCATCCCACTGGGCGGCAATCTGCTCACTCTTATCGGCGACACCAGGCATGCGCCGACTGCTGGAAAGGACGAGCGCCTTCACTAGCTCTGAATCTGTGAGTGGGATGCGTCCGACGTTGAGTCGAGTAAATAGCGAGACCGAATCGAATTCAGGCTCATCAGGAGCCTCATACCAAATGACTTTTACGCTCTCGAAGAGGTAGCCGTAGAGCTTGTTCGCAGCCCACTGTTGTCTGTGATCGTGTGCTTCAAACCACGCACGGATGTGTTCATAGGCGACATAGATGTGATGAAAGTCGATGTTGTGCTCACGCTCATCAGCATTTGGAGCCTGAAGGAACGCCTGACTCCCCTCACGCGTCTCGTACTCCATCGTGTATCCAGCACCCGCACTTTGCAGTCCGTGTGTCTGCATGAAATTGAAAATTAGATACAAGGTCGTAAGGCGTTGCTGGCCGTCGATGAGCTCTAAGCGGCCATCCGGCATCGCCTTCACGACAATGGGCTGAAGATAGTATGGTTTCCCTTCGCTGGCCCAAATATCTGAGAGAAGTCGATCTACTTCATCCGCACCCCAGCGATAGCCACGCTGGTATGCAGGGACGTAGAACGCACCAGTGATGTCACCCACGGTCTTGGGTTCCAGGAGCGCATCCATCGATCCCCTTTCGCTGTCCAGTTCGTCGTAACTGGTTGTTCTCTCGATCGGCCCCAGTCTACTGAGCCGGTGCGCTCTCACGCCGAGACTGTAGCCGTGCCGGGCAGGATAGAGGCGATGTATCGCCCGATACGAATCTGCGATGTCGCCGATGCTGTGGCTGCGTGTAGCGAGTCTCCAGCGAGATGCGAATCGAGGTCCACGTCCTTCTGTGAAGTATCGGGCGCGTAGTGCATGAGCAGTACGTCACGCTTCGCTCTAGAGCGAAGCTGCTCGATTTCTTCAGGCGCGAGATGCGAGGCAGAGCCGCCGAGAACGAGAACAGTGTCGTACCTGCTTCCACACAGAACGCGTCGCCGCTCAGCCTCCGCGTAGGTCATAGGATGAACGCCCGCGAGGACGGGATGCTTCATAACGAGGGCGTTAAGCATCGCGTTGGACGGGTCGATGCCGACGTAGCGCACCGGCTCCACGAGCCCCAGGTCGAGCGGGAGTCCGGTTCCGCACCCTACATCGAGCGTGCGCCACAACTTCTCGCCGAACGTTGCGTGGACGAGACTCGCGGTTGCCTGTTTTTCACTCTCGGTCATCCCGTGAGCTCGATCCCATCTGGTGGCCAAGCCATCGTAACCGGACGTTATTCCGGAGGTGGTGCGAGGCATGTTCTGGATGCCGTAGACGTGCTCCACGCGGCCACGGTTGATGAGTGTCACGGCGTCGTCGTCGATGGTGCTGCCCTGCATGTCCCAGTGCTTCCACCCCATGGGTGTCACCAAGTAGATGCGAGTGTCCTTGTAGAACTTCATCGGCTCGCCATATGTCCGGATCACATGGGCTGCCCGAGCAACGTCATCATCGCTCAGCCCAGGGGTCTTGCCTGCTACAACGTACTCATGCGGCGCCCCAGCCGCATACGTCGTGGCAAACTGCCAATCGAGTTCGGCTTCAAGGTTTAGCCACCAGCTCAGGTCGGTCTTCGTGATCACGGTCATCTCCTCGTCTCACACGGCCCTCGAAGTCCGTGCTCACCAAGTATCGACGCGACCACTGACATTTCGTATCGGACTGCGGTCAGAGTCATTGGGGTTCAGCCGAGATCCGTCCGACCTCCACTTGAGAATCTCCGAGCGCACCTTTCCAATGTTCAAGTTTTTACTTCGATTGTTGGGAGGTCACCATGCCCACGTTCTATGATCCCGGCGCTGATGCCGGTGAAGCATCCGAGGCATTGCGCGGGCTCGCGCACGCCACACGCTCGTTCGAGAATCCGCAGGATCTGTATAGCGTGCTCGGTTACCTGCTGTCCGGTGTGCGATCTCTCAAACAGGTACTCGATCAGCTCGCTACCGCGCATGCCGAGAATCGTCCTCGCGCGCTTGATGACCACGGCGACCACGCCATCGGTTCGAAGGACGCTCTTGTGGCCGCCGACGAACTCCACCAGGCCGCAACTCTGATCGACCAGGCAGAAGAGCGACTCGACGCAGCGGCAGCGGCTACGAGCCGCGTTGCTTGGCGCGACGATCCAGCCGCAAACGTACCCCAGGCTGCTCGATGGATCAGTGTCGTCTTCCTGCAAGGCCCAGAGGCAGATGAAGTTCTCGACATGATCGACAGAGACGGCGCTGTTGCCGGGCTCGACCATCTGAAATCCTGGGACTTCGGTGACGAAACCACAAGCGCGGCAATGGAGAACGGATACGTCTACGACGCTCCGCCAAGCGGGCCACTTGAGCGTGAGGTACGAGATGGTGACTACCATCTCGCTTACAGCCACAGCTTCGAGCACGTCGCTCTGTACCGACTCCATGGTGTTGCACCAGCTGACCGGCTACCCGATGACAAACGGACCCTTGGTGCCCCGTCGGCGTCGAGACCGACGCGTGAGCAACAGCAAACGTCATGGTTCGAGCCCGCCAGCATCGCGGCGATCAAGCAGCAAAGGGGCCTCGGACTATGAGCCACGATGATTCCGAGCGCTTGCACGCCTCGGTCCTCGTCGCTCCAGCATCCGAGAAGCGACGCGTGCGTAAGCAGCGCAGTCAGGCGGCCGCGAAGTTACAGGCTGAGCAGCAGAAAGCTGAACATCAGGCGGCGCGCGCGAGGTACGCCGCCGAATTGGCAGAGCGCCGGGCAACCACGTACCTCCCGGCAGCTGGAGAGCCAGGACCTGCCCAGCTGCGTTCGCCCGGAAAGTTTCGCCTGCCGCGGCATCAAGACACTTCGGCGACCCTCGCTGGTGCCTACCCGTTCCTGGCCGAAGGCGGCCTCGGGCCTGACGGTGTTTTCGTTGGTCAGGATCTGTACTCCGGCGGGTCCTTCGTCTACGACCCATGGGTGCTCTACGCGCGAGGCCTCATCACAGCCCCAAACCTCGTGCTTGCAGGCATCGTCGGATCCGGAAAGTCCAGCTTGGCAAAAAGCCTCTATACCCGGTCACTCCCGTTCGGCCGTCGGGTCTACGTTCCGGGCGATCCGAAGGGTGAGCACACTGCGGTGGCCGAGGCCGTCGGCGGCAAAGCAATCGTGCTCGGCCACGGACTCTCGACCCGACTGAATCCTCTCGACGAAGGCTATCGACCTGCAGGAATGAGTGAAGAGAGCTGGTCAGCCACAGTCTCAGCACGACGGCGTGACCTCATAGGCGCACTCGCGGAGACGGTCCTGACGCGACCGCTCACTCCGCTGGAACACACGTCGATCGACACGGCGCTGACGGAGGTCGTGCGCAGCAACGATGTACCGATCCTTCCGATGGTCGTCGACCACATCCTTGCCCCAACTTCGGAAGCGGATCTCGATGGGCGTCTCGCTGAAGACGGACGTCTCGTGGGGCATGCGCTGCGGCGGTTGGTCTCGGGCGATCTCGCCGGGCTCTTCGATGGCCCGTCGACCGTCACGTTCGATCCGACGCTGCCGATGATCTCGCTCGACCTGTCACGGGTGACGGAGAACTCGACGTTGATGTCGGTGCTCATGACGTGCTCATCTGCGTGGATGGAGTCAGCACTCCTCGACCCGAACGGTGGTCAGCGCTGGTGTATCTACGATGAGGCGTGGCGTCTCATGTCGCATCCGGCATTGTTGCGGCGAATGGATGCTCACTGGCGACTGGCGCGACACTACGGGATCGCAAACATGCTCATCTTCCATAAGCTGACCGACCTGGAGAACGTCGGAGATCAAGGGTCCGCAATGCGTGCCCTGGCGAATAGTTTGCTCGCGAATGCTGAGACGCGGATCATCTACCGGCAGGAGTCCGATCAGCTCGGAGCCACTGCACGAGCGCTCGGTCTGACCGGTACCGAGCAGAAGCTGCTGCCCGGGCTCGGTGTGGGCCAGGGCCTCTGGCGCATCAAGGATCGTTCCTTCGTTTGCCAGCATCAGCTGCACCCCGGAGAACTGGAACTCTTCGACACGACCGGGCGCATGACAAGCACGGGCGTTTCCCTACGAGGATCACACTCTTAGCCGCGCACCCGAGCCATCTTGATAGACGTCAGGGATGCCATCCGGGGTGCGCCAGCACTCACTGGGCCGGTGTAAACACCGAGCGGAAAAGATTCGACGACATCGCTGCCACGGTAACATCGCCGCCCCTGTTGCCGGTTAGTGACCCGCACCCAGTCCGCCGGACAGTCGGGAGTGGAATTCGGTCGTGGCTTTATTCATCCCAATAATCTCGACGCTCTTGCCGTGTCGGGCGTACTTGGTGACGATCGCGTCTAATGCAGCGACTGTCGAGGCGTCCCAGATGTGCGATTTCGACAAGTCGATCACGATATGTTCCGGATCTTCCGTGTACTCAAACAATGTGGTGAGGTCGTTGCTCGACGCGAAGAGCAGTTGCCCTTCGACTGTGTAGCGCACGGTCTGTACGCCGGATTGTTCGATGATCTCGCGATCCACGTTCACGAGATGCGCGACGCGGCGCACAAACATGATCGCGGCGACGAACACCCCGACGATGACCCCAATCGCTAGGTTATGGGTCGCGACCACCACCGCAACCGTGATGACCATAACAGTCGTTTCGCTCTTTGGCATCCGCTTGAGCGTCGAGAGCTTGATGGAGTGCCAATCGAATGTGCCGACCGAGACCATGATCATCACCGCAACAAGTGCTGCCATTGGGATGATCGCGACCAGATCCCCGAGTACGACAATGAGAATCAGTAAGAATACGCCTGCGAGGAAAGTCGAGATGCGGGTGCGCGCTCCCGATGCTTTCACGTTGATCATCGTCTGTCCGATCATCGCGCAGCCACCCATACCACCGAACATGCCTGACACGATGTTCGCAACTCCCTGCCCCCAGGATTCGCGGGTCTTGTTCGAGTGGGTGTCGGTGACGTCATCAACGAGCTTCGCAGTCATGAGCGATTCCATGAGTCCGACAAGCGCCATCGCGAGGGCGTACGGGGCGATGATCGTGAGCGTTTCCCAGGTGAGTGGCACGTTCGGAATAAACAACTCCGGGAGGCTCCGGGGCAGCTCGCCCTGGTCGCCGACGGTTGGCACATTGATGGCGAACACCACTACTGCAGCTGTGACGATCACTATCGACACCAACGGTGCGGGAATCACTTTCGTGATCTTCGGCATGAACACCATGATCACGAGGCCCACCGCGACGAGCGGGTAGACCAGCCAAGGTACGTCGATGAGCTGTGGCAGCTGTGCAATGAAAATCAGAATCGCGAGCGCGTTCACAAAACCGACCATGACGCTACGCGGAATGAACCGCATAAGCTTCGCGACCCCGAACACAGCCAAGGCGACCTGCAGCACCCCGGCCAGAAGCACAGTCGCGATGAAGTAGTCCATCCCGTACTCGCGTGCTACCGGGGCGATGACGAGCGCGATTGCACCCGTCGCGGCGGTGATCATGGCGGGTCTGCCACCAACGAACGCGATCGTCACGGCCATAATGAACGAGGAGAACAATCCGACCTTGGGGTCGACCCCCGCGATAATTGAGAACGAGATCGCCTCTGGGATAAGAGCGAGAGCAACCACGAGACCGGCGAGAGCCTCACGAGTCAAGAGACGTGGCGATTTCAAGGCGGTGAGCACTGAGGGTTCAGGCCGGTAGCGTGCCTTCTCGTCTGCGGTTGATGTGGCAAAGGCCATGCGGGTCCTCCGTGTCGGGGAGTGAGTGCCTTCTCCGTGAAGGCGCGGACAATGTTTGCGTGCGCATGATCGCACGGGCTCGAAAGCGCGGGAAGATACTCTGGTCAGTGGAGCACCCTCTCAAACACTAACGTAACGTGAGGGTTGACGCGAGTTGGGGGTCATGAGCCATGTCTGGTGTTGAGATGATGCACATCGGCGAGTTGGCCGAGCGCACGGGTCTTTCGCTGCGCACGATCCGTCACTATGACGAGATTGGGCTCCTCACACCCTCGGGACGTTCCGAGGGTGGATTCCGCCTGTACACGGAAGAGGACCACGACCGGCTCATGCTGATCCGGCGCATGAAGCCCCTCGGATACTCGCTCGAACAAATGGGAGATTTACTTCGCGCCCTCGACAACGCTTCGCCATCAAGCATTGATCCGGAAAGCTCATACCGCACACTGGCTGATTTTCGTCGAGACGCAGAGGAGCGACGCGAGAAGCTCGCCCAACAGCTCGGGATGGCGGACGAGTTCCTCACCCTCCTGAATACACACACGATCTGACCTCGCGAATTCGTTCCGATAAGGTTGCAAATCTAGTGGCTTGAGCGATTAGGCGTGCGTGCGCCGGAGTGCACCTCTGTGGCATGAGTAATCGCAACAGCCCTGCGGCAACGCCCTCAGGATCGCCCGTCAACCTCCCGCTCGCAATGGTCACGGTCGATGAGCGCGGCACCATGGACGTCAGCTACGACGGTCATGGCTTCCCACCTGTGACGCCAGACTCTCCTTGGAGCAGGGCGCGGTTTGGTGATCTTCTCGATGCGGTCTCCGCCCACCGTACGCGCACCGTACGGGTCGAAGTGCACGAATTCGACGGCTCGATCTTCACCGACATCATCCATGCGGTGCGAAAAGAACGCACCGTCGCCGAAGCCGAACAGCCCAGTGAGATGCGACGAGCGCGACACCGCCCCACACACCAGCTCATCGAGATCACCGGGTCCGGATTCATTCCTGGCGAAGACATCACCGTCGCGCTGGCAGTGTCCAGCGCCGAAGGATCTGCTGACGGGACCGCTCGTGGCCTCCTCGACCTAGGCCACTTGGTGGACCACCGTTCAGAAGTCATGCTCATCGGACGCGTCTCAGGCGTGATCGTCTCGGAGCAGCTGCCGTCATGAGCACTCCACACGCGCAGGGTCGTGGGCTCGGTGATGAGTTGACCAACGCTTTGATGGTTGCCCTTGTCGCTGTCTTTGGTGTTGCCGTGGTCCTGCGAGCCGCAGGTTCGATTGCTGCCTTCCTCACTGGGGCAACGCAACCAGAAGTCGGAATTGCTGGCGGTGTCAACGTTCTCTTTGATCCGTTGGAACCGGCGGCAGCACTCCAAGCACCCGCGCTCAATGCGATCATCTACTGGGCCGTGGCTATAACGTTGCTCCTCGGACTCGGTGGCGCGATCGGCTGGACCTGGATGAGGTGGCGTCGCCATTCTCGAGCCGCGGATGCCGATCCGCACAAGCTCGCGGGCACTGCCACGAGCCACGAGGTCGTAGCCAATGCGTCCGCGAAGTCGCTCTTGCACCGGGCTGCCACGCTTCGTCCTTCGCTGGAAAAGCCAATGCCCGAGGACGTGGGCTATTTGTTGGGCCGGTCACGTGGCAAGCAGATTTGGGCCAGCGTCGAAGACTCGATCTTGCTGATCGGTCCACCGCGCTCAGGCAAAGGTCTGCACATCGTCATCCCAGCAATTCTGGACGCACCCGGCGCAGTCGTGACGACGTCCACGAGGCCCGATAATCTCACCGCAACACTCAGAGCCCGAGCGCGGCTCGGGCCGGTCGCCGTCTTCGATCCACAGCGTCTCGCTGAAGGCATCCCCGCCGGGCTGCGGTGGTCCCCCATCCGTGGGTGCGAGGATCCGCTGACCGCGATGATCCGAGCAACCGGGCTTGCCGCAGCCACCGAGCTATCTTCGGGTGGAGTCGAAGGCGGCGGGTTCTGGGAGGGAAAGACGCGCATTGCGTTGCAGGCACTCTTGCACGCTGCAGCTCTCGACCGCCGCAGCCCAACTGAACTCTTCCGGTGGACGCTCGATCCTTCGGCGGCGGCCGAAGCAGTTGCAATCTTGATCGGGTCGCCACTTGCGGCGACAGGTTGGGCGGAGTCACTGGAGGCGATGCTCGATGCTGATCCACGCACACGCGACAGCATCTGGCAGGGTGTTTCCCTCGCGCTCTCTGCACTCGCCGACCCGCGGGTGCTCGATGCCGTCAGTCCGTCGGACGGTGAGCACTTCGACCCCGAGACGTTCATCCGCAGTCGCGGCACACTCTATTTGCTTGCTACCGGTGCGGGGGCTGGGAACAGCTCTGCTCTCGTCGCAGCATTCGTCGAAGACCTCGTCGAGACGGCCCGCCGCATGGCAGCACGATCACCGGGCGCCCGGCTTGATCCGCCGCTACTACTCGCCCTCGATGAGATTGGAAACCTCGCGCCGCTTCCTTCGCTCCCGACGCTCATGGCAGAGGGCGGCGGTACGGGGATCACGACTATGCCCGTGCTCCAGTCACTCGCCCAAGCGCGAGACAAGTGGTCCGAGAATCAAGCGGCGGCCATCTGGGATGCCAGCATCGCGAAGATCATTCTGGGCGGCGCATCCAACTCTCGTGACCTCCAAGACCTCTCCACCCTTATTGGAGAACGGGACGAGTTCACCGACTCGATCACGCTGGGAGACTATGGTTCGCGCTCGAACCAACGTTCCATTCGGCGCGTCCCGATTTTGCCGCCCGACCGCATCCGCACCCTGCCATTTGGCACCGGGGTTATCTTGCTGCGATCGGCACCGCCGATCATTACTGACCTGCATCCGTGGCCGAAGCGGACCGACAGCCCGCAGCTCAAGGCCGATCGTGGGGCGGTTGAGACGTTACTGGAACGCCCCGCGACGTGACGATACGCGCGGGAATCCACGCGTACCTTCCCTTTGCAGTGACCGAACAAAGCCGGTCACCCGAGCAGGCAGGAAGAGAACATGTCGATCCACACGCAAGAATCCGTCTCAGGCTTTGTCGCCACCGACCCCAAGCTGACGACCTCGGCAAACGGAAACCAGCGTCTCTATTTCCGCTTTGGGCAGGAGCACTTTCGTCGCGAAGAGGACGGCAGCTTCACACAGCTCGAGACGAGCTTCCATCATCTCGTCATGTTTGGGCGTTCCGCGGAACTGGCAAATGAACGGTTCTCGAAAGGCGACAGCTTCATCGCCGAGGGCTACCAACAGCCGGTGAGCTTCGAACGAGATGGACAGCCCGTTGAGGGGGAAGAGTTCGTGGCGAAGCGCATCGGTCATGATGTCGTTCGCACCCGGTACGCCGTGGATCGCTCACCTCGCAAAGTTGCAGGCCAAGACGCTCCCACCCGGGAGCAGAGTCGAGCGTTTGAATCCCCCGCACAACGATCAGTATTCAGCCCACCGGCGCTCGGCCTCTAACGCACGAATAGGGATCGAATCATGAACGCTCAGGAGAACCTTGATGAAAGCGATGACCGCCCTCACCCACCGTGGAGTGAGGGCAATCTGGTGGCTGAACCGCCACACCCAGTCAACTGGAACCTGCTCACCTCGCACGACCTCGAACAAGAGCTGCTAGAACTCAATCGCTGGGTGGACTGGCTCCGACTGGAGTACGGGCTCCCAGCGTCAGTGATCCCACCGCTCTGGCACCGACACCCCGAACTGCTCTGGGAGCTGTCTGCGCTCCATCTGCACTGGCTCTGCGCCTATGACGCGAACCAAGACGGCTCTGCCCCGCTGGGCTGGCATCGAGACTTCGCTGACGCGCGGCAGCGACTGCGCGACTGGGTGTCCGCAAGCGGCACCCGTCTCGATCGAGACCGACCCACACGGCTGACAATCTGGCCCGGTGAGGATCACGCGGTCGAAAACGTCGAGCAGGTCATCACTGACCGCGATGCCGACTTCGTGCAATTCGTCGTCGACCAGGTTCAAGTACGCGAAGCCGCCGAAGATGCCTTCTACGCGAGCATCGACGATCACACGGGAGAAGTGCCCAACTAATCGCGGTCACCGGCTGAGCACAGTGTTGGGCTCAGCCGGTGACTCCTGCATGGCTATCTCTCTGCGGGCGACTGCCTCAAAATGCTTCCACCGCAACAACAGCACCGCACTGACCGGGCCCATGACGACGAACTTTATCGCGTTCCAGATACAGATCAAGATCACGAGGTGTAGCCACCCCGGCTGACCGTGATCGATCAGATCTAAACACCATACGGCAGCCAGCGCGTAGGGCACGGCAAGCAACATCGCTGGCACACCCCACTTCAGCCCACGACGCCGCCGAATGAAAGCGATGAGGATGTTGGTCGGCATGCAGTGCTGCATGAACGAGCGAACGTAGATACTCAAAATCCAGATTGAGCGAATCATGACGGGGACTCCCGATGTACATATTTCTCCGAAGAGGAGGCGACATATGATCGAGTTCCCGTGAGGGCCGCCCCGAAGGGCCTGCTATTTGTGGACGTGCCTCACCTTCCAATGTACGCCCCCTTTTACAGATGCGAAAGGGGTCGGATGAGGCGCACCTTCTAGAAGAAGTCACTCTCGAAGGAGGCCACCATGCCCGCGCTCACCGCTCTTACTAGGGATGATCGTTCCGCCCGCGTATTGCTATCGATTATCGGCACCCCCGCTGACATCGCCACGGGAAACCTGCTCGCCGAGGTGGGCGCAGCAGAGCTGATCTCGATCGCCGAAGGGGACGTCCTAGTCCCGGGAATGGATCGCGTTGAGGCCGCGGTGTGGCGCGATCGGCTCCTTTCAGCTGCCACCCCGGATCGCCTTGCCGAGCGAATAGTTGATGCCAGCAAGTTCCGTGTGATCATTCCCAGCGATCCCGACTGGCCAGCGGCGCTTAACGATCTCGGCCCTCGTGCCCCGTACACGCTCTGGGCAAAGGGGCGCACGGAATTGCTTACTGAGCCGCTCCCGCAGCGCATCACCGTCACGGGTGCCCGCGCCGACACCGCCTACGGCGCACACGTCACCGACGAACTGTGCGGGGACCTCGCTCAAGACGGTAGAACGCTGGTAGCCGGGGCCGCGTACGGGATCGAGGCCTCCGCACACCGTGCCGCCCTCATCCGCGATGCGAACACGATCGCGGTGCTCGCTTCTGGGGTCGATCGCCCATACCCCGCGGGTCACACTGACCTCATCGATCGCATTGCCCGAGAGGGCTTGCTGCTGTCCAAGGTACCACCGTCGGTCGCGCCGACTCGACAGCGGTTTATCGACCGATCGCGCATCCTCGCCGCTCTGTCGAGCGCGACGATCATCGTTGAAGCAGGATCCCGGTCAGGTTCGTTGCACACGGCCACCGAGGCGGCGCAGCTGGGACGCCTCGTCGGCGCAGTCCCCGGGCCGGTAACGAGCGCCGCCAGCACGGGCACCAACCTGCTGCTGCAAGGCGGTCATGCCCGTGTCATTACCAATGGAGCCGACATCGTGCGAATGCTAGAGGGCGAAGCAAACGCCCCCGCGCGAAGTGTAATCCGCGCGGGGGCGTCGCATGCTGTGTCACCCACAAGCCGGGCGCTGTAGCCGCTACCTTGCTGTTGGCATCTCTACGACCAGACTCTGTCGAAGCTCGTCGAGGTCAACGCGAATGAGGCGCCCGACCCGATACCCGCGGATGGTGCCGTCAGCGATTCGACGTCTGATGGTCTTGACCGAAACTCCCAGATTCTCGGCCGCTACCGCCAATGGAACCAGCGCGGATTCGGGTGCATCGGATGGAGTGCGAGCAGTCATGGTATTACCTCCCTGTAAGCGAATGAGTGTCACTCCACAGGTGTCCGCGGCTGTCCGGTTAGGTCTCCTCTCCCCCAGCACCTTCTTTCTTCGCTCGGGCGATACTCGAGCTGACACGGTCACTCATGCGGTCGGCCAACTCCCTGTCTCGGTTCATCGTGGCGTGCTGGTAGCGCAGCACGATGTCGATGTCAGCGTGCCCGCCCCGGCGCATCAGCTCCGCGAGCGTCGCCCCCTCTTGCGCGAAGATCGTCAGGCCCGTGTGCCTCAGGTCGTGAAATCTGAAACGATGAGGCAGCCCCGCGACTCCATCTCGCACGTCAGCCCAGATGTATCCCCACCGGGTATTCGACAGCGGGATGCTCCCCCGGCGGTCGGCGGGAAGCACCGGCGCCTTCGCGTCGGACGAAACGTAGTCCTTCAAGTGCTGCTGCAGTCGACCGATCATGAGCTTCGGAATGCTGAGGGATCGCCTGCCAGCCTCACTCTTCAGGTCGGTGTAGCCACCGGTGTTGGCGTTGAGCTGGCGCCGCACATGCAGTGTGGCGCTTCCGTCGTCGTGCCACTCGATGTCACGACGTTGCAGGCCGAGGCACTCACCTCGGCGCAGCTGACACCATGCCGCGAGCAGCACCGCGATAGCCCACTGATCTGGAACCGCCTCGTACAGTGCTTCAACCTGAATGGGATTCGCAACGTCTTCACCTGCGTCGTGGTCTGCGTCGTGCCTCACCGACTCTTGCCGCGGTACCGATACATTCGGTGCCGCCGGGATGATGCCGTCTCGTGCGGCCTGCCGAAGGATCATCATGAGCACGATAAGCACCGGTCTCGTAATGCCGTTGAACTTCGAGTTCGGATTGAGCGGCGCGGGGATCTGATCAAGCCGGTCCGTCATCACCTTGATGCGGGCGGCGTCGATCTCGCGCACCGGCGTGCTCCTGAACTCTGGAACGAGGTAGCCGGTAACCTTCCCCTGGTACGAGCGCACCGTACCAACCGCCCGTTTCTTACCGCTGCGATTGGGTTCGGTACGGATCATTTCAAGCCAACGCTTGGAATACTCCTCGAAGCCCAACGACTGCGCCTGTTCGATCTCCAGCTCGGCTTGCAGCCGCGCTGCGATCTCCTCCGGTGGCTCCCAAAGGCCCCGTGCCATCTTCGATTGCACCCCTGCAAGCCAGGTTCGTGCATCCGTTTTGGTGAGGAAGGTGAGCGGCCGGTCTTGATCGGTTCTGGCCGTGTAAGTCGTTCCGTCGGGTCCCGGATAACGGACCTGCCACCGGCCGGAGGGAAGCTTTCGCAGCCTTCCCCATGCTTCGCGTTTTGCTGCGGCGTTGCTCTGCGTCGTGGTACTCATGACGCCCTCCCCTGGACTCGAACGGACTCCTGTGGCCCGTCGTGCCCCTTCGTGCCCCTAGCTCCGAAACAGGCTATAGATCCGCATAATTCAGCGGATCTGAAGGCCTTCTGCATCAGCCAAAGGGCACGTTGGGGCACGACCCGGAGGGCATGCAAACCCGAAATTCGGGTGGGCGAGCACCTCCGCTCCCATGTGGAAGGTGGGCGCGTGCCCCCTACGTGCCTTTCTGAATGGGTATTCCTGTTCATTTCTGTTCTCCTCTGTCTTTTGACTGGGAGACACGAAAACGCCCCTGATCTGCGAAAACTCGCGGATCAGGGGCGTGAACAGGTATTTACCTGGAGCCTCTAGGAAGAAGTCTTAGAAGTCCCAGTCCTCATCTTCGGTAGCGACGGCCTTGCCGATGACGTAGCTAGATCCACTGCCCGAGAAGAAGTCATGATTCTCGTCCGCGTTCGGCGACAGGGAGGAAAGGATCGCCGGGTTCACGTCCGTCATTTCCTTCGGGAACATCGGCTCGTAGCCGAGGTTCATGAGGGCCTTGTTCGCGTTGTAGTGCAGGAACTTCTTCACGTCCTCCGTAAGACCGACGGGGTCGTAGAGCTCCTGCGTGTAGAGCACCTCACTCTCGTACAGGTCGTAGAGCAGCGAGAACACAAAGTCCTTCAGTTCCTCCTGCCGCTCCGGGCTCTCCTTCGCAACCCCCACCTGGTACTTGTAGCCGATGTAGTAGCCGTGCACGGCCTCGTCGCGAATGATGAGGCGGATCAGGTCCGCCGTGTTCGTCAGCTTCGCCTTCGACGACCAGTAGATCGGCAGGTAGAACCCCGAGTAGAAGAGGAACGACTCGAGCAGCGTCGAAGCGATCTTCCGCTTCAGCGGATCATCGCCCTCGTAGTACTCGACGATCACCTGCGCCTTCTTCTGCAGGTGAGGGTTCTCGTTCGCCCAGCGGAAGACCTCGTCAATCTCCTGCGTCGACGCGAGCGTCGAGAAGATCGACGAGTAGCTCTTCGCGTGCACCGACTCCATGAACGAGATATTGGTGAGTACCGCTTCTTCGTGCGGAGTCACCGCATCGGGAATGAGCGAAACCGCGCCAACCGTTCCCTGGATCGTGTCGAGCAGCGTCAAGCCCGTGAACACGCGCATGGTGAGCGTCTTCTCATCAGGCGTGAAATTCTCCCACGCCTGCACGTCATTCGACAGCGGCACCTTCTCGGGCAACCAGAAGTTGTTGACGAGACGATTCCAGACCTCCAGGTCCTTTTCGTCCTCGATACGATTCCAGTTGATCGCCTGCACCGGGCGCCCCAGCTTGAACGGCTTCGGGTTCATTCTTCCTTCGATTCTCGTCGTCTGTCTGCGTCGTCGCTGCGGCCTAGAGCATGCAGCTCACGCACTGGTCGAGCTCGGTGCCCTCCAGCGCCATCTGGCGGAGCCGGATGTAGTAGATCGTCTTGATGCCCTTGCGCCACGCGTAAATCTGCGCACGGTTGATGTCTCGGGTTGTTGCCGTGTCCTTAAAGAACAGGGTGAGTGACAGGCCCTGGTCCACGTGCTGCGTCGCGGCCGCGTACGTGTCGATGATCTTTTCCGGGCCAATCTCGTACGCATCCTGGTAGTACTCCAGGTTGTCGTTCGTCATGAACGGTGCCGGATAGTAGACGCGGCCGAGCTTGCCTTCCTTGCGGATCTCAATCTTCGCGGCGATCGGGTGGATCGACGACGTCGAGTTGTTGATGTAGGAGATGGAGCCGGTGGGTGGCACAGCCTGCAGGTTCTGGTTGTAGATGCCGTGCTCCATGACGCTCGCCTTAAGCTCGCGCCAGTCCTCCTGCGTCGGGATCGCGATGCCGGCGCCGGCGAAGAGCTCGCGCACTCGCTCCGTCTCGGGCTGCCACACACCGTCCGTGTACTTGTCAAAGAACTCGCCCGACGCGTACTTCGAATCCTCGAAACCACCGAACGTCGTGCCGCGTTCGATCGCGATCTGGTTCGATGCCCGCAGCGCATGGAAGAGCACGGTGTAGAAGTAGATGTTCGTGAAGTCGACGCCTTCTTCGGAACCGTAGTGCACGTGCTCGCGCGCGAGGTAGCCGTGCAGGTTCATCTGGCCGAGCCCGATCGCGTGCGACTGCTCGTTCCCGTCCTCGATTGAACGCACCGAGGTGATGTGGCTCTGATCGCTCACCGAGGTCAGTGCACGGATCGCAACTTCGACGGCGGAACCCAGGTCGCCGCCGTCCATAGCTGCAGCGATGTTCATCGACCCCAGGTTGCAGGAAATATCCTTGCCGATCTGGTCGTAGCTGAGGTCCTCGTTGTAGGTGGTCGGGGTGTTGACCTGGAGGATCTCGGAGCACAGGTTCGACATGTTGATGCGGCCCTTGATGGGGTTTTCGCGGTTCACCGTGTCCTCGAACACGATGTACGGGTAGCCCGACTCGAACTGCAGCTCGGCGATCGTCTGGAAGAAGTGACGTGCGCTGATCTTCGTCTTCTTGATGCGCGCGTCGTTCACCATCTCGTAGTACTTCTCGCTGACGGAAATGTCGCCGAAGGGCACTCCGTACACTCGCTCGACGTCGTACGGCGAGAAGAGGTACATGTCCTCGTTCTTCTTCGCGAGTTCAAAGGTGATGTCGGGCACGACGACACCGAGAGACAGGGTCTTGATGCGGATCTTCTCGTCCGCGTTCTCGCGCTTGGTATCGAGGAACCGCATGATGTCGGGGTGGTGCGCCGACAGGTACACCGCGCCGGCACCCTGACGTGCCCCCAGCTGGTTCGCGTAGCTGAAGCTGTCTTCGAGGAGCTTCATCACGGGAATAATGCCCGAGGACTGGTTTTCGATCTTCTTGATCGGAGCGCCCGCCTCACGGATGTTCGAGAGCAGCAGCGCGACACCACCGCCGCGCTTCGAAAGCTGTAGCGAGGAGTTGATACCTCGTGAGATGGACTCCATGTTGTCTTCGATGCGCAGCAGGAAGCAGGAGACGAGCTCGCCGCGCTGCGCCTTGCCAAGGTTCAAGAACGTCGGGGTCGCCGGCTGGAAGCGGCCCGAAATGATCTCACGCACGAGTCCGCGGGCGAGTTCCTCATCACCCTCCGCGAGTCCGAGCGCGACCATGACGACGCGATCCTCGAAGCGCTCGAGGTAGCGCTTACCGTCGAATGTTTTCAGCGCGTACGAGGTGAAGAATTTAAAGGCGCCGAGGAAGGCCGGGAAGCGGAACTTCATCGCGAACGCCTCTTCGCGCAGCTGCTCGATGAAGTCCATCGAGTAGCGCTCGATCAGGTCCCGCTCGTAGTAGTCATTGTCGAGCAGGTAGCGCATCCGCTCCTCGAAGGAGTGGAAGAACACCATGTTCTGGTTCACATGCTGCAGGAAGTACTGTCGTGCCGCCTCACGATCCTTGTCGAACTGGATCTTGCCGTCGGCGTCGTAGAGGTTAAGCATCGCGTTCAACGCGTTGTAATCCATGTCGCTGACCTTCGAGGACTCGTGGATTGCGGGCTCCATCACTGCTGTTTCCAAAACTCTTCCAATCCCTCTTGGACGGCGGTGACGTCGTCCGGTGTTCCAAAGACTTCAAATCGATACAGGAAGGGCACCTGGCACTTCCGGGCCACGATGTCGCCGGCGAGGCAGTAGGCGTCACCGAAGTTGGTGTTACCCGCCGCGATCACACCGCGCAGCTTTGAGCGGTTGCGTTCATCGTTGAGAAACTTGATGACCTGCTTGGGTACGGCGCGGGTCTCAGGCCCACCCCCATAAGTGGGAACCACCAGCACGAAGGGATCCTCCACCACCAGCGGGTCATCTTTCACATAGAGAGGAATCCTCAATGCCGGCCGCCCGAGCTTCTCAACGAAGCGGCGCGTGTTGCCCGAGACGCTGGAAAAGTACACCAGGTCCGCCATATCCCCCCTCGATTCGTACCTCACTCCTCGGGATGACTCGCTTGAGCCATCCCGCGTCGTAACGCCCCGCGGCCCCGTGGCTACCTCAGGTGTCCACGGGGCTTCAACGGGATAATCGGCGACCTCAGTCCGCGAGGCGGCTCGCGAGCGCGGAAATCTTGTCCGGGCGGAACCCGGACCAGTGCTCATTATCGGTCACCACCACAGGAGCCTGCAGGTAGCCGAGCTCCTTCACCGCCTCGAGTGCTGTCTCGTCTTCCGAGAGGTCGAGCACGTCGTACTCGATCCCCTTGCTATCGAGCGCCCGATACGTCGCCGTGCACTGCACGCACGACGGTTTGGTGTACACCGTGATCGCCATTTCACGCCCTTCTCGAAAACTGCCGCACTTCGTCCGAAGCACTACATCTAGTGAACCACACCGAGTGCAACCACAACATGATGTAGTTACACCGATGTAGTTTTCCACCTTTTTTACACCGACGCAAGGGGGTGCCTGGGGAGAACCTTTGGCGCAATCGCGCCCTTCGCAGGGACTTATCCACAGGCTGTGCGATGCAGAAAAAGATTCTCCACCGACCCGCGCTCGGCGTGTCGCCGAAACCTGACTGAACCGCACCTACAACGCGATGGGCCACAGCAATTCCGTCCCGTCCGGCTGGAACCAACGCAGCACCAGCATCGCGTCGGCAGCACCGCCTGACACCTCCGCCGCTGGTCCGTACCCTTGAGCATGCACCCGCACCTGCACGCGCTCACCGGGCAGCACCGTGCGCGGAAGCGAGAGCCCCAGTATCCCCTCCCCCGCGAGCGCGAAACGCACCGAATGGAGCGGGTTCGGCCCGCAGTGCTCGACCACCACGAGCCCGCCACACCGGCGCTCCACCCGCCACGGCACCGGCGTCGGTGCCCGAGCCGAGGTCGTAACGTCACGCGCGGTGGGCCCGCGGGCCAGGGCCGCCCGAATGCGTGTCGGAAGCTTGAAGAGTTTCATGCCCGCAGGGTAGCGGCACCCTCGGACATTGACCCCGCAACGGGATCCCTCACCACACGAGACCGATCAGAAACCCATCGCCGGGGTGCCCGCTACACGTGGTGGTACGGCCGCCCGGCGGCGATCTCCTGCGCACGATACAACTGCTCCGCCACGATCAGGCGCACCAGTTGGTGCGGGAACACCAACTTCGAGAGGCTCCACACGAAATCCGCGCGCTGCCGTACACGGTCGTCAACCCCGTACGCCCCACCGATCGCCACCGTCACCGCCCGTCCAGCATCAAACGCGCCGCGCAACGTCGAAGCAAGCGCCGGCGAATCGACGTTTCGTCCACGCTCATCGAGCAGCACGAGGAACACCCCACGGTCGATCCGCGCAAGCAGACGATCAGATTCCTCGGCACGAGCCGCATCCTCCGCTCGGGCCGAGTGCGGCAGCAGCTGCCACGTGGCGTCAAAGGGCTTGCGCAGACGCTTCTCGTAGCGAGCGATCCCGTCGGAAACCCAGGGCTCATGCTTCTTCCCGACTGCAAGGAACTTGACGCTCACGAGCTCACCCCTGCCTGAGGCCGAGACGGCCTCAGCGCTGGCGTCGCAGCACAGGCCAGAAATGGCCTGTGCACCCAGCTCCAGCGCGCATGCTTCTTCCCGACTACAAGGAACTGAACGCTCACGCCGTCATCGCCGCTCGGGCCCGCGCCGGCTGAGCCCGCACCCCGTCGAGGTATTCCGCGATACGCCCAATCGCCTCTGTCAGCACCGGAACCTGCGGCAGCGTCACGAACCTCAGATGATCGGGCGTCGGCAGGTTGAACCCGCGCCCGTTCGTGACCAGCACCCGCGTAGCACGCAAGAGGTCGATGACGAACGCCTGATCATCCTCGATGGGGTACACCTCGGGGTCGAGCTTCGGGAACAGATACATCGCCCCGCCCGGAAGCTCGCAGTTCACGCCTGGAATCGCGGTGAGCAGGGCGTGCGCGGCATCACGCTGCTCACGCAGCCTCCCGCCCGGGGCGCAGAGTTCCGCGATCCCTGACCAGTTCGACGCTGGAGACAGCGCTACAGGGATCGCGTACTGTGCCGGCACATTCGCGCACATGCGCATGTTCGCAAGAAGCGTCAACCCCTCGAGAAAATCGCGAGCCCTCCCGCGATCACCCGAGATCGCGGCCCACCCGGAGCGGTAGCCGGCGACGCGCTGCGCCTTCGACAGCCCGCTGAACGTAATGCACAGGGTGTCGGTCACGTGCCGCGCGGCATGCTCGAGTCGGGCGTCGCCGTACAGAATGCGCTCGTAAATCTCGTCGGACATGAGCACGAGCCCGTGCCGCTCAGCGAGCGCCGCAAACCCTCGCACCAGTTCCGCGGAGTAGACCGCGCCGGTCGGGTTGTTCGGGTTGATCAGCACGATCCCTTTCGTGCGCGGCGTGACGAGACGCCCGATCGCTTCGAGGTCCGGCATCCACCCGTTCGACTCATCGCACGGGTAGTGGACCGCGAGCCCGCCCGAAAGCGTGACCTGGGCGGTCCAGAGCGGGTAGTCGGGCGAGGGCACGAGGATCTCGTCGCCGTCGTCGACGAGCGCCTGCAACACGAGAGAGATGAGTTCGCTCACCCCATTACCGATGAGCACGTCGTCCGGGCCGATGCCAGTCACGCCCTCGGACGCGTAGTATTCCACGACAGCCTCACGGGCGGGCAGAATGCCGAGCGAATCGCTGTACCCCTGCGCTGAGGGCAGCGCGCGGCGCAGCTCGTCGACGATCTCGGGCGGCGCATCGAACCCGAACGGAGCCGGGTTGCCAATGTTCAGCCGGAGAATCTCATGCCCCTCCCGCTCGAGACGCTCGGCCTCCTGGAGGATCGGGCCGCGAACGTCATAGCGGACGCCCGCGAGCTTGGAGGACTGGTTGATCGGGCGCACAGAAAAATTATTCCACGCGATCGACAGGGATCCGCACCACTCGCGCGATCCCTCCCCGGATTCGCGGCTCGCACACACCTGCGCGCCCTCGGGTGTCTCCGGGCCGCCGGATACACCCACGCCCCGACGAGTACCCCTGCAGACCGACGATGAGCAAGTGTACCTGTCGCGGAGCGACGGTAGTGGGCTTGCGCGCCAAGGCCGCTCGCTAGCGCAAAGGTCGTGCCAGTGCGACGGCACAACAGTCGTGTCAGCGCGTCAGCGCGTCAGCGCGTCAGCACAAAGGTCGTGCCGGTACGACTGGTAGTGGGCGGGTGCGCCGGAACTGCAGTCAGTGCGACTGCTGCGCGTACAGTTCGGCGTACGCACCGCCCTGCGCCAACAGCTCGGCGTGCGTCCCTTCCTCGAGGATGCGTCCACCGCCAACCACGTAGATGCGGTCGGCGTCGACGACGGTCGACAGCCGGTGCGCGATCGCGATCGTCGTCCGGCCGGATCGCGCGCTGTCGAGCGCACGCTGCACGATTCGCTCGTTTACGGTGTCGAGCGCGCTCGTTGCCTCATCGAGCACGAGCACGCGCGGGTTCTTGAGCAGCACGCGCGCGATCGCGAGTCGCTGCTTCTCACCGCCCGAAAGGCGATACCCGCGCTCTCCCACGACGGTGTCATAGCCGTCGGCGAAGCCCTCGATCGTGTCGTGAATGTTCGCGAGTCGCGCCGCAGTCTCAATCTCCTGCTGCGTGGCGTCCGGCTTCGCGTACCGCAGGTTCTCGACGATCGTGTCGTGGAACAGATACGCTTCCTGCGTCACCATGCCGATACGATCCATAAGCGCTTCGAGCTGGAGCTCACGCACATCGTCGCCCCCGTAGCGAACCGCCCCCTCGGTCGGGTCGTAGAGGCGCGGGATGAGGGATCCGATCGTCGTCTTCCCCGACCCCGACGCACCCACAAACGCGACGAACTCGCCGGGGGCGATCGCGAAGCTGACCCGGTCGAGCGTGGGCGGGTCGTCCGGCTCCGTGTCCGCGTAGCGGAAGGTCACAGAGTCGAATTCGATGCGTCCGGCGCGGCCAGGGGCATCCGAGGGATCCCTCGCGTCCGACGCATCGACGATCTTCGGCTCGAGGTCCAGATACTCGAAGATGCGCGCAAAAAGCGCCCGCGAGGTCTGAATGTCGAGCGCGACCCGCATGAGGTTCATGAGCGGGAACAGCAGACGTGTCTGCACCGTCGTGAACGCGACGATCGTGCCGGAGGTGATTCCCGGATCGAAGCCCTCGCCCTGCGCGCGGGCGATGAGCCACCCGGAGACGAGGTAGACGAGCGCAGGTACCGCGGACAGGAATACCTGGACGAGCGCGAAGAACAGCTGCCCGCTCATCGTCTGGCGCACCTGGAGGTCGATCTGGGTGCGGTTCTCGTCCGCGTACCGCTTCGTCTCCGCGCGCTGCCGCGAATACGTTTTCGCCAGGAGCACGCCCGAAACAGAGAGCGCCTCCTGCGTGATCGCGGTCATGTCGGAGAGTGACTCCTGGGTTTTCCCGGCGATCCGCGCTCGCACCTGCCCGACGCGGCGCTGCGCGATCACGAGGATCGGCATGAGCACGAGCGCGACGAGCGTGAGCTGCCAGCTGAGCAGGATCATCGCGATCCCTGCAGCGATCACGGTGACGGTGTTGCCGATCACGTTAGAGACCGTGTTCGTAAGCACGTTTGCGACACCGCCGACGTCGTTCTGCAAACGAGACTGGATGACCCCGGTCTTCGTGCGCGTGAAAAAGCCAAGCTCCATAGACTGCAGGTGGGCGAAGAGGCGCACGCGCAGATCACCCATCACCTCGTTTCCCACCTGCGCAGTGAAGCGAGTCTGCACGATACCGAGCGCCGACGTCACCATGAAGATCACGACAATCACGCCAACGAGCCAGGTCAGGACTGGAATATTCGGATGCCCACCCGGCGGGAAGAGGCCGTCGTCGAACACTCGCTCGACGAGCAGAGGCGGCAGAATACTCAGCGCGGCCGAGACGAGCACCAGCGCAATGATCAGCACGAGCCGCGCACGGTACGGGCGGAAGAGCTCGGCGATCCGCCGCCCCAGGTTCGCAACACGGGGCGCAGTCGCGTTGAGCTCCCGCTGGCGTTCGGCATCACCGGACGCCACGCGGCCTCCGCGCCCGCCTCCCGGTCCACCACCCATGCTCATGTTCCGAAGGGTACCGCGCACCACTGACGCTCGGCGGTTCTTCCGCTGTCGGCGAGCGCTCGGGCGACCCGTGAGTCCGCGCGCTCCGAGAGCCCGTCTGGCAGGATGGGTGCACCAGCCGGATCGCACGCGCCGCCCGGATCGTCCACACCACCCAGATCGCCCGGACCACACCGTACCCGGACCGACCGTATCGCCCAGATCGCCAGGACCACACGCAACACTCAAAGAGGAGCCCGCACATGACCGACCCGCACGCTCGAGTCCGCGATGCTGCAGCGGCACGCGGCCTCCACATCGAACTCCGTGATCGACCGGAGGCGCGATCCCTCGCGGAGGCCGCAGAGCTCCTCGGGATTGAACCCTCCGACATCGTGAAGACGCTCGTCGTCAAACGCTCCGACGACACCTACCTCTTCGCGCTCATCCCGGGTGGGCGCGCCATCTCGTGGCCGAAGCTTCGCGCGGCCGTCGGCGTGAACAAGCTGCGACTGCCCGAGGCGGAGCTCGCGTTCAACGCGACGGGGTACGAGCGCGGCACGATCACCCCGATCGGCAGCACGACGGACTGGCCCGTCTACGCCGACGAGACCATCACTGGCCGCCGCGTCGCGATGGGGGCCGGCACACACGGCACGAGCCTCTTTGTCGACGCGGACGAACTCATCGAGGCTTACGGCGCCAAGGTGGTCGACATCTCGGTGTCGGAGGCGTAGCGGTTCGGCAAGGGATCCCTCGCCGTCAATCCCACTCCCGACCCCGCCAGCCCTCTCGTCCCCTCGCCGTCCCTCCCGCCGCCCGTTTCCCGCCCTCACGGCCCCTCAACCACCCTCGCGGCCCCTCGACCGCCCTCGCCCGCCGACACACCATATGCGAACGCACGAATATATGCCGCTACCCCACGTTTCGGGCATATATTTCGCGGATCTTAGATATCTTGGCGGGCCTGGCCGGGGCGAACGCGGTCGGACCGAGCCGGCCCCGATCCCTCCGGCCCCGACTCCCCCGACTCCCCCGACCCCTCCGGCCCCCGAGGTGCCGGGCCGCCGTCGCCAGCGTCCTTCGCCAGCTTCGGCCGCCGCGCGAACCACAGCGAAATGACCGCGCCGAGCAGAATCGCGCCGAGCGGCAGTAGCATCGACTGCGCCATCGCCGCGCTGTAGCCGGCGTGCAGCTCGGTGGGGAGCACGGCGAGGGATCCCTCATCGCCTATTCCCTCCGCCCGGTCTCCGAGCATCGCCGACAGGCGCGACTCCATGATCACCGCCATCATGGCCGAACCGAGCACGGCTCCCACCTGCCGACTCGTGTTGTAGACGCCGGAACCTGCGCCGGCGAGCCGGGGTTCCAGGTTGAATGTCGTCGTTGTCGCGAGCGGGCCCCACATGAACGCGTGCCCGAGCCCGAGCACGAATGAGGGTACGAAGAGGAGCCACACCGGGGTGTCCGGACGCATCAGCACGGCGTAGAGCACCGCACCGAGCGCAACGGTCACGAGTCCCCCGGTCGCAAGCCGCCGCGGGTCACGTCGGTCGATGAGCTTCCCGACGGGACGCGCGAGTGCGATCGACAGGACAGCCGTGGGCACGAGCACGAGCGCCGACTGCGACGGCGTGAACCCGCGGACGAGCTGCAGATAAAACATGAACGGCAGGCTCATACTCGTCACCGTGAGGCCCACTGTGACGATCGTGCCGGCGCCGACGGAGAAATTCCGGTCTCGGAATATACGCAGAGGGATCAGCGGTTCGCCCCTCTGCACCCGCTGCCAGAACACAAACACAACGAGGATCGCCGCGCCCACGGTGATCATGCCCCAGATGCTGATCGGCCCCCAGATGACGCCCCAGTCGAAGCTCTCACCCTCCTGGATGCCAAAGACCACGAGGAACATTCCGGCCGCGCTGAGCAGCACCCCCACCCAGTCCATACGGTGCGCACTCGTCGGCAGCACCGGCACGTAGCGCAGCGCCAGCACGAACGCGATCACACCGACCGGCACGTTGACGTAGAAGATCCACTGCCAGCCCAACGTGTCGAGCAGCAGACCGCCAAGAATCGGGCCCACGAGCGTCGCCACCCCGCCGGTCACGCCCCACACCGCCATCGCCGAACCGCGCTCTCGCGGCTTGAAGATCCGAGTGATGACGGCCATCGTCTGCGGCGTCATGAGCGCGGCACCGAGGCCCTGGAATACGCGGGCGCCGATGAGCACCTCGATCGACGGCGCGAGCCCGCACACGAACGACGACACGGTGAACACGGCGAGCCCCATCAGGTAGATGCGGCGCGGCCCGAAGCGGTCTCCGAAGCGACCCGTGATGAGCAGCGGCACTGCATACGCGAGAAGGAATGCACTCGTCGCCCACAGCGTCGCCACCATCGTCGCGTCGAGGTCACGCATGATGGTGGGGTTGGCGACGGAGACGATCGTGGTGTCCACGAGAATCATGAAAAAGCCGAGCACCATCGACCAGAGCGCGGCCCACGGCCTGATGTCGCTGCGCGTCTGAGTCACGTGCTCAGACTAGCCGCCCACCCGATAACGCGTCTGGGCCATAGGTTAGGGACCAATGCGTCTGGGTCGTGGCGAGCAGTATTCACAGCGAAGACGCGGGGCAAGGGATCGCCGGACGCCGCCCCACGGTCTACGCTGAATCCGTGAGCGCTGAATCCGTGAGCGACGCGCACCCCGAGCACGTGCCCGGTGCGGCATCGGAGGGCGAACCCGGCACGGCCGCCGAACGCGCGCAGAACCCGCCCGAGACCACGGCCGCCCCGCCCCCACCGGGTGGCGGGCGCACCTTCCTGCACGCGCTCATCAACACGGGCGTCGCAGGCCTCACCACGAACTTCATCTGGTTCGCCCTGGTCTTCTGGGTCTACCTAGAGACGCGCAGCATTCTCGCGACGGGCATCCTGGGCGGCATTTTCATGCTCGCGCTCGCGGGGAGTTCGATGTGGTTCGGATCCCTCATCGACCGCTACCGCAAGCTCACGGTGATGCGGTTCTCGGCGTGGTGTTCGCTCACCGCGTTTGCCATCGGGTGCGGGATGTTCTTCGCGATCCCGACCGACACGCTACTCGCGCTCGATCGGCCGTGGTTCTGGTTGTTTGCGCTCGTGCTGCTCGCTGGGTGCGTCGTGGAGCTGCTTCGCGGCCTCGCGATCGCGACACTCGTGACGCTGCTCATTCCGGTGGAGCGGCACGCGAACGCGAACGGGCTCGTCGGCACGGTGCAGGGGTTGTCGTTCATCGTGACGAGCGTGTTCAGCGGCATCTCGATCGGCATGCTCGGCATGGGCCCGACGATGCTCATCGCGACGGCGGCGACGGCGATCCCTCTCGCCCACCTCTATCTGCTGCGCATCGACGAGGCGGTGAGACCAGAGGCGGCGAGCGCAAGCGCTGTCGATTTCCGCGGCGGCATGGCGGCGATCCGCGCGGTGCCGGGGCTGTTCGGGCTGATCCTGTTCTCGATGTTCAACAACCTGGTGAGCGGCGTGCACATGGCACTGCTCGATCCGTACGGGCTCACGCTGTTCCGCGTGGAGGTGTGGGGGCTCGTGTTCGGGATCGCGGGCACCGGGTTTCTCGTCGGCGGGGCGCTCGTCGCGAAGTTTGGGCTTGGCCGAAACCCGCTGCGCACCCTGCTGCTCGCGGTCGCGGTGACGGGACTCGTCGGTGCGACGCTCGCGATCCGGGACTGGACGTGGCCGTTCGTGCTCGGCATCTGGCTGTTCATGCTCGTGTTCCCCGCGGTCGAGGCGGCGGAGCAGACCGTAATCCAGCGGGTCGTGCCGTTCGAGAAGCAGGGGCGCGTGTTCGGTCTCGCGATGACGTTCGAGGCCGCCGCGGCGCCGATCACGTCGTTCCTCATCGCCCCGATCGCGGAGTTCTGGCTCGTGCCCTACATCGACAGCGGCCCGGGGCAGGTGCGGTGGGAGTGGCTGATCGGCGACGGTGAGGGGCGAGGGATCGCGTTCGTCTTCTTCTGGGCCGGACTGCTCGTCGCCATTGCCGCCCTTGCGGCGTTCGCGACTCGGACGTACCGCACGCTCGTGCGCAGTTTCCGGGCCGCGAGCGACGCGTAGGGGGTGGGCGAGGGATCCCTCACCCAGCCCGCTTCCGCCCCACGTGGCACCCGCCTCAGCACGCACGCGGCACCCTCCTCAGCACGCACGCGGCACCGCACCTCAGCCCCCAAGACGCAAAGCCTTCCGCCACTCCCGCAATCCGGCACTTGTGCAGGCTATTTCCGCAAAAAATCCTGCACAAGTGCCGGATCAAACACTCGTGCCCACGACCCGATCCCTGCGCGCTGACCCTCCCGACCTCAGCAAGTCGCATGCAACCCGCGGGATATATGCCCGGAACCGTCAAACTCAACATACGGTTTGCAGAACGCCTACCGTTTGCAGGCGGCCCGGGCGGCAGGTACCGGCCCCCCCCCGGCCCCCCCCCCCCGCCCTACCCGCGGAGCGCCTCGGCGAGCTTCACCCGCGACCCGATCCGCAGGATCGAGTTGCTGTAGATGCGCGCGCCAACCCAGAGCACAATCGCGATCGTGACGAGCAGGATGCCGAGCGAGGCGAACGGCTCCCACCACTGGGCCTCACCGAGGTAAAGGCGCATCGGCATGCCAACCGGGGCCGAGAACGGCACGTAGCTCATGACCGTGAGCACGACGGGATTGTCGTAGAAGAGGATGACCGCGAAGTAGGGCAGCATGACGAGCATCATGACGGGGCTCGTGACGGAGCCGATGTCTTCCTGCCGGGAGACGAGGGCTGCGAGCGCGGAGTAGAGGCCTGCGAGCAGGACGAAGGCGAACGCAAAGAGGATGCCGAACCAGATGAGCGCGGTGCCGAGCTCGCCGAGCAAGAGGTCTTGCCCAGTCGCGAGCATGCCGATCGAGGCGAGCGCCGCGATCGCGACGACCTGGCCGAGCGCGAGAATCGAGTTGCCGAGGATCTTCCCCGCGAGCAGCGTGCGGGCGGAGATGGTGGCGAGCAGGATCTCGACGATGCGCGTCTGCTTCTCCTCGACGACGCTCTGCGCGATTGTGGTGCCGAAGGTGATGGCGCTCATCATGAAGACGAGCCCGAACGCGATCGCGACGATGTAGGCGAGGAACGGGTTCGCGTCTCCCGCGGCGAGGAATTCGACGGTGGGTGAGGCGGAGAGTGCCTGCATGACGTCGGTCGGTGCGCTGTCGAGCGCGAGGATCGTGAGCCCGATCGGGGTGTCGCCGCCCGGCACGACGGCGGCTTCGACCGTGCCGTCGAGCACGAGTTCTTCGGCTGCCGCGCGGTCGCTCGCGTCGGTCACCTCGAATCCGGCTGCTTCGAGCTGCTCGCCGGCGTCACCGACGACGGCGACCTGGGTGGGGCTTCCGAAGCCGCCCGACTGCGCGGCGAAGCCGCTGAAGAGCACGCCTCCGAGCACGAAGAGCAGCACGATTCCGGTGGAGATGAGGAACGCCTTGCTGCGCAGCTTGGTCGTGATCTCACGTTCGGCGATGACCCAGGCGGCCTGCGGGGCGCTGAGCGGCCTGGCACCATCGCGCGCACCAGCGGGTGACGCAGACGGGGCGGCAGTGGGGTTTGTCGTGCTCATTGCATGACCTCCTTGAAGATCTGGGAGAGAGAGGGGGTGACGGGGGCGAATCGACGGACGAGGGATCCGGCAGCGAGGGATCCCGCACCGTCGGCTCCCGTGCCGAGGGATCCGACACCGTGCCCGACCGCCTGTGCGAGCACGGCCTGTGCGGCGGCCTCGCTGTCGGCGTCGAATCGCGCGAACCCGCCGTCGAGTTGGGTGACCTGCACACCGGGCTGCTCGCGCACCCATCCGGCATCGGCGGAGGGGCCCGTGAGTTCAATCTCGTAGGTGTTGCCGGCGTGCTCGGCGCGCAGCCCCTCGCGGGAGCCGGACGCGAGGATCCGCCCGCCGCCGATCACGACGACGTCGTCGCAGAGGCGCTCGACGATGTCGAGCTGGTGCGAGGAGAAAAGGACGGGGGCGCCCTGCGCTGCGTAGTCTCGCAGCACGCCGAGGACGACTTCGACGGCCATGGGGTCGAGGCCCGAGAACGGCTCGTCGAGTACGAGCGCGACCGGCTGGTGCACGAGTGCCGCGGCGATCTGGGCGCGCTGCTGGTTGCCGAGCGAGAGGCTTTCGAGCGGATCGTTTGCACGCTCACCGAGGCCGAGCCGTTCGATGAGCCCGGTGGCGGAGGCCTTCGCGGCGTCCGCGGAGAGACCGTGCAGTCGCGCGAGGTACACGAGCTGTTCGAGCACCTTCATCTTGGGGTAGAGCCCGCGCTCTTCGGGCATGTAGCCGAAGCGAGCCCGGTCCGCCGCGGTGAGTGGGTGGCCGTCCAGGGTCACCGTTCCCGTGTCGGCGGAAAGCACGCCGAGGATGATGCGCATGGTCGTGGTCTTTCCGGCGCCGTTCGCGCCAACGAAGCCGGTCATCCGGCCGCTCGCGACGCGGAACCCCACGTCGTCAAGTACTCGCCGCCCGCCAAAACTGCGGGAGACCCCTGCGATGTCGATCATCTCGTTCCTTACTGTGTGGGGATCACGGGTCGCGATCCCTGTCGATGCTGCTCAAACCGAGGCTTTTCGACCTGATGCTTCTACGTTAGGGATCCCACAGCGCGCCGCGCCTCCCCCTCTGGGAGGAAATCGATTCCCCGCCCACGGGTGGAGTCGGCCCACCTGTCGGAGGATCTACGCTGGAGGGCATGACCGAATTCACGGGTGCCGCGTGGGCCCGTCCTCGCCCGAGCAGCGCCGGCTTCCGGGGCGATCTCGCGCTCGCGCTGGGGCTTGCCTTCGCCGCCGCCCTCACTTCGCTGCTCTATGCCCGCACCGGCATATACGAGGAGCCGGCCGCTCCGGGGGTGTGGGTGGCGGGTCTCGCGCTCTGCACGCTCCCCCTTGCGTGGCGCCGTCGGTACCCGGTTCCGGTCGCGGTCGTCGTCGCGGTGGGGTTCTTCGTCTGCGGTCAGTTCGAGGTGCCCGAGACGCTCATCATCAACATTTGCCTGTTCACGGCGTTGTACACGGTCGGGGCGTGGGAGTCGAATCGCCCCGTCGCGCTGTGGACTCAGCTCGGCATCAGCGTCGCGATGATCGGCTGGCTGGTGCTCATGCTCATCGTCGCGTCCTCGGAAGAGGACGCCTTTCCGAGCATATCGCGGTCGGGTATCTTCTCCGCGTACGCGACCTTCGCGGTGTTGCAGATCATCACGAACCTGCTGTATTTCGGCGGCGCGTACTTCTTCGGCGAGCGCTCGTGGCGCGCCGCCCGCACGCAGGCGCAGCTTGAGGCGCAGGGGCGGGAGCTCGAGCTCGAGCGACGGACGAGCGCGGAGCAGGCGGTGGCACTGGATCGACTGGCGATCGCGCGGGAGCTGCACGACGTCGTCGCGCACCACGTGTCGGTGATGGGGATCCAGGCGGCCGCCGCACGGCGCAGCATTGATGCGTCACCCGAGCGGGCCGTGGCGGCGCTCGAGGTCGTGGAGGAGAGCGCGCACTCCGCGATCACGGAGCTTCGCGGCCTGCTCGACACGCTCCGCACCCCGGACGCGGAGAGCGGCGCGACGACGGTCGGTATCGCCCACCTGCCGGCGCTGGTGGCGGAGTCGCAGGGCGTGGGAGTGCCGACGACGCTCGTCGTCGTCGGCGAGACTCGTCCTCTGCCGATGCTCGTCGATGTGGCGCTCTACCGGGTCGTGCAGGAGGCGCTCACGAACGTGCGGAAGCACGCGGGCCGCGGTGTGCAGGCGGTCGTGCGGCTCCGCTTCGAACGGGAGGCGGTCGAGGTCGAGGTGAGCGATGACGGGGTGCGTCACCGGGTCACGGGAGGCGGCTCCAACGGTGAGGGATCGCGCCTCGGTCTGCGCGGCATGAGGGAGCGCATCGGTGCGGTCGGAGGCGAGCTGTTCGCGGGCCGCCGCGAACCGGCGCCCGATGCGGGGATCACTGGAGGGTTCATGGTGCGCGCACGCGTGCCGGTTGCCCCGGCCCACACCGTGCACTCCGCCGACATTGGGAACCCCGTAGAAACTGTGAACGCGCCAGCAGAAAGGGATCGAGCGTGAGCGACACCTCCGCCCCGATACAGGTCATGCTCGTCGACGACCAGGAGCTCGTGCGATCGGGGTTTCGGATCATTCTCGAGTCGGAGCCGGATTTCGAGATCGTCGGCGAGGCCGGTGATGGCGCCACCGCGATTGCCCTTGCGGCCGAGACGCAGCCGGACGTCATCTGCATGGACGTGGAGATGCCCGTCATGAACGGCATCGAGTCGTCGCGTCAGATTCTCGCCGCGGCGCAGCACGAGGCGACAGCGAACGACAGGCCAGCGGAGCGAACCCCGGCGGTGCTTGTCCTCACGACCTTCGGGCACGAGGAGTACCTGTTCGACGCGCTTGCGGCGGGTGTGAGCGGGTTTCTGCTGAAGACGTCGCGGGCGGAGCAGCTCATTGATGCAGTGCGCACGCTCGCGGAGGGGAAGGCGCTGCTCGGTGCCGACGTGACGCGGGCGGTGCTCGATCGGGTGGCGGCGGATCCCTCGCGAACGAGCGGGTTGTCCGCGGCCGAGGCCCCGCCGTCCTCAGCGACGGCGACCGCGTCGGCGATGGATCAGGCGGGCCTCACCGATCGGGAGCGTGAGGTGCTCACGCTGGTGGCGCAGGGCCGCTCAAACGGGGAGATCGCGGCCGAACTCTTCGTGGGTGAGGCGACCGTGAAGACTCACGTCTCGAATCTGCTGCAGAAACTCGGGGCGAGGGATCGCATTCAGCTCGTCGTCTGGGTGCACACGCGCGCGGGCTGAGTCACCGGTGGGTGCTGGCGATACGACCCAGGTCAGGGTCGCATCGCGGTCGGCAGGGTCTTACGCACTTCGATCCAGGTGTCGAGCTCGCCGGCGAGCTGGCCCGCGAGCTGCTCGATCCGTTCGGGGTCGCTCGTGCGCACCGCCCAGAGGCGTCGCAGTGGCTTGCCCTCTTCGTTGTACCAGCCCTCGCGGGTTTCACCGCCGGGGCCGATGACAACCGAGTTCTCCTCGTCGTCGAGTGTTTCGGCCCACTCCAGCTCGGAGTTCAGTGCGAGTTCGTCCTCGAACTTCAGGAGGAACGCCATGGCTTCTTCGAGCCAGAGCGGTCCCTTCGCGATCTGTGCGTCTTCGAATCCGTGAAACATGAGCAGATACCGCATGCTGACCTCCACTCTCGCGGGCACCTCGTCGGTGCCGTTACTCGGCTGCTGGTTCCATGGTGGCACGTTCGGCGGACGAGGTCGAGATTTGGGGTGGTGACGGGGGTGCCGGTGTAACCGCGAGGGATCGGCGGCGCAGGCGCGCGACGAGCACGAGGAGCGCCGCCACCGCGAGAATCGTCGCCGCGATGAGGAGGCACGCGATGATCACTCCCCCGTACCCGCTGTCGTACGCGGACGGGTAGAGGAACGGGTACGGGTACCATTCCGTGGCCCCGGTCGCCTGGTCCGGGGTGATTGGCCCGCGCACGAGCGTGTAAACGAGCCACACGAGCGGATAGATCGCGACCGCCAAGAGGTGCCGGAAGCGCACGTCGCGATCGCGGGCGGAGACCAGCCAGTCGACCAGCATCCACAGCGGCGCGACGGTGTGGAGCACCTCGTTCGACCAGCCGAGGGTGGCGCCCTGCGGCAGCTCGATCCCTCGCAGAATCACGTTGTACACGATGCCGGTGATGATCATATAGGTCGTCACGCAGAGCACAACCACGTGGAGCCCGCGGCCGACCGTCCGACCGCGCAGGCGCGCCACGACGAGCAGCGCGAGCACCACCATGGCGAGAATGTTCGACTCGATCGTGAAGAAGCTGAAGAAGTTCCACACGTTCAGCGCGATCGACGCGTCCCCGCGCGCCGACCACACCGAGATACTGAGCCACAGCTGCCCGACGATCGCCGCGAGAATGCCGATCGCGACGAGGGATCGCAGCGCCTCCATCGGCCCGAACCGTGCCTGCTGTCGTAGCGGCTGCATCGCGGCCCCCATCCGTGGTGCTCCGGTCAGTCACACCGTACCAGGCACCGCGCGCCGCCGATACGCCCTCGAGAGGATTGCGGCACCTCGCGGGCAAGCCTCGCAAACAAGCACAACCGAAGGGCGTCGACCCCCTCGCACACCGGCTCAGTCGAGCAGCAGCGCGGGCTCCTCGAGCACGGAGGCGACGTCGGCGACGAACCGGGAGATCACGTCGCCGTCGACGACGCGGTGGTCGAACGATCCGCCGACGGTCGTCACCATGCGCGGGCGCACTTCACCGTCGACGACCCACGGCTTCTCGCGGATCGTGCCCATCGCCATGATCGCGACCTCACCTGGGTTCAGGATGGGGGTACCGAAGTCCATGCCGAACACGCCAATGTTCGTGATGGTGATGGTGCCGTCCTTCATGTCCGCGGGCTTCGTGCGGCCGTCACGCGCGGCGATCGTGAGCTGCTCGATCGCCTGCGCGAGTTCGAGCAGGCTGAGATCCTGCGCCTCCTTGATGTTCGGCACGATCAGTCCGCGCGGGGTCGCCGCGGCGATGCCGAGGTTCACGAAGTGGCGGCGGATAATCTCGGTTTCGGTGAACGTCGAGTTGATTTCGGGGTTGCGGCGAATCGCCCACAGCATCGCCCGCGCGAAGATGAGCAGCGGCGACACCTTCACGCCCGCGAAATCGGTCGACGTCTTGAGCCGTTTCACGAACTCCATGGTGCGCGTCGCGTCGACCTCGGTGAAGACGCCGACGTGGGGCGCCTCGTTCGATGAGGCGGTCATCGCCTCCGCGGTCAGCTTGCGCACGCCCTTCAGCGGGATGCGTTCCTCACGCACCGCCGACACCTCGGGGGTCGCGATGTTCCGGAATAGGCTCGCCTGCGACGCGTGCCGCACGACGTCGTCCCGCAGGATCTCACCGGCGAGGCCGGTGCTCGTCACCTCGGTGAGGTCCACACCGAGATCCTTCGCGAGCTTGCGGATCGGCGGCTTCACGATGATCGGGCTTGCGTCAGCGACAGGGATCGCGGGTTTGCCATCCAGCAGCGGCTCCCCGCCACGGCGACGACGGCTGCGCACCGCGCCCGCGGCCCCGTAGCCGACGAGCACCGCTCCGCCGTCCGACTCCTGCTGCACGGAGGCGGCGGCGTCGGCGACGAGATCACTCGCCTCGTCCGAGATCGCGGCAGCGCTGGCGCTGGCGTTCGCATCAGCGGCGGCACCCGCCGAGCTTGCAGATCCCTCGCCGCCCGAAGCGTCCGAGCCGCCAGGCCCGCCCGCCACGGCGATCTTGAGGATCGGGGTGCCGACCGGCACCGTGTCGCCGACCTCTGCAAGCACCGCCGTGACCGTTCCGACAAACGGGGAGGGGAGTTCGACGAGCGACTTCTCGGTTTCGATCTCGCAGATCACCTGGTTGAGCTCCACGGAATCACCGGGGGCGACGTTCCAGGACACGATCTCGGCCTCGGTGAGCCCCTCACCGACGTCGGGGAGGGGGAAGGTCATCTCGCTCATCGTGGTCTCCTCAGTAGTGCATGGTGCGGTCGACGGCCTCGAGCACGCGGTCTGCATCGGGCAGGTAGAGCTGTTCGATCGCCGCGGCGGGGAACGGCACGTCGTATCCGGAGACGCGCAAGACGGGCGCCTGCAGCGAGTAGAACGCGCGCTCCGCGACCGTCGCGGCGATTTCGCTGCCCACGCTCGCATTGCCCGGCGCCTCCTGTGCGACGACGAGTCGGCCGGTCTTGCGGACGGACGCGAGGAGCGGCTCGTAGTCGATCGGCGAGATGCTGCGCAGGTCGACGACCTCGATGCTCGTACCCTCAGACTGTGCGATCTCCGCGGCCTGGAGGAGCGTCGTGACCATCGAACCGAACCCGACCACCGTGCAATCGGTGCCGGGCCGCGCGATCCGGCCGCGGTGCAGGTCGGTGGTGGGGCGCGAGGGATCCACATCCCCCTTCATCCAGTACTTCGCCTTGGGTTCGAAGAACAGCACGGGGTCGTCTGACGCGATCGCCTGCTGGATCATCCAGTAGGCGTCGTTTGGCGTCGACGGTGCGACGACGCGCAGCCCCGGGGTGTGCGCGAAATACGCCTCCGGGCTCTCCTCGTGGTGCTCGATCGAGCTGATGTGGCCCCCGTAGGGGACGCGGATGACGACGGGCATGGCGACCGCACCGTCGTGCCGGGCGCGGATCTTTGCGAGCTGGCTGACGATCTGGTTGAAGGCCGGGAAGATGAAGCCGTCGAACTGGATCTCGACGACCGGGCGGTAGCCGCGCATGGCGAGCCCGATCGCGCTGCCCACGATGCCGGATTCGGCGAGCGGGGTGTCGAGCACGCGCGCGGACCCGAAGTCGGCCTGAAGCCTGTCGGTGACGCGGAAGACGCCGCCGAGTGGGCCGATGTCCTCCCCCATGAGGAGGACTCGGTCGTTGTCTGCCATCGCCGCGCGCAGGCCCTCGTTGATCGCTCTCGCAAGCGGCAGCGTCGTGCGCTCGGAGAGGGTCTCGACGGATCCCTCTCGGATTCCGGTGCCGGTGTCAGCCATCGGTTCCCTCCGCTTCGAACGAGGCCTCGTACCGCTCGAACCAGGCGCTCTGCTCGTCAATGCGCGGGTGCGTCTCGGCGTAGACGTGCGCGAACATCGTGTCGGCGGCAGGTGCGGGCAGGTGCAGAATCGCGTCGCGTACCGTCTTCGCCTCGCGGTCGGCGGCTGCGGCGGTTTCCGCGAAGAAGTCGTCGTCGACGCCGAGCGAGCGCAAGTGCGTTTCGAGGCGGGCGATCGGGTCGCGCTGCTGCCAATAGTCGAGCTCGCCCTCCTCCCGATATCGGGTCGGGTCGTCGGCCGTCGTGTGGGCGCCGATGCGGTAGGTGAGCGCCTCGATGTAGCCGGGGCCGTGGCCCTCGCGCGCGAGGCGGAGGAAGCGGCGGCCCACCGCGTAGGCGGCCAGCGGGTCGTTTCCGTCGATCTGCACGCTGCGGAGGCCGAAGCCGAGTGCGCGCCGGTAGAGCGGGGTGCGCGACTGCCGGGCCACCGGCACGGAGATGGCCCAGCGGTTGTTTTGGACGACGAACACCTCGGGAGTCTGGTAGCTCGCGGCGAAGATCATGGACTCGTTCGCGTCGCCCTGGCTCGTGGTGCCGTCGCCGTAGAAGACCATCGTGGCCTCGCCGGTCGCGGTGCCGGGCTCGCCCGCGTCGAGGGCCGTGTCGCCCGCGCGACGCTTGGCGTCGAGAAGTTGGCCGAGCGCGACGCCGGTCGCGTGCTGCGTCTGCGCGCCGAGCACGAGCGTATAGAGGTGGAAGTTGCCGTTCGCGGGATCGGTGACGTCCCACCCGCCGTGCGTGAGGCCGCGGAACTGGGCGGCGACGTCGACGAAGTTCACGCCGCGGATGCGTGCGACGGTGTGCTCGCGGTAGGCGGGGAAGATGTGGTCTTGCGGTTCGGCGGCGCGGCCGAGACCGACCTGGCAGCCTTCCTGGCCGACGCTCGGCACCCAGAGTGCGAGCTGGCCCTGCCGCTGCAGGTGGGTGCACTCGGTGTCGAATGCGCGGGTCGCGACCATGTCGCGGTACCAGGTCTTGAAGTCTTCGACACCGACGCCCTCGAGCTCGGCGGCGAACTCCGCCGCGGTCGCGGAGGGTGCGTAGTTCCCGGCGTCATCGAGGAAGCGGATCGGTTCCGGGTCGACGCCGGTGTGCAGGGCGCTGCCGGGGTCGGCGGCTCCCTGCAGCGGGCTAGAAATCATCTGCTCGGTCATCCCGACCCAGTCTAATGAGCAGGGCCTTCAACGGGCGGATATATCGCGGAAGGGTGCGGATTCCTCAAGTACCGATCCGCTCAAACACAGGATCCACTGACTGCTGCGGAAGGTCTGGCAACCCGTCTCCCCTATCGAACGAACGCCCCTAGATGCGCAAGGTATGCCGCAGCTTCTCCAAGCCCCAGGCGCGTGGAGAGTGCGTCGAACTCTTCCCAGGGCCGCCGCTTCCGAGGGATGAGGGTAGCAATTTCCCAGGGGGACACCGTGGTGTGCTGTCTGAGAGCATCACGAACAAACGCAAGCCGACGTTCGGTTGTTGCCCGCATGGAGGTGATCCGCGCGTGAAGACCTGTATACCGGTACTGATGCGCAGGGAGAACCGAATCGACGTTCAATTTCATCAACCGGTCGAAAGATGTGAGGAACTCATTCAGCGGATCCGGTGATCCGAATGGCGTGAGGGAAACATTGGTGGAGACCGTAGGGAGCACATGATCTCCGCCGAAGAGCATCCCGTGTTGCTCATGCAAGAACGACAGATGTCCGTCCGTGTGTCCCGGCGTTCCGACAGCACGCAAGATGCCCTCAGTGAAGGGGACAGCCTCTCCAGGTGAAAGGCGATGCAAAGGTGCATCGTGCATGAGCGGCTGATGGACGTCGTCGGTGCTCATGATGCGCTGCAGCGCCTCAGCAGGCGCGCCGAGTCTTGTGTACCAGGCCGACATTTCAGCGGGGGAGAACTCCTGCAGATGTCTCCCCGTATACCAGTCGACTTCAGAGGCGCCGATGACGACCTCGCACCCCGCAGCCTCCGCAATACGATCCGCATTCCCCCAGTGGTCGAGGTGATAATGGGTGACGACGACTGCGCGAACCTCTGAGATCTGAGCACCAATTCTGCGCAACCCGCTGCACAGGAGCTCCCAGTTTTCGTCGCTTCCGTAGCCTGGATCAATGAGCACGATTCCCGCACGCACACGTATTGCGTAGGCAAGCGTGTATCGGAGCGGGTTCTCCGGGAAGGCAACGGGAATGCTCCACACCCCGGGGCCGACAAGTTCGACGTCGGGCCGCGTACCTCCGGTCCATGCATCGAACTGAGCACGGCTTATCGGCTGGACACTCGCCATAGTTCCTCAGCCCACTTCGCGAGCACCGGTCTCGCGAAGTGGGACCTCAGTTTCTATCGTGATGATCCACTCGATCTTTTCCACGAACTTCTTCTCATGCTCACGCATGACGTCCGCCGCTGGAGAGGAGAAAGCGACGGCGATATCCTTTTTCGAGTCGAAGTAGACCTCTGCAACCCCCTGGAATGGCCACTCAGACCGATGCTCAATCGACATGTTCTGCACGTATCGTCGGACGCCGGGGAGCGCACGTACGACTGCGGGGTGCTCAACCTGCCAGAAGTAGATGAACTCCTCCCGCGTGAGATCCGCTTTTGCTTTGATTACCGCGCATATCTTGAGCATCGGTCGCGGCTCACACGGGGGTGACTGCCTGGCGCCGGTCTACTGGCACTGCGGCACGCTTCTTGTAGAGTTTGATCCGTCTGGTGAGATCCTCGCGCAGTTCATCTGTCGGCACGACGGCTTCGACTGCGTTGGCATCTGCGATCTTGAAGACATCGATACCCTCTGCGTACTCCGCATGCTTTTCAGCGATGAACGCCTTGCGCTCTTCCGGATCCTCAATCGCATGGATCTGGTTGTAGTAGATGCCGTTGACGGCAGCGTCGGGGCCCATAAGCGCTGGACGTGCAGTTGGTAGAGCGATGATGGCGTCAGGGTTCATTGGCGCCCCCGACATTGCCAAGTATCCGCCACCATACGCTTTACGGACGAGCACGGTAATGCGAGGCACTCGGCACTCGGACACGGCAAAGATCATCTTTGCGCCGTGACGGATGATCCCTTGGCGTTCCACTTCAGAACCGATCATGTATCCGGCAATGTCCACGAGGAAAACGATCGGGATGTTGTAGGCATTGCAGATCCAGATGAACCGTGCTGCCTTGTCTGAAGAATCTGGGAAGATCGCCCCACCCATGTGCCGCGGCTGGTTCGCGACAAGGCCCACGGGCTGACCGTTGATGCGGGCGAAACCGGTGATCATCTCTTGTGCGAAGAGATCCTTGTACGGAAAGTAGCTTCCGTCGTCGACAAGGGACTCGACAAACTCTTCCATGTCGAAGACTTCTGCCTCACGAAGCGGCACGATCTCACTGAGTTTGCGACCTTCCCGTGGTTCGATCGCAGGGGCGACCGGGGCCGGCTGCTCCCAGTTTTGCGGGAGGAAGGAGAGCCAGACGCGGATCGCGTTCAGTGCCTCGAGGTCGTCTTCGACGAGCACGTCGCCGAGGCCCGAGGTCGTGCAGTGCATCTCGGCTCCGCCCATCTCCTCGAGCGTGACCTGCTCACCGGTCACCATCTCGGCGAGGCGGGGCGAGCCGAGGTAGGCGGTCGCGTGGCGGCGCACCATGATGGTGAGGTCGCAGAGCGCCGGCACATAGGCCGATCCTGCGGGCGAGGGCCCGAAGAGGGCGCACACCTGGGGCACGCGGCCCGAGATCTGCACCTGGTTGTAGAAGATGTTGCCCCAGGCGTGGCGCCCGGCGAAGCTGTCGAGCTGCTCGTCGATGCGAGCGCCGGCGGAGTCGAAGAGATAGACGATAGGGATGCCCGCGGCAGTCGCGGTCTCCTGCGCGAAGGTGATCTTCTCGAAGGTGCGCTTGCCCCAGGTGCCGGCCTTCACGCTGTAGTCGTTCGCGATGACGCAGACCTGGCGGCCGTCGACCTTGCCGTATGCGCAGACGACCGCGTCACCGGGGAGTCCCTCGGTGAAGCGCGCCAGCAGGCCGTCTTCGATGTACTCCTCGTCGTCGAAGAGCAGGCTCAGGCGCTCACGCACGAGCATCTTGCCGGAGGCCGTGATCTTGTCGCGGTTCTTCTGCGAGCCGCCGAGCCGGGCCTCCGCCAGGTTCGCGGCGAGCCGCTGGTGCACGTTGAGCTCTTCGGCTTCGACCGTGCGCCCGTCGCCCGTCTTTGCGCTCGTCATCTTCGACCTCCTGTGTCGCGTGTGTTTCCACTATCTATCTACGAACAAGCGTACGCTAGTATTAACTCATCCGGAAACCCGATCGACTCGTCCCGGGCAATGCTGCCGCGGGAGGAACCAGGAGAAACCATGAGCATCCCCGCTTCGACCGCAGCACGATCAGAGCGACCCCCGCTCACGCGCCCCGATCACCGGTGGGAGTCGCTGAGCGTCGGAGACGTGATCGAGAGCCCCGGCATGACCATCAGCGAGGCGCATCTCGTGAACTGGGCCGGCTTGACGGGCGACATCGTCTCGCTCCACCTCGACGAGGTCTACGCTTCTCAAACACCCTTCGGCGAGCGCATCGGCCACGGCCCTCTCACCCTCTCGCTCGCACTCGGCCTGCTCACTCAGACCGGCTACTTCTCGAACGTCTCGGCATGGCTCGGGCTCGAGGCCGTGCGCGCCGTGCGGCCCGTATTGATCGGCGACACGGTGCGCGCCCGCGCCGAGCTGACTGTCTCGCGCCCCACGTCGAAGCCCGAGAACGGCATTTGGACGTTCGAGTACACCGTCGTCAACCAGCGCGACGAGACCGTGATGACCTTCCAGAGCAGCTTCCTCATCAAGCGTGAGGGCACGGACTGACCCTCACCTCGCAAAAAATGAGGACGGGTTCCGAAGGGCTTCGGAACCCGTCCTTCTCGTCTCATCTCTACTCCTTACGGAAGACGCTCTCGCCCTCGACAAGGACTGTGTCCGCAAAGGACTCGTCTTTACGCGCCGTGTACACCCGCCCATTTCGATAGAAGAGTCTTCACGGCACATTCTCCTTCTTTGCGTATCGGATTCCAGAAGTCGACATTCGCATGCCCATACTTCAAGGACCGAGAATGTACCGAGGTCGCCCGGAGCTAAGCCTCCGGGCGACCTCGCCTTCATCTAGCTGAAGATCTCCGCTACGACATCCGGGTCGAGCGTCGAGTAGAGTGACGCATCAAATGGAAGAGCGGGGTCACACTTAGGATTCATATCATCGAAGGTGTCGATCGAGACCGGCAAAGCGAACAGCGGATTCTCATTGTTCTCAATGCCCTGATAGTCGGCGAGGGCCAGCCGTAAAGCAAGGCGCGATACCGCAGTATCTCCGTCGATCGAGAAATAGGGGAAATTATTCTCCTCCCACATGCAGCCGATGCCATTGCCGGAAGCAACCGTGACCAGGGCCGGAGGCTCAAGACCCGCCTCAAGGTAAGCGTCAATCGCCCCCATATCCGTCGTCCCGTAGTCCGAGAAAATGACGTCGATGCGACCGTGCGTCGCGAGCAGAGCCGACATAACCTGCTTCTTCTTGGCTGAGTCCCAATCGGTGTCGACCACGCGATCTTCGACCCAGGTTATGTTGGGCGCAAACTCCTCCGTCGCCGCCTGAATATCGGTGAAGGATTGCAGGCTCGACTGGGCTCCCGGAGTGCCGCCAAGAAAAACGACTTTAGCATCCGGGAAGTGCTCGCCTACCCACTGCGCCTGCCGCTCATGGTTCAAGGGACGCACGAAGTCAGCATATGCGACATAGTCCTCGCCCGCCGTGCCACCAGGGTTCGAAACAAAAGGTACGACCGATGCGCCAGCCCCGGTAGCCTCACGGATCGAAGGTAGCTGACTCTCACCGAAAGTCGGCATCGTAACGATCACATTGTAACCCTGCGCAGTGAGGGAAGCCATGTCGCCGATGGCGCGCTCCTGGTCGTCCTGCGCCGTGACGTAGCGCACCTCGGTGATGTTGTCGCACTTGCTCGCCTCGTCCTCGAGTTCGGCGAACACGAGCTGCGACCATGCGTTGTCGGTGCCGTTGGCGAACGCGACTTTCGTCTCCTTGTCGCCGCAGAACGGGGTGATGTCCCCCAGTGCTGAACCGTACTCCGTTACCTTCTCGGAGACCTCGGCCTCCGAGTTTCCGCCGGCGTCCGGTGTCTCGGTGCTCGCACAACTGGTCAGCGCTAGAGCGCCGGCAGCCATCAGGGCCCCGAGGCCCAGTACCCTTCTGCTTCTGTGCATGTCTTTCATCTCCTTTGATTCGGGCACGAGTGCTTGCGAACAGGCAAGCACTCGGTAGACTAACAAGCGTACGTTATTTATTCTATATCCGAAGAGTAACGATGCTGTTAAATGTCCGTCGGCGGTCCTCGGATGGGGACCGCCCGCCTCGTCACCGAATAGCGAGGCGCACCCGTCCATCGAGCGAAGGAGCACACAATGACTACTGGATATCTCTGGGATGAGCGCTTCATCTGGTGGGATCAGGGTCACGCGGCGGAGTTCATCCCTGCGGGCGGTTGGGTCGAGCCGGGCCTCGAGCACGCCGAGAACGCCTCGGTGAAGCAGCGCTTCGCCAACCTCGTGGGCATCTCCGGCCTGCGACAGCACCTGACTCCCCTGACGCCCCGACCGGCGACGCGCGAGGAGCTCCTCCGCTTCCACACGCCCGACTACCTCGATCGGATGAAGGCCCTCTCCGACACCACGGGCGGCGACGCCGGCGAGTCCGCCCCGTTCATGCCGGGCGCGTTCGAGATCGCGCAACTCGCCGCAGGCGGCGTGATCACGGCCGCGGAGGCGGTGCTCGCGGGAGAGGTCGACAACGCGATGGCGATCGTGCGCCCCTCGGGCCACCACGCCGAAGCCGATCGCGGGCGCGGTAACTGCATGTTCGGCAACGCGGTGATCGCGATCAGGCACCTGCAGGCGACGCGCGGGGTAGGCCGAGTCGCGGTCGTCGACTGGGACGTCCACCACGGCAACGGCACCCAATCGGCGTTCTACGAGGATCCGAGCGTGCTCACCGTCTCGCTTCACCAGGATCGCTACTACCCGCACGACTCCGGTTTTGTGGAGGAGATCGGCGAGGGCCCCGGCGAGGGGACCGCCCTCAACATCCCCCTCCCGCCCGGCACCGGCCCAGGCGGATATCTCGCCGCCTTCGAGGACGTCGTGATGCCCGCCCTCGCGGCGTACCGGCCGGAGTTCATCGTCAACGTCATGGGCTTCGACAGTTCGGCGCTCGACCCCATCGGCCGGCAGATGCTGAACTCGGAGTCTTACCGCGAGATGACCCGTCTGCTCATGCAGGCCGCCGACGACACGGCGGACGGGAGGCTGCTGTGCATCCACGAGGGGGGCTACTCGCCCGCGTATGTGCCGTTCTGCGGGCTGGCCGTGCTCGAGCAGCTCTCGGGGCACCGCACCGAAGTGGTGGATCCCTTCTATGAGGCCCTCTCGAACTGGGCCGGACTCGATCTACAACCCCATCAGCGCACGGTGATCGACGCCGCACGAGCCAACCTCTCCCGCCTGCCCACCGCGGAGTGATCGCGGAGAAGCGCCGACGGACCGGAAGAAGGGATCAGATCTCGGGCAGCCCCGCGGTCTCGCCGCCGTCGGCGACGAACTCGGCACCGGTGGAGAACGAGCTCTCGTCGCTCGCGAGATAGACGACGAGTTCGCTGATCTCCTCCGGCCTGCCGGGGCGCTTCTGCAGCACATGCTCGAAATCCGGGTACATCCCCGCGATCATGCGGGTGCTCACGTTCCCCGGATGCACGGAGTTCACGCGGACCCCCGAATCCGCGAGCGAGACCGCGGCGCTCTTCGTCAGGCCCCGCAGCGCCCATTTCGACGCCGTATAGGCGGGCTCGCCGAACCCCTTCAGCCCCGCGGTCGACGAGATGTTGATCACTGAGCTCGGCCCGCACCGCGCCAGTTCCCCGGCTGCCGCGCGGATGCCCTTGAATGCACCGGCGGCGTTCACCGACATCACGAGTTCCCACTCCTCATCGCTGCATTCGCGCAGAGGCGATCCGCGATGCACCCCCGCGTTGTTCACCAGCACGTTCAGGCCGCCGAACCCGCCGACCGCGCAGGCCACGGCGCGATCCCAGTCGGAGGCATCGCGGACATCGAGCCGGATCGCCCGCGCGGCGGCGCCCAGCTCCACCGCCAGCCGTTCGGCGGACTCCAGGTCCAGGTCGCCCAGCACTACCCGCGCGCCGTGCTCGACGAAGGCACGGGCGTGGCTCGCGCCCATGCCGTGCGCCGCCCCGCTGATCAGGGCGATCTTCCCGTCGAGTCTGCTCACGCCCTCACCCGGTCCCCTGCGTCTCCGAAGCCGGCCCGGCCCGACTCACGGCCCGGCGCCGGTCAGGATCCGACGCCGAGCACGGCCTTGATCGACTGGAAGCCCCTGAGGCCCCACTCGTCGTGCTCGTAGCCGGTGCCCGACTGCTTCCAGCCGCCGAAGGGCACGGAGGTGTACGCGGCCGCGTCGTGGTTGATGTAGACGTGGCCGGCGCGGATCCTCGAGGCGATCCGGCGGGCGCGATCCCCGTCGGAGGACTGCACGACCGCCGCGAGACCGTAGATCGTGCCGTTCGCGATCTCGACCGCCTCCTCCTCGGTGTCGTAGGCGATGATGACGAGCACCGGGCCGAAGATCTCCTCCTGGGCGATGGTCGAGTTCGGATCGACGTCCGTGAAGATCGTCGGGTGCACATAGTAGCCGTGCTCGAGCCCCTCGGGGGCGCCCGGGCCGCCGGTGAGCAGCGTCTGGCCCTCCTCGATGCCCTTCTCGATGTAGTGCTGGACCGTCTCGAACTGCCTGCGGCTCGCAACCGGCCCCATGGTGGTGGCCTCGTCGGTGGGGTTGCCCACCGCATACGACTCGGCGGTCCGCTTCGCGATCTGCTCCACCTGCGGCAGGAGGGCGCGCGGCACGATCATGCGCGTGGCGACGCTGCACGACTGCCCCGCGTTGCTGAAGCAGACCTGGACGCCGGTCTCGACCGCGCGCTCAAGATCGGCGTCGTCGAGGATGACGTTCGGGGACTTCCCGCCGAGCTCCAGATGGACGGTCTTGATGGTGCCCGCGGCGTCCCTCGAGATCTCCCGGCCGGCGCGGGTGGACCCGGTGAACGAGACGACGTCGACCAGCTCCGAGCGCACCAGGTGGCTTCCGACCACCGAGCCGTCTCCGAAGACCAGGTTGAACACACCGGCCGGAGCCCCGACCTCCTCGACCAGCTCGGCGAAGAGGATCGAGTCGAGCGGCGTGATCTGGCTGGGCTTCAGGACGACCGTGCAGCCGGCGGCGAGCGCGGATGCGACCTTCGTGAAGACCTGATTGATCGGCCAGTTCCAGGGGGTGATGAGCGCGGCCACGCCGGTGGGTTCGTAGACGATCTCGGACGTTCCCCGGCGCTCCACGTTCTCGAGCCGCTTCAAGGCGTCGATCGCGCACTGGATGTGCCCGACGCCGAGCGCCGTCTGCGCCGTCCTGGCGAGCGCGATCGGTGCGCCCATCTCGGCGGTGATCGTCTTCGCGAACTCCTCTCTGCGCCGCTCGTACGCGGCGAGCAGTCGCTCGAGCAGGTCGATCCGCCCTTCGACCGGGGTTCGCCCGAACGTTTCGAACGCGCGCCGGGCCGCGAGCACGGCACGGTCGACGTCCGAGAGGCTCGCGCTGCGCACGGTGGCGATCTCCTGCTTGGTGGAGGGGTCGATCACCGGGATCGACTTCTCTCCGCCGGCCGGCACCCAGGCGCCGTCGATGTACAACTGGTCGTAGTGCTTCGTCTCAGGCATTCTCGTCCCTCGGTTTCTTCAGTTCGTTTTCAAGCATGCTCGGCCCGGTGCTCGACCCAGAAGGTGACCAGCGGTGCGAGCACCGTCAGGGTCGCACTCGTCCCGCCGTCGAAGAACGCGGAGTCCCCGGCCGAGAGCGTCACCTCGTGCCCTTCGTCGTCCGCGACCCCGAGCATGCCGGAGACGACGATCAGCGTTTCGTCGATCCGGAACTCCTCGCGGAAGGGCCCGGGGGCGTCGTCGGGGGACACGGTCCAGTACCCGGAGGACGGGGACTCCCCGCCCCGCAGGAACTGCATGCTCCCGACCGCCCAGTCGCGCTGCTCCTCGATGCTGTATCTCGCCGTCCGCATGACGCCCCTCATCAGTGATGGACCCAGAACTTGACGAGCGGCTCCAGCACCGTCCAGGTCACCGTCGTGCCCTTCTCGAGCGAGACGGAGTCACCGGGAAGGAGCGTCGCCTCGTTGCCCGCGTCGTCCGAGACGCCGAGCCTCCCCGAGATGAGGATGAGGGTCTCGGTGCATCCGAGCACCTCCGAGAAGGGTTCGGGTGCGTCCTCCGGCGAGACCGTCCAGTACCCGGAGGTGAGATCCCCCTCTCCTCTAAGGAACTGCACGGTGCCGATCGCGGAATCCGTCTGGGCATCGGGGCTGTACTTCGCTGACAACATGTGTGGTCTTCCTCCTGTAGAACGGTTGATGCTCAGGGCGCCGGAGCGACGACGCTCTGGCCTCCGTCGACGGCGATGGTCGCCCCGTTCAGGAACGGGGGCGCCTCGTCGACGAGATATGCGGCGAGGTTGCCGATCTCCTCCGGCTCGGCAGCCCGGCCCATCGGGTTCACCCGCCGCATCCCCCCGGGTCCGAGCCGAGCGATGTCCTCTGCGGCCATCGCCGTGTTGACCCATCCGGGGGCGATCGTGTTGACCGAGATGCCGCGCGCTCCGTATTCGACCGCGATCGAGCGGGCGAGCGCGTGCACGGCGGCCTTGCTCGCCGAGTAGGCGGCGGATCCCGGCTCGCTCTGGGCGGCGACGACCGACCCGATGAGCACGATGCGTCCCGATCCCCGGTCCAGCATCCCGGGAAGCACGGCCTCCACCATCCGGCGCGTTCCGTCGAAGTTCGTCGCGAAGACCCGCCCCCAGTCGGAGCCGCTCAGTTCGAGGATCTCATCCGAGCGGTATACGCCGGAGCTCACGACAAGTCCGTCGAGGCCCCCGAACGCGCCGACGTGATCGGCCACGACATCGCTGTGCCCTTCAGGCTCTGCCACATCGAGGGATACGGAGCGCACCACGCTGCTGGAGCGGCGCGCAACGATGCGCTCGGCCGTCTCGCGCAGCGCGTCCTCGCGACGTCCGACGAGGGTAAGCGCGAATCCGTGCGCGGCGAGCTCCTCGGCGATGGCGCGACCGATCCCGCTGCCGCCGCCGGTGACGATCGCGCTCTTCGGCGACCCGGAGCTCATCCGACCCACCTGGCGAGCATCCTCGGCGCCGCGCCGCCCGACGCGATCGCTCCGTCGATGAAGCCGCCCCAGCCCTGGGCGTAGTCGGATCCGGTGACGAGGATGCGGCCCTGCTGGCCGTCCACCGCGTCCCGGAGATCCCCCAGCTGGTTCGGCTTCAGCATGGCGTAGGTGGCCTTCGAGAACTCGTCCTCGACCCAGCTGTGGCCGGTCGCCTCGATCACCTCGAGGTCGGGGAACCACAGGCGCAGGATCTCCTGCACCTCCTCCGCGCTGTTCGGGTCGAAGGCCAGGCCGTCGGGCCCGAATCCGACGAAGAGGGAATCGTCCCCCACGGCTTTGTCGTAGAGCACCGTGACGAGGGGATGGTCCTGCCCGGCCGCGGCCTGGAACGGCTCGTAGGCGCCGCGCACGAGCGCCCAGACCTTCATCCCCGCACCCGCGTGACCCTCCTCGCCGATCCTGGCGAGCCTCGGATCCAGGGCTCCTCCGAAATCGATGTCCCCCAGGGTGGGGATCGGAACGGTGACGACCGCCGCGCTCGCCGAGAAGACGCCCTTGTCGGTGGTCACCTCGACGCCGTCCCCGGTGTCGCGGACCGCCGTGACCCGGGTCGAGAGGTGGATGTCGCCGTCGATGTCCTGCTCGAAGGCCTGCGCCAGGCTCCGCATCCCGTGCTTGAGCTTGTAGACGACCAGCGAGTCCCAGAGCAGGTCGAGGTCGTCGGCCGCGAGAGCCGACCACCGCAACGCCTGGGTCAGAGCGCCCTCCTCCGGCCTGCCGTTGAAGTTCGACGCCCAGAACCCCTCGGAGAGCTCCCGCTCCTCCGGAGAGAGATCCAGTTCGTCGAGAGCATCCAGCACCGTGCGCCGATCCTGCTCGGCAAGACGCTCGTCGGAGACGATGGAGTAGGGAGTGGGGAAGAGGTCCTTGCCGCGGCCGAGCAGGTCGTCGGCCCCGCCGCCCATGGCGGCCCACAGCTCCTGCATCGTGCCGGAGCGGCGCTCGCCGCCGGCGACCCAGTGCGCGGCGGTCGCCTCGGGAATGCGCGTGAGCTCAAGGCCGTAGCGATTGATCTCCGACCACACATGCGGCTGCGACCAGTGCACCCAGGTGCCGCCCATCTCGAGTGTCGTGCCGAGGCGCTCGTCGGTCCAGGTGCGACCGCCGATCCGGTCGCGCCCCTCGATCAGGGCGACGCGTTTCCCTCGCCATGAGAACTCGCGGGCGGCGCTCAGGCCGGCCATGCCCGCGCCGATCACTACGACGTCATACTTCCGACTGTCCATCAATGCTTCCTTTCGCCGCCGGCATCGTCCGGCACGGCGCATCCTTCGATCGCACGATACCGAGCGCCGCTGGGGCTCCCATGTTTCCTAGCCGAAGATCTCGGCGACGACGCTCGGGTCGAGCGACGAGTAGAGAGAGGCGTCGAACGGGAGAGCGGGATCGCACAGCGGTTCGTCGCCGGCGAAGGTGTCCACATACGCCGTCATGCCGAACAGCGGATTCTCGTCGTTCTCGATGCCCTGGAAGTCCGCCATGCCCAGCCTCAGCGCGAGGCGGCTCACGGCCGTGTCGCCGTCCAGGGAGAAGTACGGGAACTCCGTCTCGTGCCACATGCAGCCGATCCCGTTGCCGGAGGCTCCGGTGACGAGGGCCGGCAGCTCCATCCCGGCATCGACGTAGGCGTCGAGCGCGCCCATGTCCGTCGTGCCGTAGTCGGAGACCACCACGTCGATGCGCCCGTGGGTGGCGAGCAGGGCGGACATCACCTGCTTCTTCTTCGCCGAGTCCCAATCGGTGTCCACGACGCGATCCTCCACGAGGGTGACGCCGGGGGCGTGCTCCTCGAGGGCCTCCTTGAGCAGGTCGAAGTACTCCTGACTCGACTGGGCGCCCGGGGTGCCGCCCAGGAAGACGAGGCTCGCATCGGGGAAGTGCTCATTGATCCATTTCGCCTGTTGGGCCGAGTAGTCCTCTTTCGACGCGTCGACGAAGGCGACGAAATCCTGACCCGCGGTGCCGCCAGGATTGGAAATGACTGGAACGACGGAGACGCCGCTCTCGGTGGCGGAGCGGATCGACGGCAGCTGGCTCGCTCCGAAGGTCGGCATGGTGATGATCACGTTGTATCCCTGGGCGACCAGCGAGGTCATGTCCGAGATCGCCCGCTCCTGAACGTCCTGGGCGGTCACATAGCGGACCTCGGTGATGTTCTCGCACCGGCTCGCCTCGTCTTCGAGCTCCGCCAGCACGAGCTGCGACCAGGCGTTGTCCGTGCCGTTCGCGAAGGCGACCTTCGTCGGCTCCTCCCCGCAGAACGGCGTGATGTCGCCGAGGGCCGAGCCGAGCGGACGATCCTCGCTGCCTCCACTCGCGCCGTCGGTCTCAGGTGCGGTCGTGGTGGAGGCGCAGGCGGTGAGCGCCAGTGCTCCTGCCATCATCGCGGCGCCGATGAGGCGCCCGGTTCTGTTCTTCATGTGCTTGGTTCTTTGTTCTGGGTTCGGTCCTCGCAGTGGAGGGACGGAGGGTGTCCGCGGATCACGGCACCGGTGCGAGTCGCCTTCGAGCGGGCAGCAGATCCCTGAGCCTGCTCCAGGGGATCGAGCGCAGCACCGCGGCTACGGCGATGGCGATGCTCTGGATCAGCAGCTGAACGGACGAGGGTGCCCCGAGAGACGTCACCAGTTGCGTCAGCTGAGTGAGGAACACCGCGGCGATGGCGCTGCCGACGATCGTCCCTTGACCGCCGTTCAGGCCGGTGCCACCGACGATGGCCGCTGCGATCACCATCAGCAGATAGGGATCCCCCAGCGACATCGAGCTGGTCTTGACGTAGCTGATCAGCAGCACGCCCGCCAGGCTGACGCAGAGCGCGCCGACCACATAGCTGGCGAAGGCCTGCCAGCGGATGTTCACGCCCGATGCGTTGGCTGCCGCGGGGCTGTTCCCCGCGGCGACGAAGCGCCGTGCCGCCGAGGTCCGGGACATGATGAACGCGGCGATGGCTACGACGATCAACGCGACCCAGGCGAGCAGCGGGACCCCGAGCACGCGCCCGCCGAGGGTGCTCGTGAGGCCTGCGGGCGCGGAGGCCACGGGAGCCCCGCCCGAGACCACTCGGGCGATGCCCAGGAAGAGGAAGTTCGACGCCAGCGTGGCGATCATCGGGGTGATTCCGAGCACGACGACCAGCGTGCCGTTGACGAAGCCGGCGAGAAGGCTTGATGCGAGCACCAGCACCAGCACCGTCGGGAGCGGCAGGTGGAACCGGTCCGAGAAGATGGTGACGATGATCGCGGTCATGCTGATCAGTCCGGGTGCGGAGAGGTCGATCCCGCGCTGCTGGATGATCAGGGTCTGCCCGATCGACGCCACCGCGAGCACCGACGCGAGCGGGATCACCGACTGCAGCGCGGTCGGGCTGAGCGTCGCCGGGACGAACAGCGCCGAGAAGACGAAGAGCAGCACGGTGGCGATGAGGACCGGGCGCGGGTTCGCGCTCGAGGTCCCTTTCAGCAGCGATCGCCAAGCCGGCGGATTCCCTGCGGTCTCTGCGCTCATGATCACACCTCCCTCGATACGGCCTGACGGCTCTTGGAGTAGATGGAGACTGCGGCCACGGTGAGGCCGAAGGAGAGGAAGTAGTACCATTCCGGCCCGAGGTTCATGAACGTCGTGAGCATGTCGATCTGCTGCATCATGATCGCGGCGAGCAGCACGCCGACGAAGGAGCCGCGGCCTCCCCAGACGCTGGCGCCTCCGACCACCGCCACCGTGATGCTCGTGGTCGTGTAGCTGACGCCCGAGGCGGCGTCCCCGATGCCGATCTGCCCCATGAAGAGGATGGCGGCGAGCGAGCCGATGAGAGCGGATCCGATGTACGCGAACAGCCGGACGCGATTCGGCTTCATCCCGAGGAGCGACGCCGTGCTGTCCTTGGATCCGACACCTCTCACGATGAAGCCCTGCTTGCTGCGGGCGAGCATCCAGCCGAAGATCGCGGTCAGGATCACGACCGCGACGAAGGCGTACGGGACGAAGCCGAAGGAGCCCTTGACCACCGAGGTCAGCCCGGAGCTGATGACTCCGCCCGGCGCCGGACGGAGCATGAGGGAGATCGACTGCAGGGCGATGTATGTGATGATCGTTGCGACGAGGGGGCTCAGCTTCGCGAGCACGATGAGCGCCCAGTTCGCGACCCCGACGACGATCGCCAGTCCGAAGAACAGGATCCAGCCGAACCCCTGCCCCGCCAGCGTCGTCCCGTCGGTGAAGAAGAACGAGCCGATGATCACGAGGAAGCCCATCAGCGGCCCGATCGACACGTCGATGCCGCCGACCATCATCGTGAGCGCCTGCGCCATGCCCGTGAGCGCCAGGATGGCGACGAAGAAGAGCAGGCTCTTCAGGCTGAGTGGACTGAGGAAGAATTCGTTCGCGGACTGGGCGAGGACGGTCAGCCCCACGACGACGACTCCCACCATCCACAGCGGCGCGGCGTCGCCGGCGAGCCATGAGACGAAGCGGCTGGTCCTCGCCGTGGTCTTGGTGCGCGACTCGTTGTTCGTCAGAACGGCGTCGATGATCGCGCTCTCGCTGAGATCGTCCCCTTCGAGCTCGGCGACGGTGCGCCCGCGCGCGAACACCGCGACGCGGTCGCACAGGCCCGCGAGCTCGTTGGAGTCGGAGGACACGACGATGATCGCGGTGCCGTGCTCGCTGGCCTGCCGGCGGATGACGTCGTAGATCTCGGCCCGGGCGCCGACGTCCACTCCCTGCGTCGGCTCGTCGAGCAGCAGCAGCCTGGGCTCCGTCTCCAGCACCGCGGCCATGCCGACCTTCTGCTGGTTGCCGCCGGAGAGGTTGTCGATGGCCGTCTCGGCGCCCGGCGTCTTCACCCGGTACTTGCGGATCGCCTCGCCTGCGAAGCCCTGCTCGTGGGACCGCGCGAGCAGCCCCATACGAGACAGCCGCCTGAGGCTGCGGAGCACGAGGTTCTCACGAACGCTCATGCCCGCGAGCATGCCCTCGCGGTGGCGATCACCCGAGAGGAACGCGACGCCGGCGCGCGTCGCCTGGCTCGTCGTTCGGAAGGCGCGTCGTTCGCCATCGATGCGCAGGTCGCCTCGAAACCTGGTCAGGCCCGCGATGGCCCGGAGGAGTTCGCGCTGACCGCTTCCATCAATGCCCGCGAGCCCGACCACCTCACCCGGAGCGATCGAGAGAGAGACGTCCTCGAACCCGGGGCCCGTAAGCCCGCGGAGCACGACCCTCGGAGGCTCGTCCCCGTCTCCGGCGATGCGCTTCTCGGGGAAGGATCGTTCCAGCTGCCTACCGACGATCAGGTTCACGATCTGATGCTCGTCGAGGGTTTCCGCGTCGTAGGTTCCCTGGGTGCGACCGTCGCGGAGTACCGTGATCCGGTCGGATACTCGCTTGACCTCCCTCACACGGTGGGAGATGTAGACGATGGCGGTACCTGCTGCTGCGAGTGCGCGGATCCGGTTGAAGAGGCGCTCAATGTCGTCCTCAACGAGATGCTCGGTCGGCTCGTCGAGGATCAGGACCGAGGGCTCGTTCGCGAGTGCCTTCGCGATCTCTACGATGAAGCGGTGCTCCGGATCGAGTGCGTCGACGCGCATGCCCCCCTTGAGCCCGGTGTCCGACGACCATGAGTCCAGGATCGCCGTGGCCCATGCGTCCACTTTCCGGGCCGCCGGCCGGTGCGCCTCGTCGACTCCGAGATAGATGTTCTCGGCGATCGAGAGATCAGGCAGCAGAGCGGGCTCCTGACGCACGATCGAGACTCCGCGTCGCCGAGCCTCAGCGGTGGATGCAGTCGAGAACGGCTCACCGGCGATCTTCACGATGCCCTCGTCAGCCTGCTGCGCACCCGCGATGATCGACATCAGGGTCGACTTGCCGGCACCGTTCTCGCCGACCACCCCGTGCACTTCTCCCCCGCGCAGCACGAAGCCCACATCTTCGAGCGCCGTGACCCCCGGATAGCGCTTCGTCAGTCCTTCAACCTCGAGGGCGGGCGCGCCGCGTCCCGTAGAGCCCTTCTCAGGCAGGTCGGGCTCTCCATCCATCGGATGCGAGACCAGTGACGTGCTCATCTATTCTCCATCGAATTCAGTTCGTCGAAAAGGTTCAAACTAACGCTTGTACGTTTACTGTAGCAGGAGCTCCCAGCACCTGCAAGATCTCGGCCGCTTCCAGAACACGAAGCAGAATCTCGCTCATCTGCGGCGATCCGACAGCTGGAAATAGGCCGACGCTCCCCCGTCGACAACCAGATCCGAGCCGTTGATGCTGCGCGCATCCTCGGACAGCAGAAAGGCGACGGCAGCTCCGATCTCGTCGGGTTCGATCACCCGGCCGGTCGGCACATGCCGCACCGCTTCTTCCCGTACCGCCTCGCTCAGCATCGGTGCCTCGACCGGCCCGGGACACACGTTGTTGACCGTGACACCCGTCCCCCAGAAGTCGTTCAGCAGCGAGCGCGTCAGATGCGAAAGTCCCGCCTTCGACGACGCGTAGCCTGGAAACGGGTATCCATTGCGCGCCGCGAGAGACGAGACGTTTACGACGCGGCCCCACCCGCGCTCGATCATGCCGGGCGCGAACCGCCTGATCACCCGGAATGGCCCAGTGAGGTTGACCGCGAGCACCCGCTCGAAGTCGCCCGGCTCGAGATCCGCCAGGCCCCTGCGATCCATGACACCGGCGGCGTTCACGACCGCATCGACGGCGATCCCGCGCCCCTCGAGCGAGGCCGCCGCGGCTGAGACCGAGGCGTCACTCGTCACGTCGAGCACGATCCCCTCGGCTCGCCCGCCGGCCGCGCGCACGGCATCGGCCGCGGCGTTCGCAGCGACGAGGTCGAGATCAGCGCAGAACACTAGATGCCCCGCCTGCGCCACACGTCGATTGATCCCCTCGCAGATGCCCCCCGCGGCACCCGTCACGAGCACGGTGCGCGAGACAACGCACGACCGGACCTCGTCGCTCATCGCGGTTCGCCTCCGATCCCCTCAGTGCTCTCGGCACCCTCGCGGCGCTTCATCAGACCGGATCGCCGCACGATGCAGACCGTCTCTCCGCGCTGGTTGACCGCGCGGTGCTCGAGGCCCACGATTCCCGTGGTGGGACGAGAATTCGAAACGCGCTTGTCGAGCGTCTCGGTCTCGACGCGCAGCGTGTCACCGATGAACACCGGCTTCGGGAACAGCACCTCGCGGAACCCGAGGTTGCCGAGGGTGGTGCCGAGCGTCGTCTCCTGCACGGGGATGCCCACCGTCACTCCGAGCGTGAAGACGCTGTTCACCAGCACCTGCCCGTACATGCTGTCGGCGGCGAAGGCAGCATCGAGGTGCAGCGGCTGCACGTTCATCGTGAGTGTAGTGAAGAGCAGATTGTCGGTCTCGGTGACGGTGCGCGTCACCTCGTGCGCGAGCACCTGCCCGACTTCGAAATCCTCGAAATACATGCCTGCCATGCGAAGCTCCCTGAGTTGTGTGTCATGTTGATGGGTCCGGTCCGCCGCTTAGCCCGCGGCTGAAGTCTTTTCGGCCTGCGCGAGCAGCTCACGCGCGTGGTCCGCGTGGGCGAGATCAATGTGCTCGCCTTCGAAACTCACGGCGCCGTGCCCCTGGCGCTGCCCCTCCTCGAAGGCTTCCACGAGCCGGCGATAATACTCGACGTTCGCAGCGTCAAGACCGTACTCCTCGTTCGCGATCGGCGCGTGCGAGGGGTGGATCAGCACCTGCCCGGTGTAGCCGAGGCCGGCGTTCGCGGCCGCGAAGGCGCGCATGCCGTCGAGGTCGCGCACGCTCTGCCACAGGCCGAGCACGATCATGCGTAGGCCGCGGGCTCGGGCCGCGATGAGGATGCGGCTGCGCAGGTAGAGGGTCTCGGATCCGTCCGGTGTCCAGCGGAAGCCGACGCTGCGCGACACGTCCGCGTCCTTCGCCGCGGCGGCCATCGCACCGCCGACGCGAGGACCCGAGAGGATCTCGTCGGCCGCAGCGATCGAGGCGGCTGTCTCAAAGGAAGGCACCACTTCGATGGATCCGCGCTCCACCCCATTCGCGAGCTCGCCCGCGGTGATGACCGAATCGAAGGCCACAACGTCGTCGCGTCGGGCCAGCATCGGCAGCAGATAGGCCGCAAGGCCGTCGACCGAGACCTCGAGCAGGTCAGCTCCGAAGTGCTCGGTATCGAGCCCGTTGGGCCGCACGAGCAAGGCCTTGTCGCCCGCGTAGCCGAGGATCGCCTCTCGCGCGTTGTCGCGGGCCAGCCGCTTGTCGGGCTCGGGAACCGAATCCTCGAGATCGATGATCACACCGTCGGCCTCGGATCGCAGGGCCTTCTGAATCCAATCGGCCTTGTTCCCGGGCACGAAGAGCAGGGAGCGTAACGCGCGCACGGTCACAGTCCTGCCTTCTCGTATTCGGCGAGCGGTGCTCCCGCGGCGAGGGAGTCCCCCACGGAGGCGAGCACGCTCGCTATCACTCCATCGCTCGGGGCCTGGACTAGGTTCTCCATCTTCATGGCCTCGAACACGAAGAGCGTCTGTCCCGCGGCGACGGTATCTCCTGGATCGACGTTCACCTTAACGACGGTGCCCTGCATGGGTGCCTTGACCGTTCCGTCGTCGACGTTCTTCTTCGCGCGGCCGCCCCCGGTGCGGCGAGGGCCGCCCGATGCCTGCGAAGATCCCGCGGCAGCTCCCGCGGCTGCGGCTCCCGCCGCCCCGACCGGCGCGCCGTCGGCGAAGACAGGGATCCGATACCAGCGGCCGAGCACCTCGACCTCCGAGCGATCCTGGATCTCCTCCTCGTCGAAGCTCACCGAGCGCTCGAGCCACAGCGTGCCGAAGTCGACGGCGGCGAAGTCGGGGTGCCCGACGATCACGCGCGCGGCGGGAACGGTGGTCTCGATCCCCTCGATGCGCAGCCCGTCGAGCGCGCCCAGCATGTGGGCTATCGCCTCGTCGCGGGTTGGCGCCCACACGATGAGCTTGCCCACGAGGCTGTCGTAGTAGGGCAGCACCTCGTCGCCGGCCTCGAAGCCCGCATCCCAGCGGATCCCCTCGCCCTGTGGCGCCTCCAGCGCCGAGATGGGTCCTGGGGCAGGGAAAAACTGCCCGCCTGCCACATCCTCGGCGTTGATGCGCGCCTCAATCGCGGCCCCGTTCACCGCCGTCAGTGATTCGGTCGCCGAGAGCGGCTCGCCAGCAGCGACCCGGATCTGCTCCGCCACGAGATCGAGGCCGGTGACTGCCTCGGTGACGGGATGCTCGACCTGGATGCGCGTGTTCATCTCAAGGAAGTAGAAGCGGTCGTCCTCCACGAGGAACTCTACGGTGCCCGCACCACGGTAGCCGACCTCGCGGGCCAGGCGCACCGCCGCGTCACCCATCGCCTGCCGCATCTCGGCGCTGAGCCCGGGGGCCGGCGCCTCCTCGATGAGCTTCTGATGGCGGCGCTGCACCGAGCAGTCGCGGTCGCCGAAGAAGACCGTGTTGCCGTGGTCGTCAGCGAAGACCTGCACCTCGACGTGGCGCGCGTTCTCGAGATAGCGCTCGACATACACCTCGCCGTTGCCAAACGCCCCGACCGCCTCGCGCACTGCCGCGTCAAATGCGTCCTCGGCCTCATCGGCGCTGCGTACGACGCGCATGCCGCGCCCGCCGCCGCCGTGGGCAGCCTTGATGAGTACCGGGTAGCCGTGCTCACCACCGAACGCGCGCACGTACTCGGCACTCTCTACCGCGCCTCGCGACCCCGGCGCGAGGGGTACCTCAGCGGCCACGGCCACAGCCCGCGCGGCGACCTTCTCCCCCATCCGGCGGATGGCGGAAGCCGGCGGTCCGATGAAGGTGAGCCCGGCGGCGGCGACCGCCTCGGCGAAGTCCCCGTTCTCGGAGAGGAACCCGTAGCCGGGATGAATCGCCTGCGCTCCGGTGGCGATGGCCGCTTCGATGATCTTGGTGCCGTTGAGGTAGTTCTCGCTCGCGGGGCCTGCACCCAGCCCGACCGCCTCGTCGGCGACACGCACGTGCTGGGAGTGCTGATCCGCTTCGGAGTAGACCGCGACCGTCTCGATGCCGAGTTCGCCCGCAGAGCGGGCGATGCGCACCGCGATCTCGCCTCGGTTGGCGATTAGGATCTTCGTGAACATAGTTTTCCTTTCGGAGCGCGTGATCAGTTCGGCAGCCAGCCGAGGTTCTGCTTGAGCCGGATCTTCTCGAGCTTGCCCGCGGCGCTGCGCGGCATCTCGTCGGCGCGGATGAAGGCGAAGGTCTTCGGTACTTTGTACCCGGCAAGATGCGCGCGCACATGCCGCTTCAGCTCGTCGGCGGTCGAACTCAGCCCGTCGCGGAACACGACGACCGCGCGCACCTCCTCGTCCCACGCGAGGTCGGGCACACCGACCACGGCGGCTTCGAGCACGGCGGGGTGGAGGTGCAGCACCTGTTCCACCTCGTTCGAGTAGACGTTCTCGCCGCCCGTCTTGATCATCTCCTTGAGTCGGTCCCTGAAGAAGAAGAAGCCGCGCTCGTCGCGCACGGCGAGATCGCCCGTGTGCAACCACCCACCGCGCATCGCCTCCCCCGTCACCTCGGGGCGCCCGTAGTAACGAGTCATGAGAGCCGGGCCCTTCACGCAGATCTCACCGAGCTCGCCGGGCTCAGCGACGCCCTCGCCATCGAGCCGCATCACCTCAGCCTCGACAGAGAAGTAAGGCTGGCCGATCGAGCCGTCGACCGCGGGGTTGAGCATGTCGCGCGTATGCAAGCGCGTCACCTGAGGGCCGGCCTCGGTGAGGCCGTAGCGGAAGAAGAGGTCGGCCTGCGGCAACACCTCGAAGAAGCGCTGCTTGTCGGGCATGCGCAGCAACCCGGCGCCGGTGTGCATCGCGCGGAAGTGCTTCTGGAAGCCGGGCGACTCGAACACTCCGGCTTCCATCACGCGGCGCATCATGTTCGGGATCAGGAACATGTTGGTGATGCGCTCGCTCTCCGCCCAGCGCACGAGGGTCTCCTCATCGAACTTCGCGGCGATGATGCTCGTCGACCCGGCGATGAAGTGGGTCGTCAGCCAGCACAGCAGCGCGGCCGAGTGGAAGAGCGGTGTGAGCACGAGGCCGCGGTCGTCTTCGGCTGTGCCGAGGTTGCACGAGATCATCTCGTTGATCGAGTTCGCGCTGGCGGCGCCGTGCGAGAGCACGACCGCCTTGGGCATTCCGGTGCTGCCGCCAGTGTAAATGAGGCAGAGCGGATCGGCGGGGGTGACGATCTCGTCGATGGGGCCGGTTCCGATACGCAGCGCCGCGACCTCGCCCTCCCGGATCACACTCGGAAGGGGGCCTGTGAAGGTGTGATCGGCCTCGATCAGCGCGAGTGCAGCGGCAAGACTCTCTTCGAATCGCTCCTCGACCAGGATCACGCTGGCGCGGGTCTCGCGTATTCCCGAAGCAAGCTCTTCGACCGCCCAGCGCCAGTTGTAGGCCGCGTAGACGCCGCCCGAGACGGCGACGCCGAGAAAGGATTCGGCGTTGAACAACGAGTTGCCTGCGAGCACACCGACGGCTCCGCCGGGTGCAACGCCCAGGTCTCGGAGCCCGCGGCCGAGCGCCCACGCGCGCTCCGCGGCCTCGCCGAACGTCACGCGGCCGTCGTCGGCGACGAAGGCCTCCTTGCCGGGGTTCCGGCGGTGATTCAGTCTGACCCAATCGCCGACTGTGCGCATCCTTGCTCTCCCGCAGTTCATATTCCGCGTCGCTTATACGAGCTAACGCTTGTTCGTTAAATATAAATATAGACGTTTACATCATCTGGCGCAAGGGAGCAGGCCACCAGACCGAAACACTCCCCGTCGCCTAGGACGCGACGGTGCTCTCGACTCCGTTGAGATGCTGGTGCACCTTGGCGTCGGCATCCTTCACGCCCAGTCCGCGCAGGATGATCTTCGAATAGACGCGCACGATCTCCTTGAGGGAGTATTGCCCCGAAGGCTTGTACCAGCTCGCCACATGCGTGCCCTGAGCGACGATCCCGAAGGCGTGCAGTCGCGGATCCAGCACCTGAGCATCGCCCTGCTCACCGGTAGCGAGGATCAAGCTCTCGATGAGCTTCTGATAGTCACGGCGCTTGCTGACGATTTCGGCACGCGCATCCTCCGACAACGAGCGCAGCTCGGTGTTGCCGATGAACACGGCTTGGGCGTGCTCGGCGTGAAAACGGATGTGGCACTCGACGAAGGCGAGCAGACGGTCGAGCGGATCTTCCGAACGCGCGAGCGCGACTTCCTGGAGCGCCATGAGGTCATCCATCGTCGAACCCATGACCTGCAGCAGCAGGTCCTCTTTGCTGTCGATGTGGTTGTAGAGGCTGCCGACCTTGATGCCGACCTCCGCAGCGACAGCTCGCAGGCTTGTGGCCTCGTAGCCGTGATCGAAGAACAGCTGCGCCGCTGCCTCTCTAATCGCCTGCGCAGTCTGCAGGCCCGCATTCGTTGCTCCGGTCACCCTTCCGCCCTTACTGTATTCTGCGTGAGTTCCGCGGTTTCGTCGTCGTTCAGATAACGTCCACACTACGCGATCCGGACCGCAGACCCGGGTAGCCGGGCGCGATATCCGAACTATCGTCAGTTCTGAAGCGGAGGCGGCCCTCCTGCCTCCCGGAGGAGCAACGAGGACCGCCTCCGTGGTCAGTCGAATCTCCTGTCTGCCGGTAACGGGGCATAGCCGGGCAGAGTCTCCACCGAGTACCAGTCGGCGGTCAGCCCACCATCGACGACCAGATCGGTACCGGTGACCGCGGAGGCTCGGGATGAGAGCAGGAAGGCGACCGCCTCGGCCACCTCCGCGGTTCGGACCACCCGGCGCAATGGTGCACGTCCGAAGTCGGTGCGCAGATGATCGAGAACATGCTCCGGCCAGTGATCGAAGGGCGTGTCCACGAATCCGGGGCTCACGCTGTTCACCCGAACACCACCGGGCCCGAGCTCGACGGCCATCGAGCGGGTCAGTGCCAGCACACCCGCCTTGCTCGCCGAGTATGGAGCCGCCTGCCCGCCGGTTCCCCGACCGTCGATCGATGCGATGTGTACGATCGAGCCGCCTCTCCCTCGCACCATTCGTTCGGCGACCGCCCGTGAGATCACGAATGTGGCGCGCAGGTTGACGCCGAACACGCGGTCCCAGTCGGCGGGAGTCAGATCGATGAACGGCTTCTCTATGCCAACTCCGGCGCAGTTCACTAGGCCGGTGATCCGGTTCTCCCGCGCGAGCCTCTCCACCAGCTCCTCGACTGCCGCGTCGGCGGCGATGTCGAGCTCGTGCGGCCGTGAAATTCCACCGCCTTCCCTCACGCTTGCCGCCGCTGCGGCGAGCCGCCCGGCATCACGGTCCACCATCTCGACGGCCCACCCATCCCCGGCGAGCAGCTCGGAGACCGCGTACCCGATACCGGAGGCCGCGCCCGTCACGATCACGACGGGCGCGCCCGCTGTCTCATCGGGGCTGCGCATCAGCCGGAGCCTCCGCCTTCGCAGCAGGATCATCGTCCTGTCCGCCGATCCGCTGGTAGACGGCAGGCCGAGTGCGCCGCCACACCAGGGCCAGGACCACTCCCAGAGCGCCGAGACCATAGGTCAGCAGCTGGAAGAAGAGCGCGAGGCCCACCGACCCTCCGATGAGCAACGGGAACCCATCGCTCACGATGACCAGCATGACGATCAGCCCGATGAGCCCCAGGATCGGAGCAATCAACGTGTTCCACAGCCTCTCCCCCGTCTTTAGCCGCCTGAAGAAGGCGATGATCGACAGGCAGGTCAATGTCATGAGGATCAGCAGGGCGAACGTGCCGATCCCGAACATCCACGAGTAGAAGGAGACCACATCCATTCCGACGAGGATGAACGGCAGCGAAACGACGAGGGCGATGGCCGAGGTCAGGAAGGAGGATGCGGAGGGAGAATGGTGCTTCTCGTTCACCTTGCACAGGAACGCCGGGAGCACACCGTCTCTCGACAGGGAGAAGATGTACCGCGCGATTGGGTTGTGAGCGGAGAGGACCGATGCGAAGACGCTCGTGACGAGCAGCACAGTCATGATGTCGCGCGCGATCGCTCCCAGATAGTTCTCGAGCGCGAGCCCGAACATCGTCGAAGGATCCGCCTGCGCGACCTCCACCGCCTGGCTGGGTCCGAAGGCGGTGACGAGAGCCCACGACGACAAGATGTAGAAGATGGCGATAAGCGTTACAGAGAGGTAGGTGGCTCGTGGCACCGTGCGATCGGGATCGCGCACCTCGGAGCGGTAGATCGCCGTGGCCTCGAACCCGAGGAAGGTGGCCGCGGCGAAGAGGATGCCCAGGGCGAGAGAGCCTGAGGTGAAGGCCGGCAGGGTGAACGATTCGGTCTGCCATCCCTCCGGTCCGCCCTGGAACAGCACAGGGATGTTGAGTGCCATGACGGTGAGCACCTCGAGCACCATCAGCACCGCGAGCACGCGACCGGAGACCTCGATGTTGAAGTGCCCGAGCACAGTGATAGCGATCCACGCCAGAAGCGAGTAGACGAACCACGGGACGCTCGGGAGCCCGAACAGTGCCACCAGCAGCGAATCGATCGAGACGCCGAGTAGGCCGTAAGCGCCCAGCATCAGGGTCATGTAGCCGAAGAGGGCGATGAACGAAGCTCCCAGCCCCAGCGGCCTTCCGAGGCCGGCCGTGATGTAGGCGTAGAACGCGCCGTGCCTGCGGAGGTGCCGGCTCATCGTGGTGAAGCCGACGGCGAAGAGCAGCAGGATTGTGCCCACGACCAGGTACGTGCCCGGCGCCCCCACGCCGTTGCCCGATGCGATGACCACCGGCACGACGCCCGCGACCGCTCCGAGCGGTGCGGCCACCGCGAGCACGGTGAGGATCAGCTTGATCGTGCCCATGTTGCCCTGCAGCCGAGGGCCCTGCTGATCGGGCGGTATGGTCTGCACTCCGATTCCGCTGTTGCTGGACATGGTTGTTCTCCTTTGAACTGATTTGTTGGATTCATGCATGCTCGACGGCCCCTGCGGACGACGTCCGCACAGCGCGATCGAGGGTTCAGCGCGCGAGATACCCGCCGTCGATGACGAGTTCGCTCCCGGTGACGAAGCGCGACTCATCGGATGCGAGGTAGAGCACCCCCGGGGCGACGTCCTCGGGTGCACCGAAATGGGGCGGGAGGGGAGTCGCCCGGGCGAGCTCCTCATAGGTGCGAGGGTCGCTCAGCAGACCCTCGATCATGGGCGTCACGATGGTGCCGGGGTGCACGGAGTTGACGCGGATCCCGTGCCTTGCCTGCTCGACGGCCGCGTGCTTCGTCAGCAGGCGGACGGCGCCCTTCGACGAGACGTAGGCCGCGCCCGCCTCGCCCACGAATCCGGCCGTGGACGAGATGTTGACAATCGATCCGACTCCCGCCCTCTGCATGCCCGGAAGCACAGCCTTCATCCCCAGAAACACCCCTCGGGCGTTGACCGACATGATCCCGTCCCACTCCTCGACGCCGGTCTCCTCGATCCCCGCCGGCGAGTAGACTCCGGCGTTGTTCACGAGCACATCGATGCGGCCGAACCTCGCCTGTGCCCGATCCACGACTTCCCGCCAGCTCGGTTCCGAGCTGACATCGTGAACGAGGGCCAGGTGTGCAGACGATCCGCCCGCGAGTTCCTCCAGAAGCGTTCCCAGCCCGCGCTCGTTCACATCCGTGGCGACGACCGAGGCTCCCTCGGCGGCGAAGAGCAGCGCCTCCGCACGACCCTGGCCACTCGAGGCGCCCGTGATGAGAGCGACTTTCCCGCTCAGCCGGTTCACGAGCGCACCCCGCCGAGGGAGGCGAGAGACGGGTAGTCGATGTACCCTCGGTCTCCGCCCTCGTAGAAGGTGTCCCGGTCGGGAACGTTGAGCTCCGCGCCGATCCGTAGCCTCTCGACGAGATCCGGATTCGCGAGGAACGCGCGCCCGTAGCTCACCAGGTCAGCACCCTGCTCGAGCCAGCGGACGCCATCCGCCTGGTCCGCGGTGTGGGCGCCGTCGACGATGGCGGGATTGATCATGAACGCAGTGGGCCAGAGATCCATGAGTTCACGGTTGAAGGCGTCCGGAGACGTCGACATCGAATGGAGATAGGCGATTCTCAGCGGCGCGAGCGCCCTGATCAGAGCCGGATAGACCTCGGCCGTATCCGTCTCGGCGATGTCGTTGAAACGCCCGCCCGGCGAGATCCGGAGTCCGACACGGTCGGCGCCGACCGCCGCGACGGCAGCCTCGACGGCCTCCACGACGAACCTGATACGGCCGTTGACCGCTCCCCCGTACGCGTCCTCCCGACGATTGGTGTTCGTCGACAGGAATTGCTGGAGGAGATACCCGTTGGCGCCATGGAGCTCCACGCCGTCGAACCCGGCTTCGATCGCGAGTTCAGCACTACGCGCGAAAACCTCGATCTCTCCCACTATCTCCGCGGCCTCGAGCGCCCGAGGTGTGACTGGCTCGATCCACTCTGAGGTGTAGATGCGGACATCCGGCGGGACCGCCGACGGCGCCACCGGCACCTCGCCGCCGATCGTGGGATGCCCGATGCGACCTCCGTGCATCAGTTGCGCGAAAATGCGCCCGCCCGCCTCGTGAACCGCTCGGGTGATCGGGCGCCAGGCCTCGGCCTGCTCACGCGAGTGCATGCCGGGCGTGAGCGGATCGGCCTGGCTGCGGGCGCTCGGCTGCAGCCCCTCCGAGATGATGAGCCCGGCCGTGGCGCGCTGCGAGTAGTAGGCGGCGAAGGAGTCGGTCGGCAGACCGGCATCGGTGGCCCGGTTGCGCGTCATCGGCGCCATGACGATGCGGTTCGGCAGGGCCAGTCGGCCCAGGTCGAACGAGTCGAAGAGTGCGTTCATGGTCGTGCTCATTCGGGCCGGAGCTGGTCGAAGACCACTGCGCCGTCTGCGCGCGTCACCATCGAGGTGGTCACGACGGAGCGGATATCGGTCTTGACGATCAACCACTTGCCGTCGATGCGCCGGTACTCGTCCGCGTACGCGTAGGCCTCGGTGAAGATCGACTTCGCGTCGGCGTCGACCTCGGTGTAGTAGGCGTCCCAGCGCCCGACTGCCGAGTTCTCGTCGACGAGGTCGATGACGTGATTGGCGCCGTGGTGCAGGTCGAACAGGTGGCCTGCGGCGCTCTCCTCGGCGAAGCGCTCGATGAACGCCTGAGCGGTGGGGAATACGCCCCAATCGCCCATGCCGATCTCGGCGTCGAGGTCGAACACCTCTGCGATACCGCGAAGATCGCGATCGTCGAGGGCCGAGAAGTACTTCGCGCGAAGACGTCTGATCTCTTCGAGGTCTTCGATGCGTCGGACCCGTTCAGCGAGGTCCGCGAGCGTATCTGTTGAATTGGACATGGAACATGCCTCCCGTGTGCTGGTGCGAAATGCGAGCTTCCGAGTCGCGCGGCTGAGCCCACTGAGGAGCGGACATGGCGTGCAGCCGTGCGATCAGATGTGTCGCACCAGGACGAGATTGGGACGCATTCCCTCGTCGGTTCCGGGAAGCACGAGTTCCGCGCTCTCTCCGCACACAAAGGCCGAGAAGACCTCACCCGCCGGGCGGGCGGGCTGCAGTCTGGGCAGCAGGCGGGTCCGGGAGCGCGGAGCCGCGGATCGGCAGGACCCGGGGCAGACGGGGCCCAGCGAGATCGCCATCTCGATCGATGACATTCTGCTCACCCCCTCGCTCCAGTACGAGAAACGTGCGAAATAAGTACTATTTCACGAACAAGCGTTAGTTTATATCTCTGTTCGAAATCCCGCAAGCCCCAACTCCACGGCAGTCTACTCCGCCTTTGGCGCGCTCTCCGGAGTGCTCAACTGCACAGGTTTCGAGCTTTCGGCACATTTGTCGGACACCAACCGCTGGACTAAATTAGCGAACTATCGTACGTTAGTTATTGGGAATCCTCCGATCCCCCTCGAGTGCCCACTCGGACGAAGGAGCCATCACCATGCACCTCATCTCTTTCACCACCGCCACCGGTGCGTCCTGGGGCTTCGCCGAGGGCTCGAAGATCCGAGACGTCGGCGCACTCGCCTCACCGGCGGCGCGCACTCTCGGCGGCGCGCTGAGATCGGGAGAATACGAGACTCTGCTCGGCCACGCCGACACCGCGCCGGCCATCGATCTCGCAGCCGTCGAGGCCCTCCCGCCGATTACCGACGCGGGCAAGATCATCTGCATCGGCCTCAACTATGCGGACCACATCGCCGAGATGAATCGCCCCACTCCCAAGCGGCCGGTGATCTTCAGCCGCTTCAACGACACCCTCGTCGGTCACGAGCAGCCGCTCGTCGCACCGCTGGCCAGCGAGCAGTTCGACTACGAGGGCGAGTTCTGCGTGGTGATCGGCCGGGGCGGCAGGCGAATCGCCCCCGACCGGGCGCTCGACCATGTGCTCGGCTACACCATCATGAACGACGGATCGGTGCGCGACTATCAGCGCCACACTCATCAGTTCACGCCGGGCAAGAACTTTCCGCGGAGCGGCGCGCTGGGCCCCGCCATCGTCACGAAGGACGAGTTCGGCGCGGTCGCTTCGCAGCGGATCACCACCCGGATCAACGGCGACACCGTGCAAGATTCGACTGCGGATCAGCTGGTGTTCGACGTGGCCGAACTGATCGCATACTGCTCCGAGTGGACGGAGCTCAGCCCGGGCGATCTCATCGCGACCGGCACGCCCGGGGGTGTGGGCGATGGCTTCGACCCGAAACTCTGGCTGCACCCTGGCGACACCGTCGAGGTGACGATCGAGGGTATCGGCACCCTGAGCAATCCGGTCGCCGCCGAAGTCTGAAGACCGACTCTCATCTTCCGAACGCATCAACCGACGAAAGGAAACACCATGTCAGAAGCACCGAAGGTTCTGAAGAAGCTCTCCGTACAGCGCGCGGATGAGTTGCCCGAGGCCCCCGGACAGACGGCGAACGCCCGCCGCATCTCCGGAGTCAGCGTCGAGAACACCGAGGTCGAGGGCCTCTGGTTCGGAAAGGTGTACACGGGCCCGGGCGAGGTCTCCGATCCGCACCATCACGGCGAGGCGGAGACCGGCGGCTACATCTTCAAGGGCAACGGCTTCATCCGCTTCGGCGAGCGCTACGAGGAGATCGTCTACATGCAGGAGGGCGACTTCGTCTACGTGCCGCCGTTCGTGCCACACATCGAGGGCAACCTCAGCCACACCGAAGAACTCATCTGGATGACGACCCGCAACCCCGATAACATCGTCGTCAACCTCGAAAACCAGGACGTCGCCGATATCGAAATCAAGTACGTCGACTAATCCGCCTCGCTAGAAGACCCGCAACGGCCTCGCTCCCACCCTTCGGAGCGGGGCCGTTGCTTCATATATTTCGGCGCCCGCACACCTCAGCGCTGCTGGGCGAGCCCCGCGAGAATGATGTCGAGTCCACGCTCGAATGATGCGTCGAGGTCGGCGTCGGGCAGGGATCCCTCACCCGCCCCATCCGTTGTGACGAGCGCGCCGAACGCCGCCGCCTGCCGGTGCATCTGCGTAGACTGCGCGTGCCCGAAGGTGTAGAGGAGCAGGGTGCGCGCGCCGTCGGGGCCGACGAGGGCCGCGAGCCGCCGCTCGATCTGCGATGCACCGAGCCGGAACGCCTCTGCGGTCGAGACGACGTCTGCACCGTCGCGGATCGCGAGCATCGCGTCCCGCAGCGAGACGCACAGGTCGCGGGGCGCCCGCGGCTCGAAGCCCGCGATGGCCCCGACGTCGAGCTCGGCCCCCACGGGCGCGACGATCTCATCCGCCATGAGCGCGAGCAGCGTCTGCTTGTTCGGCACGTGGTGGTAGAGCGCGCTCGGCTGCACATCGAGCTCCGCGGCCACCCGCCGCATCGAGCACGCCTCGAGCCCGTGCTCGTCGAGCACGCGCAGCGCAGCGTCGACGACGTCGGCAAGGGAGTTGCGCATTGCTCCACTCTATCGCTAACCTGAACACCGTTCAGCAGAACACTGTTCAGGTTGCAGGAAAGGGATCCCAAATGACCGACACCACCCAGCCGGAGACTGCGGCACCGGTCGCCTCCGCTCGCCCGCGCAGGCGCAGCACCGCGAGCGACCTCGCGCTCATCGCAACCTTCGCTGCCCTCATCGCCGTCTGCGCCCTGCTTCCCGCGATCAGCGTCGGTGGGCTCGTGCCCATCACCCTGCAGACCTTCGCAGTGATGCTCGCCGGCGCGGCACTCGGCGCGACGCGCGGCTTCCTCGCGGTCCTCCTCTACCTCGCGGTGGGTGCCATCGGTCTCCCGGTCTTTTCCGGCGGCGGCGCGGGCATCGCCCCGTTCATGGGCCCCTCAGCCGGTTACCTCATCGCCTTCCCCCTCGCGGCGGCACTCTGCGGCTTCATCGTCGAGCGGCTCCCCCGCACGAAGATCGCGACGAGCATCCCGCTCATCTTCGTCGCGGGTTTCGCGTCGAGCCTCGTGTTCATCCACACGCTCGGCCCCCTCGGCATGGCGCTGTTCGGTGGGCTCACCATCCCGCAGGCGTTCGCCGCCGACCTCGCCTTCTACCCCGGCGACATCATCAAGAACATCCTCATGGCGCTCGTCGCGACCGCCGTGCACCGCGCGTTCCCGGCCCTGCTGCCCGCCCGCCGCTCGTCTCGTGCCGCGCAGGCATCACCCGCGGCACAGGCCGACGCAGCGCCGGCAGCAGCAGCGCAATCTTCGTCAGCGTCGTCTACGTCAGCGCAGTAACATCACCAGCATGATCGAGTTCCGCGACGCCGCCGTTACTGCCCTCGACGGGCGGGGCGGCAACGTCGCGATCCTGCACCCGACCACGCTCACCCTCACCGAGCGACGGGTGTCGGTCATCGGCGGCAACGGCTCGGGCAAGTCGACCCTCGCGCGGCTCATGAACGGGCTCGTGGAGCCGACCTCGGGCGCCGTGCGCATCACGGCGAGGCCGGTGGGCTCGGCAGCGTCGGATGCGGCGGCGTCGGATGCGGCGAGGGATCCCTCCCCCACCCTCGGCGTCGCCCTCGACACCGTCCGCCACGGCGCGGCCGTCCGCCGCCACGTGGGCTTCGTCTTCACGGACCCCTCCGCGCAGCTCATCATGCCGACCGTGGTCGAAGACGTCTCGCTGTCGCTCCGCCGCCACCACAAAAACAAGCGGGAGCGTCACGCGGCAGCGCTCGCCGTGCTCGAACACTACGGTCTCGCGGCGCTCGCCGACCGCAGTGTGCATACGCTGTCGGGCGGGCAGAGGCAGCTGCTCGCGATCGCCTCGGTGCTCGCGGCAGAGCCCGCGATCCTCGTCGCCGACGAACCGACCACCCTGCTCGACCTGCGCAACGGCCGCATGGTCGGCGACCTGCTCATGGGGCTGCCCCAGCAGGTTGTCATCGTGACGCACGACCTCGAACTCGCGCGGCGCGCGGACCGCACCCTCGTCGTCGAGTCCGGTCGCGTCGTGTTCGACGACGCCCCCGACGCGGCGGTCGCCCACTACCGCGAGATGGCGGCGCGCCCATGACCATCACGAGTCCGCTCGGCGCCTACCTGCCCGGCCGCTCCGTGCTCCACCACATGCGGCCGGGCGCGAAGCTTCTCGGCCTGTTCGTCTTCGCGACCGTCGCGATCGCCCTTCGCACAGTGCCGAGCACGATCGTCGCCCTCGCCATCGCGATCACGCTGAGTCTCATCGCGGGGCTTCGTGGCCGCGACCTGTGGCGCGTCACCCGTCGCTTCGCGATCGTCGCGGTGCTGCTCTTCTCGTTCCAGGCGTGGCAGCACGGCTGGGAGCGCGGCTTCAGCGTCGTCGGCACCCTGTTCGCCCTGATCCTTGCGGCGAGCGCCCTCACCGCTTCCACCGCGGTCGAAGACACCGTCGACACGGTGACGTGGGCGCTCGGGCCGCTGCGGCGCTTTGGCGTGCGGCCGGAACGGGTGGCCCTCGCGTTCTCGCTCGTGATCCGCGCGATCCCGAGCATTCTCGGCGTCGCCAGCGAAACAAAGCAGGCCGCGCGTGCCCGGGGTCTCGACCGAAGCCCCCGGGCGCTGCTCATACCGCTCGTGCTGCGTACCGTCTCGCATGCGCAGCTGACGGGCGAGGCCCTCGCGGCGCGGGGCGTCGGCGAGGAGTGAACGGCCGGGACGACAAGTGCCATAGACCGGTCTGAAGCGCTCTCCATGCCGAGACGACGACCGCTTGAGAGAATGTTAAGCGCCGACCCGATTACCATGGACGGGTGAGCGACCCCAAGATTCTGCTGTATTACGTGTTCGCACCCGTCGCCGACCCGGAGGCCGTGCGCCTGTGGCAGCGAGAGCTCTGCGAGTCGCTGGGGTTGCGCGGCCGCATCATCATCTCGAAGCACGGCATCAATGGCACGGTCGGCGGCGAGATCGACGCGTGCAAGCGCTACCTGCGCCGCACCCGCGAGTACACGCCGTTCGCGGGGCTCGAGCCGAAGTGGAGCGACGGCACCGGCTATGTCACGACCCGCCCCGAAATGTTGAAGGGCATGGATCGGACGGTGCCGTGGCGGCGGCTCGCCGACTTTCCCAAGCTCAGCGTGAAGGTGCGTGACGAGCTCGTGGCGTTCGGCATTCCCGACGAGACGGTCGTCGATGCGGACGGTGTGATTGGCGGGGGCGAGCATCTGTCGCCGGCCGCGGTGAACGATCTCGTGGCGAAGCGCGGCGACGAGGTCGTGTTCTTCGACGGCCGTAACGCGTGGGAAGCGGAAGTGGGTCGTTTCCGCGACGCCGTCGTGCCCGAGGTGCGTACGACACACGGGTTCATCGAGCAGATCGAGGCGGGCGTCTTCAACGATTTGAAGGAACGGCCCGTGGTGACCTACTGCACGGGCGGGATTCGATGCGAGATTCTGTCGGCCGCAATGCTCAAGCGCGGGTTCTCTGAGGTGTACCAGATCGACGGCGGCATCGTGCGATACGGTGAGGCGTTCGGCAACGACGGGCTGTGGGAGGGGTCGCTCGCCGTGTTTGATGGCCGCGAGACGATGGATTTTGCGCCGGGTGCCGCGGTGCTCGGAAAGTGTCAGGTCTGCGGTGAGGGATCCTCACGCCTCGACGACTGCCGCGTCGGCTCGTGTCGCGAGCGGTTCGTGGTCTGCTCCGAGCACTCGGGGAGCGCCTGCGTCGAGCATCGCTGAGCTCAGAGGCGCAGAGTTCAGCATCGCAGAGTCGAGATGCGCTGAGTCACGCACCGATGAGCGCGGCGCCGACGATGCCGGAGTTCTGACGCAGCTCGGCCGGCACGATCCGCTGCGGGAGTGACAGGAGTGGGAGGAAGCGCTCGGCGTTGCGGCTCACCCCGCCGCCCACGATGATGAGGTCGGGCGAGAAGAGCCGGTCGATGTGGTCGAAGTAGCGCTGGAGGCGCTCGGCCCACGCCTCCCAGCTGAGCTTCTCTCGCTTGCGGGCGGAGGTCGCCGCACGCAGTTCGGCGTTCGCGCCGTCGAGTTCGAGGTGGCCGAGTTCGGTGTTCGGGACGAGGTGTCCGTCGGTGAAGAGCGCGGAACCGATTCCGGTGCCGAGGGTGGCGACAAGCACGACGCCCGGTTCGTCGCGGCCCGCCCCGAGCTGCATCTCGGCGACGCCGGCCGCGTCGGCGTCGTTGATCGCGCGCACCGGTCGCGCGAGGCGGCTGGCGAGCTGCTCGGCAAGGTTGACGCCGAGCCACGAACCGTCGACGTTCGCGGTCGATCCGACGCGGCCGTGCTTCACTATGCCTGGAAACGCGCACCCGACCGGCCCATCCCATGCGGCGCGCGCGACGATCTGTTCGGCGGTGTCGAGGACTGCGTCGACGGTTGCCGGCTGCGGCGTGTCGAGGCGAATGCGCTCGCTCGCGAGCTCCCCGGTGGCAAGGTCTGCGACGGCGCCCTTGATGCCGGTGCCGCCGATGTCGAGCCCGAACGCCGTGCGCGCCGCCATGTCGTTTACCAGATGCCGACGCGCTCGGCGGGCTCGAGCCACAGCCCGTCGCCAGGCTTGGTTTCGTATGCCTCGTGGAACGGGTCGAGGTTGCGCACGATCTGATTACAGCGGAACTCGTTGGGCGAGTGCGGGTCGATCGTGAGCAGGCGCACCGTCTCTTCGGGGCGCGCCTTCTGCTGCCAGGCCTGCGCCCAGGCGAGGAAGAAGCGCTCCGCACCCGTCAGACCATCGATGACCGGCGGCTCTGCGCCCTCGAGGGATCGCAGGTATGCCTTCCACGCGATTTCGAGCCCCGACAGGTCACCGATGTTCTCGCCGATCGTGAGCTCGCCATTGACCTTCTGCCCGTCGGCGCCCTCAGGCGAGAGCGCGTTGTACTGGCCGATGAGCGCGCTCGTGCGCTGCTCGAACGCTGCACGGTCCTCTTCGGTCCACCAGTCGATGAGCCGACCGTCGCCGTCGTAGCGGGAGCCCTGATCGTCGAAGCCGTGCCCGATCTCGTGGCCGATGACCGCGCCGATCGCGCCGAAGTTCGCCGCCGCATCCCACGACGCGTCGAAGAACGGCGCCTGCAGGATCGCGGCGGGGAACACAATCTCGTTGAAGCCCGGGTTGTAGTAGGCGTTCACGGTCTGCGGGGTCATGAACCACTCGTCGCGGTCGATCGGCTTACCCACCTTCGACAGCTCGCGATCGAACTCGAACTCGGCGACACGGCGGGCGTTCCCGACGAGGTCTGCGGAGTCGGCGGCGAGCGCCGAGTAGTCGCGCCACTTCACAGGGTAGCCGATCTTCGGCGTGAACTTGTCGAGCTTCTCGAGCGCGCGCGTGCGGGTCTCGGGGCCCATCCAGTCGAGGCCCTGAATCGAATCGCGGTAGGCCTCGATGAGGTGATCCACGAGCACGTCCATCGCCGCCTTCGACGACTCGTCGAAGTGGCGCTCGACATAGAGCCGGCCGACCGCTTCTCCCATCGCGCCCTCGACGAATGAGACCCCGCGCCGCCAGCGGTCGCGCTGCTCGGGTGCGCCCGTGAGCACGGTGCCGTAGAAGTCGAAGTTGGCCTTCGAGATCTCCTGCGACAGGACCGCGGCCGAGCCGCGAACGATCGACCAGACGAGCCACGCGCGCCAGGCTTCGAGCTCGCCGGGGTCTTTTTGCGCGGCACCGAGGAGCGCCGAGAGCCCGGCGAGCGCCTCGGGCTGCGCCGCGACGACCTCGGCGAATGCGGCCTCGGGTGCGCCCATTGCGGCAAGGTAGGCCGGCCAGTCGAGTTCGGGGGTCATCTCGCGCAGCCCCGCGAAGTCGCGCAGGTTGTAGAGCTTCTGAATGTCGCGGCTCGCGACCCGATCCCAGTGCGACGCGGCGATCCGCTGCTCGAGGTCGTAGGCGAGCGCTGATAGGTGCTCCGCCTCGCCCTCGGCGATGCCGACCAGCTGGAGCATGCGGGCGATGTGCGCGCGGTACTGCTCGCGGACCTCGGCGAACTGCTCGTCGCGGTAGTAGGACTCGTCGGGCAGCCCGATCCCTCCCTGCATCACAAAGATGATGTAGCGCGAGGGATCGCCGGGGTCGTTGTCGACGTACATTCCGTAGAAGCCGCCCACGCCCTCGCGTTCGAGCTCGGCCACGACCTTCACCAGTTCCTCGACGGAGGCGATGCGCAGCGCACGGTCGATGTCGGCCTGGATGGGACGGGCCCCGAGCTCGTCGATCCGCTCGACGTCCATGAAACTCGCGTAGAGCGCGGCGACCTTCGTCCCCTCGGCCTCGGCGCCGCCGGTGATCAGCCCGGGTGCGGGGGCGTCGGTGCCGGTGATGATTTCGCGCACCGCCTCCTCGGCGTTCTCCGCGAGTACGGCGAACGAACCGTAGCGCGCCTTGTCGGCCGGCATCTCCGTGCGCGCGATCCACTTGCCGTTGACGTGACGGAAGAGGTCGTCTTGCGGGCGGATCGCGGCGTCGAGTTCTGCGAGATCGATGCCGGAGAGGGCGGTTGCGGGCGCTGCGTTACTCATGCCGACACTCTATCGGCCGGCACCGACAGTCGCCCGAGCAGCGGGCAGCGCCCGGCAGCCCGGGATCGGCCGTCGCTAGAAGATCGGCGCCGAGGCGCTACCGTATTTGGCGTGACGGAGACGGAAGCGGAGATGAAAGCGGAGGCGCGCGCCGAGCAGCGGCGCACGCGGCGGGGTATCGACCGCAGTGTGGCGCACCTCGCGATCCCCGCGCTCGGAGCTTTGATCGCGGAACCTTTGTTCCTCATCGTCGATTCAGCGATGATCGGCCACCTCGGGGTGGCGCCGCTCGCGGGGCTCGCGATCGCGGGGGCGATCCTGCAGACGGCCGTCGGCCTCATGGTGTTTCTCGCCTACGCGACGACACCGATCGTGGCCCGCCGGCGCGGCGCCGGCGATCTGCGAGGCGCCGTCCAGGCCGGCGTAGACGGGCTCTGGCTGGCGCTCGCAATCGGGGTCGTCGTCGGGGCTGTCCTGTGGGCCGCGAGCGGGCCGCTCGTCGCGTTGTTCCACGTGGAACAACGCACCGCAGACCAGGCGCTCGCCTACCTCACCATCTCCTGTCTCGGGCTGCCGGCGATGCTCGTCGTCTTCGCCGCAAGCGGGCTGCTCCGCGGCCTGCTCGATACCCGCACGCCGCTCGTCGTCGCGACCCTCGGGTTCACCGCGAACGCCCTCTTGAACTGGTGGTTCATCTACGGGCTCGGGTGGGGCATCGCGGGAAGCGCCTGGGGCACCGTGATCGCGCAGTGGGGCATGGTCGCCGTCTATCTCGCCGTCGTCAGGCGGCACGTGCGGCGTGCGGGCGCGGGCTTCTGGCCGCGGCGCGACGGGCTCGCCCACGCCGGGCGCACGGGCGGATGGCTCTTCATCCGCACGCTCGGCCTACGGGCCGCGCTCCTCGCAACCGTCTACGCAGCGACCGCCCACGGCGCCGTGACGACCGCCGGCTATCAGGTCGTGTTCACGATCTTCACGACCGCGGCGTTCGCGCTCGACGCCCTCGCGATCGCCGCACAGGCGCTCATCGGGGAGGCACTCGGCGCGCGGAATGCCGCCAAAGCCCGGCACGTGCTGCGGCGCACGCTCTTCTGGGGCATCGCCTGCGGCGCAGCGCTGGGCGTGATCCTCGCGGCGACGAGCGCCGTGCTCGGGTTCGTGTTCTCGAGCGACGAGCGGGTGCTTGCGATCCTCCCGGGCGCCCTGATCGTGCTCGGGCTCTCGTTGCCGATTGGCGGCTACGTCTTCGTGCTCGACGGCGTGCTCATGGGCGCGGGCGACGCGCGTTACCTCGCCTGGACGGGACTCGTGAACCTCGCGATGTACCTCCCCGCGCTGTGGGCGCTCAGCCACCTCTCCACGGGATCCGGTCCCGCGCTCATCGCGCTGACGGCCGGGTTCGCGGTCGTCTACATGCTCGCCCGCGCACTTACACTCGGCCTGCGCGCCCACGGCAGCCGGTGGGTGCGGCTCGGCGTCTGAGCCTGGTGCCGCTGGGAGCGGTTGGAACCAGCGGCGAGGGATCCCTCGTACACTCGTACCGTGACCGACCCGCGCGCCCTGCCCTCGAGCGCGATCGTTCGCTGGGCCCGCGCCGTACCGATCATCTTCCTCGTCGTCGGGTTCGGGTTCGGTTCCTGGCTCGGCCGGCTGCCATCGATCCGTGACGAACTCGGCGCGAGCGCCGCCCAGATGAGCGTCTACGGGCTGTGTCTCGCGGCAGGCAGCATCCTCGGGCTCGTCATTTCAGGGCGACTCGTGCAACACTTCGGCCCACGAAACATCCTGCTCATCGGCACGATCCTCACTACGCTCGCACTCCCCGGTGCGGCGGCAGTGATTCTGCACGTGTCGATTCTCGCCGGGCTCACTCTCCTGCTCCTGTACGGCGTCGCGCTCAGCATCAGCGACGTCGCCATGAACGTGAGCGGAGCAAACGCGGAGGTCGCGCTCGGCCGCACACGGATGCCGCTCATGCACGCGGGCTACAGCCTCGGGGCCGTTGCGGCGACCGCGCTCGGGGCTCTCGCCGAACGGTTCGGCGTGCCCGTCCCGCTCCACCTCGCCGTGGTCATGGTCGCTGGCGCCGCCTTGCTTCTCGCGATGCTGCGGGCGCTCCCCCGCGACGAGGAGGCGCTGCGCGCGAGCGGCACTGCCGCTACGACCGGGCCGATCCCCCTCGTCGACTCGGCCTCGGGGCAACAGCCCGCATTCACGTCGGTGACGGGTTCGCTCCCCGTGCAGAGCGGGGAGCCGCAGGCAGCGGTGAGGGATCCCTCGTCGAAACCCCATGCGAGAGATCCGTACAGCCCCTGGCGCGACCCGCGGATCATCCTCATCGGTGTCATGGCGCTCGCGTTCGGGCTGTTCGAGGGGACGGCCGCCGACTGGCTGCCGCTCGCGCTCATCGACGGGCGAGGCATCAGCAACGAGCTGGGATCGACCATGCTCAGCGTGTTCTTCGTCTCCGTGATGGCCGTGCGCATCGCGGGCTCCTGGCTCATCGGACGGCTCGGCCGCGTGGGTGCGCTGCGCCTCTCGGCGATCGTCGCCGCCGTCGGAATCGCCCTCACGATCGCCGCCCCCGGCGCGGCCGGTGCCGTTATGGGCGTCGTCGCCTGGGGCCTTGGCACCGGTCTCGGTTGGCCGATCGCGATCTCCGCGTCCGCAGACCGACCGGAAACAGCGGCCCGATCAGTCGCGGCCGTCTCTGCGATTGGATACGGTTCCATGCTCGTCGGGCCGTTCGCGTTCGGGTTCCTCGGTGACCAGATCGGCCTCCTCGTTGCCTTCTGGGCGCTCATTCCATTTGCGGCATATGTCGTGTTCGCAGCGCGCGCCTCCCGTCAGGCCACGCGTCAACGCCTCGGGTAGGGATCGCCCGCTCAGGGCAGCGCGATAGACTGCCGCGGTGCGAATCGTCGTTGCAGAATGCTCAGTGGACTACGCCGGCAGACTCTCCGCCCACCTGCCGCGGGCGAAGCGTGTGCTCATGCTCAAGAACGATGGGTCGATCCTCGTTCACTCCGACGGCGGCTCCTACAAGCCGCTCAACTGGATGAGCCCGCCCTGCTCGCTCGCAACGCTCGACCTCGACGATGAGCAAACCGCCGCCGGCATCGTCGAAGCCTGGCAGGTGACCCACAAGAAGACGGCCGACAAGCTCATCGTGTCGCTGTTCGAGGTCTTCCACGACTCCTCGCACGACCTCGGGGTCGACCCGGGCCTCATCAAGGACGGCGTCGAGGCTCACCTACAGGAGCTCCTTGCCGAACAGATCGAGATCGTCGGCGAGGGTCACACCCTCGTGCGCCGTGAGTATATGACCGCGATCGGTCCCGTCGACATCCTCGCGCGCGACGCGACCGGCGCGTCCGTCGCGATCGAGATCAAGCGGCGCGGCGAGATCGACGGCGTCGAACAGCTCACCCGCTACCTCGAACTCATGAACCGCGACCCGCTGCTCGCCCCCGTGCAGGGTGTGTTTGCCGCGCAGGAGATCAAACCGCAGGCGCGCACGCTCGCGGAGGATCGAGGCATCCGCTGCCTCGTGCTCGACTACGACATGATGCGCGGTCTCGAGGACCACAACACCCTGTTCTGAAGGTTCACCGAGCGCCCCAGGCGCTGGCGGGATGAGCCTACGTTTAAGCCAGCAAGCTCCCATATCCAGCGTGAGTTGGACTCTCATGCGATGCAAGAAATGTGCAAACATATTTGTCACGTTCTAAAAACGTAGAAAAAATTGACCGATTTTTTTACACGTTTTCCTGACGTAGCAATTGTCTTACTACATGCGAGGACCGCGATTCAGGCGAATCTGCCGGCCATGAGGTACTGTGAGCGGCAGGCAATTGAAGTTGCGTTTCTGCCGGACGTCCCGTCCGGACCTACTTCTGGGCCCGAGCCTCACGGTCGGGCGGGTATTCAGTTCAGTTCCTCCCCCGTCGTGGAGACCCGCGATGAGAATGTTTCCTTGAGCACTGATTGGTTTCGTATCCTCCTGCTTCTCCGGCTCCCGCCACCACTCGTGGCGCCACAGACCCCGCGGCGGCGACGCCGTCGCGGTTTCATGGATCACCCCCGTGGTCCCAGACAATAAAGGAATGACGTCATGGCCACAGGCACCGTCAAATGGTTCAACGCAGACAAGGGCTTCGGCTTCATCACCCCCGATGATGGCTCCGCCGATCTCTTCGCGCACTTCAGCGCGATCAACAGCGGCGGCTTCCGCAGCCTCGAGGAGAACCAGAAGGTCTCCTTCGACGCCGAGCGCGGCCCCAAGGGCATGCAGGCCGCCAATATTCAGGTGATCTGAGTTCTCTCTAGGTTCTGCGGGCGCCCGTGAGCCTGTCGGCTCGCGGGCGCCCGCAGTGCTCTCGTAACTCCGCGCGCCACTCTCGAAGCGCGCCGCACATGTGCACGCATTCAGGCCACGGCATGGGTGCTGCCGTAGCGTGAGCCGCAGCGGTTCATCACAGGCTCCGGCGCCTTGCCCCAGCTCTTCCCCATCTACCGCTCAGAGAAACGAGCCCGTCTATCTCCTCCACTCTCGCGAGCACTGCGAGCACACTCGGTCCCATCCGTCAGACGTACGCCCGCAAGGAGGACTTCCCTCCGGTTGCCCGCGCCTACACGAAGTTGTCGCAGACCATCCAAGAGTTGGGCTTGCTGCGGCGCAGTCCACTCTTTTACTCCGCCACCGGCGTCGCGATCGCCATCGCGTTCGGTGGCGCAGTCACCGGGTTCGTCCTGCTGGGTGACAGCTGGTTCCAGCTGCTCATCGCGGGAGCACTCGGCCTCATCTTCACCCAGATCGCCTTCCTCGCCCACGAGGCCGGGCACCGCCAGATCCTCTCCACTGGGCCCGCGAACGACCGCCTCGCCCGCGTGCTGGCCGCCCTCGTCGGGATCAGCTATTCCTGGTGGGATTCGAAGCACAGCCGTCACCACGCCAACCCCAACCGCGTCGGGCGAGACCCAGACATCGAGGTGGACACCATCTCCTTCCTCGACGCGGACGCTGCTGAGGCTCGCGGGTTGCGCAGGTTCATCACGCAGCGACAGGGGTGGTTGTTCTTCCCACTCCTCACCCTCGAGGGATTGAACCTCTACTTCCACAGCCTGAAGTTTCTGGTGGGCCGCGACCCCGTGAAGGCGCGCTGGTCGGAGCTCGCCATGATCGTCGCCCGATTCACGCTGGTGTTCACTCCGGTGTTTCTCTTCCTGCCGCTCGGAATGGCATTCGCGTTCACCGGCATGATGGTCGCGGTGTTCGGCGTGTACATGGGGGCCTCATTTGCCCCGAATCACAAGGGGATGCCGGTCATCGCGCCGGAGGCCCGGCTTGATTTCTTCTCGAAGCAGGTGCGCACCTCGCGAAATATCCGGGGCGGCTGGTGGGCGACCGCGCTCATGGGCGGGCTGAACTATCAGATCGAGCACCACTTGTTTCCGAGCATGGCCCGGCCTCAGCTGGCCCGAACGCGCGAGGTCGTCCGTGAGTTCTGCGCCACTCATCAAGTGCCGTACACGGAGACGTCGCTGTGGCGGTCATACCTCATCGTGATCGACTACCTCAACCGGGTAGGGCTCGCCGCACGCGACCCCTTCGAGTGCCCGATGGTCGCCGAGTTCCGGCGGGGCTGAACACGAGCCGGGCGTTCATACGCCAGGCAGTGCGGTGAGAGGGCAAGGGATCCCTCAGCGAGCCGCGAGGTGTTCGCCGACGACGCGCACGACCTCGTCGAGGCTCTCGGGCTCACCGACGGAGATCCGCACCCCGTGCCCCGGGAAGGGCCGCACGAGCGTGCCCGACTCCGCAAAGTCTGCGGCGAGCGCCGCGGCATCCAGGATCTCACCGGTGCCAGTCCCCTGCGGCACCCACACGAAGTTGCCCTGCGCCGCAGGGATCGCGACGCCGAGCTCGCGCAGCCGCGCGGCGAGTGCGTCGCGGCGAGCGCTGATCTCGGTGACGCGCGCCTCAAGTTCGGTGCGAGCCGCGGGCTCGAGGGACGCGAGCGCGGCGCTCTCGGCGATTCCGGTGACCGATAGCGGGATCGCAGCGGTCGCGGCGGCGGCGAGGATCGAGGGGTCGCCGACGCCGTAGCCGATGCGGAGCTGCGCGAGCCCGTACGCCTTCGAGAAGGTGCGGAGCACGACGAGGTTCGGGTGGGCACCGAGCACGTCCTCGCCGCGAACCGCCTCGGGGTTCGTGACGAATTCGCGGTAGGCCTCGTCGAGCACGACGAGGGTGTCTGCGGGGACGCGGGCCATGAAGCGGTCGAAGTCGGCGCGCCTGATCGCGGGCCCGGTCGGGTTGTTCGGTGTGCACAGCAGAATCACGCGGGTGCGGTCCGTGACCGCTGCTGCCATCGCGTCGAGGTCGTGCTCGGCCTGCTCGTTGAGCGGCACGGTGACGGCGGTCGCGCCGGACGCGAGGCCGAGGGCCGGATACGCCTCGAAGCTCGGCCACGCGTACACGAACTCGTCGCCCGGCCCGGCAGCGGCGTGGACGAGCTGGTACAGGATCGCGACGGAACCGGCGGCGAGGTGGACGGCGTGGGATCCCTCGCCGAATTCCTCTGCGATACCAGCCCGCAGCTCAGGCATCGCCGCGCCCGCATACCGGTTCGTCTCCCGGGCCTGCGCTGCGATCGCGTCGAGCACGCTCGGGAGCGGGGGGAACGGGTTCTCGTTGCTCGACAGCTTGTAGCCGGGCTTCGTCGGCGCCGCGCCCTGCCGGTAGGCAGGAACCTTGAGGATCTCGGGGCGCAGGCGGACGGGGGGTGCAGTTTCGCTCACGGCCGCCAGTTTACCGAGGGCCGCGCGGTCGGGTCCGCCACCGTCACCCGTCGACGACGTCGGACACCTCGAGCGGCTGCAATTCCTGCGGCTCGTCGTCGGTGTCGGTCTCGACAACGTCGGCCGAGTCGTCCTCACCGCGAAGCCTGCGCACCGCGTCGTCGAACTGCTTCTCGAGGGCCGCGATACCGCGCACGGCGTCCCCGTCGCGGAGCGCGCCGAGCAGGCGACCGTAGGTCGGCGAGATCGAGCGCCGCACGGCGTACCCGTCGGCGGTGCTGAGGCTCGCGATGCGGGTCTCGACCGCGAGGGTCGCCATCATGCGTGAGAGCCGCGGGCTGCCCGCGGTGTCGACGAGGGTGCTGTGGAACGCGAGATCCGCGTCGCCGATCGCCCACGCGTCTTCACCCTGGCTGGCCTGCTCGAAGGCCTCGAACGCCTCCTGGACGGGGGCGAGGGATCCCTCTCCCTGCGCAGCGACACGCCGTGCGAGCAGGCGCACGGCCTCCGCCTCCACCGCGAGGCGCGCCGTGTAGAGGTCGGCGATCGCGGCACCCTCGATGCGGGTGACGTGCATGCCGCGGCCAGGGATCGCGGTGAGCAGCCCCTCCTGCACGAGACGCTGCGCGGCCTCCCGCAAGGGACTGCGGCTCACACCGAGCTGCCTCGAGATCTCGACTTCGCGCAGCGGGGACCCGACCGGCAGTGCGCCCGAGTAGATGGCGGAGCGCAGCTCTTGGGCGATCAGATCGACGGTGGAGGTACGAGCCACCCGGTACACGGGCGCCTGCCCAGCGAGTCGCGATGAGCGCTGCACCATGTCGATCCCTCCTCCCCCACATCCGCTACGCCCGAGCGTCACTTGATGGGTCGATCATATTCGATCGTCGCCCGGAACTTGACCGGAGCGAGATCTCCGCCCGGTCGTCACAGCATAACGATTTTGTATAGTTGTCGACAATCTGCGCGTCTGGTTGTACTTGTTTCGGCAATCTGCGTACTGTGAACCACGTCCATCGCTGATACGGGCCGTCGGGAGGCGGCCTCAAGAAACGAAACGAGACGAACATCATGAACCAGACACGACGCAAGTTCGGGTCCGTCGGACTCGCCGCCGTCGGTGCCATCGCCCTCGGACTCACCGCCTGCGCAAGCGGCGGCGGTGACGACTCAAGCGAGGCCGCTGGCAGCCAACTGGAGCAGCTCCGCGAGGCCGGCACCATCACCCTCGCCATCGCCGACGAGCGGCCATACTCGTGGCTCGAGGGCGGCGAACCCACCGGTGCGACGATCGCGATGCACCAGGAAATCTTCTCGAACCTCGGTATCGACAACATCGAGGTCGTCGAGGTCGACTGGAACTCGCTCATTCCCGGCCTCAACGCCGGCCGCTTCGACGCGGTCAGCGCGGGCATGTCGATCCTCCCCGATCGCTGCGCGCAGGCCTCCTTCAGCGACCCGGAGATCATGTACACGACGGCGCTGCTCGTTCCCGAGGGCAACCCGAAGGGCATCGAGAACCTCGACGATGTGGCCGCATCCGACGGTGCGGTGAACCTCGCCGTGCTATCCGGTGGTATCGAGGAGGGCTACGCAGCCGACCTCGGCATCACGAACGTGACGCAGGCGAACAACGCGCAGGCCGGCATGGAGCTCGTGCAGAACGGTCGCGCTGACGCCTTCGCCATGACCGCGATCTCCCTCAACTGGATGGTCGACAACGCGACCGACCCCGGCGTCGAGACCACCACCGCGTTCGTGCAGGAGATCGACGGCGTGCCGCAGGTCGGCGCCGGCTCGACCGTGTTCCGCACCGACGACACCGAGCTGCTCGCCGCCTACAACGAGGAACTCGCGAAGATCACCTCCGATGAGTCGAAGTACCTCGAGCTCGTCGGTGACTTCGGGTTCACCGCAGAGAACCTGCCGCCCGCATCCCTCACCACCGAGCAGCTCTGCGCTGCCGACGAGGGCTAATCACACCGGCTCATGAGCGAGAACTTCGATGCGCTCTGGAGGGCGCTGCCGCAGATCCTCGAGGGGATGCAAATCACCCTCGTGCTGACGATCGGCGGCGCCCTCCTCGCCTTCGTAATCGCCCTCGTGCTGGGATCCCTCGCGCGCTCCACCCGGGTGGTGCCGCGAGGAATCGCCCGGGTCATCATCGAGTTCTTCCGCGGCACCTCACTCGTGGTGCAGCTCTTCTGGGGCTTCTTCGTGCTGCCCCTCTTCGGGCTTGAGCTCTCCCCCATGCTCGTCGGCACCCTCGCGCTCGGCCTGAACTACGGCGCGTACGGCGCCGAGGTGGTTCGCGGCTCGATCAACGCGGTGTCGGCCGGCCAGTGGGAAGCAGCCACCGCGCTCAGCTTCACGCGTGCACAGCGCATGTGGCGCATCGTCTTCCCGCAGGCGTGGGCCCTCATGATCCCTTCGCTCAATAACCTGCTCATTCAGCTGCTCAAGGGCACCGCGATCGTCGGCTTCATCACCATGGTCGATCTCACCGTGTCGATCGACAAGCTCCGCATCGACACCAACGTCTTCTTCGCGTACACGATCGGGCTCGTGCTCTACTTCGCGATCGCCTACGTGCTGACGCTCGCCATGAACGCGCTCGAGGTGCGCGCGAAGCACCGACTCGGGCAGGGTCGCCCGCTGCGCGAGATGCTCGCCTTCCGTACACCGAAGGGGGATACGGCATGACCGGCGGCATCTGGGACTGGGAGCACGCGTGGGCGGCACTGCCCAGCATGCTCGAGGCCTTCGTGAAGGTGACGCTGCTCGTCACCATCCTCGGCAGCGCCATCGCCGCCGCCCTCGGGCTCGTGCTCGCAATCGCCCGGCGCAACGCACCGCGGCCGATCTCCTCGGTCCTCACCTTCCTCATCAACTTCGTGCGCATGACCCCGGTCGTCGTGCAGCTGATGTTCGCCTTCTACCTGTTCGTGAAGATCGACCCCGTCACCATCGGCATCATCGTCTTCGGCGTGCACTACGCCACCTACATGGCCGAGGTGTATCGCGCAGGGATCGACGCCGTGCCCACCGGCCAGTGGGAAGCCGCGCGGGCGCTCAGCATGTCTCGCAGCCGCACCTGGCTCGCCGTGATCATCCCGCAAGCGGTGCGAGCGACCCTGCCGTCGCTCGGCAACTACGTTATCGCGATGTTCAAGGAAACACCGTTCCTCCTCGCGATCACCGTCATCGAGCTCGTGCGCGCAGCCCAAATCTACGGCGGCCAGCACTTCCGCTACATCGAAGCCATCACGCTCGCGGGAGTCATCTTCCTCCTCGCGAGCTACCCGACCTCATTGCTCATCGGGCGATTGGAGAAGCGCCTTGCCTACAAATCCTGACCCCAGCACGCCTGACGCGGCGAGTGACGACGCGGCCGCGATGCCCGACGCGAGCGGCGCCATCGACGCGAGTATCGCGGACGCAGACACCGCGGATGCAGACACTGTCGGCACGCACACCGGCGCGATCACCCTCCCCGACAACGAGACGCCGATGATTCGGTTCGAGCAGGTCGAAAAGCGGTTCGGTGACAACGTCGTGCTGCACGACCTCGACTTCGTCGTGCGCAAGGGCGACCGCGTCACGCTCATCGGCCCGAGCGGATCGGGCAAGACGACCATCCTTCGCCTCGTGATGACACTCGAGGAGGCGAACGGCGGGTACATCTACATCGATGGCCGCCCACTCACGCACAAGTCGGTGGGCGGGAAGCGCGTTGAACTGCGCGAGAAGCACAAGAATGAGATGCGCAAGCGCATTGGCATGGTCTTCCAGCAGTTCAACCTGTTCCCGAACATGACGGTGATCGAGAACATCATGGAGGCCCCGGTCCACGTGCTCGGCATTTCGAAGGCCGACGCGAGGAAGCGAGCACACCAGCTGCTCGACAAGGTCGGGCTGCCCGACAAGGCAGACGCGCATCCCACCGAGCTCTCCGGCGGGCAGCAGCAGCGCGTCGCCATCGCCCGCGCGCTCGCGATGGAGCCCGAGATCCTGCTCCTCGACGAAGTGACAAGCGCCCTCGACCCCGAGGTGGTCGGCGAAGTGCTCTCGATCCTCACCGACATCGCTCGCGAGACCGACGTAACCATGCTGATTGTCACCCACGAGATGCAGTTCGCGCGCGACGTGTCGAACCGTGTGCTCATGTTTGACGGCGGCAAGATCGTCGAGGAGGGCGACCCCGAGTCGATGTTCACGAATCCGCAGGAGCAGCGGACGCAGGACTTCCTCTCCGCCGTGCTCTGAGGTTGCGATTGCGGTGCGCAGGGATCCCTCGCCCCTGTTGCTCGCACTCGATCCCGCAGTCACGCTCACAACTTCTCTGCTCCGCGGGGGCTCTCCCTTCTGTTTACCAGAAAGTGCAAGATTCGGTACGCAGAAGAGAGATACCCCGCATTGTGTACATACAGATGTAGTCGACTTGGAGATGTGCTCGACTTGAGTCTTTGGCCTTCTGAGCAGAGGCGCTGCTGCGACTGAGAAGTGCTCTGTAGATTCTTGAGCCTTGCTTGATGAACAGCGCGGAGCACTCTCGAGACTTGCCTATGCAAGCTCTTGATGGGCTGCCGCGGCCCGCGTCGCGGGCCTTGCCTTGAGTGGTGTCATGGACGCGAAGGTCTCGGGTTCTGAAGCGGCGGATCAAGCAGGGTGGAGGCTCCAGATCACCACGGGGTGATCGCTGCTCGCCCAAGTGCTTCGGTGCGGCGGATGGGAAACATTGCTCACTGCTCTGCTGCAAGTTCGCTGCAACTTCGCTGCTGTTCGAGTGCTCTCCCTCGTGCGGGGTATCTCCCGTCTGCGTACCGAAAACCCAGGATCTTGGTACGCAGACGGGAGATACCCCGCAGAAGAGAGAAAGCAAAGTAGGGACATAGAGGAGGAGAGGGAGAGGGAGAGGGAGAGGGAGAGGGAAGGAAAGCGGAGGAGATGGAAGGTGGCAGAAGGGCAAGAGGAAGGGAGAGGGAGAGGGAAGCAGCAGGGAGGCCTGCGAGGGGCAAGACAAAGAAGTCCAGCAGAAGGCGGGCGGGTGATGGGAGACTTGAAGCATGCGTACCCTCATCCGAGTTTTGGTCAGCGCGTTCGCCCTGTGGCTGACGACCCTCATCGTCGGTGGCAGCGGCGATCACGGCGTGTGGATCGTCCCCATCTCGGACGACAGCTACGCCCCACTCGTCACGCTCTTGCTCGTCGCACTCGTGTTCGGCCTCGTGAACGCGACCCTCGGAAAGGTCGTGCGGTTCGTCTCAATTCCGCTGTACATCCTCACGCTCGGACTCTTCGGCCTCATCGTGAACGGCTTCATGTTCTGGATCGTGGCGTGGCTGTCGGGCCTCGCGGGCTTTGGCCTCGCGGTCGGCGGGTTCTGGTGGGGTGTACTCGCGGCGCTCGTGATGGCGGTGCTCTCGGGCATCATGAACGGGCTGCTCGGCACCCGGAAGAAGAAGGACTGAGACGCTTCGGGCAGACTGGTGGCATGAGGGATCCCAAGTTCTTCCGCGTCAGCTTCGTGTGCACCGGCAACATTTGCCGCTCCCCCATGGGTGAGGTCGTGTTTCGATCCCTTACCGAACGGGCGGGACTCGGCGACCGCCTGCTCGTCACGTCCCGCGGCACCCACGACTTCCACATTGGCAAGCCCGCCGACTCACGCACCCTCATCTCACTGCAGGAAGCGGGATATGACGGTGATGCGCACCGCGCCGCGCAACTCGCCGCCGACGACATCGCGGGCAACGAGTTGCTCATTGCGATGGCGAGGGATCACGAGTCAGCGATGCTGCAGCTCGGCGCGGAGCGTGACCGTGTGGTGCTGATGACGGCGTTCGATCCCTCGCTGCCTGACGACCCGGACGTTTTCGACCCGTACTATTCCGACCAGCAGTCGTTCGACGACGTGCTGCGACAGGTTGAACGTAGCTCGGCCCGGCTGCTCGAGCACCTGAGCCCACGACTGTAGGAGCCACCGGCCGCGCGCTGCGACTGCTAGCTGGCGCAATCATTCGAGCTGAAGAGCCCACCAGGCGAAGCGGGTTCAGGACCGGTGCGAAGAGAAACCCGCCACCTCACTCACCCACGAGCTCGTACGCCGCACCGACGGCATCATACGCGCGTGCGGCACGCCGATCCCGGCTCAGCAGCACGTATCCGTGGTGTTTTGCCGTTATGGCGATCTGGGCATCATAAGCCGATCCGCCGCTGACGCCCGCATCGGAGAGTTTGAGCAGCATCGCCGCATGCTTATCAGCAGGCAACTGCAGGGGTTGCCACTCTAACCGGGCGAGTTCACGTGCAAGAGGTTGAGCCGGCACCCGCTCCCTGCCCGGGAGACGCGTAAGCACGCTGTACACCTCGAGCAGCACCTGCACTGGCACCCCGGTCACCGACATTACGGCCTCGAGACAAGCCTCGTGCCCCTGCTGCGTGGGCCGAAGCGCTGAGATCAAAACGCTCGAGTCACAGGTAACGAGCGATCCGCTCATCGCGCACCGCCTCGAGCGTGTCTCGGACCGTGTCGTCGGTGAGCACCGGGGCCTCACGGTCGCCCTTCAGATGGAGCACCGGGAAACCACCCTCATCTCGCACCTCGACGTCAAGTGGCGCGTACTCGATGACGAGACGGCCGTCGATGTAGTCGACCTGAAGTTCGGTGCCAGGCTCCAGCCCCATCGCATCGCGCAGTGGCTTTGGCACCACAATGCGCCCCGCCTTGTCGATGGTAACATTCATGCCAATTATTTTACCATTGCTACTGGCATTGGGAACGAGCAGCGTGCCGGCATGGGAGAATAGGGATCGGCCCGCGCACCGCGCGCACCTCACCTCGACTCGCACGGAGAGAACATGACCCCGCTCCCCCCGCAGCCCATCAGCCCGCTCGACGGCCGTTACCGGAAGGCGGTGGAGGAGCTCGGGAACACGCTGTCAGAGGCCGGACTCAACAAGGCGCGCGTACACGTCGAGGTCGAGTGGCTCATCTACCTCACACAGCACTCCCTGCTCGGCGCGACGCCGCTCACCGAGGCCGAGAACGAGGCGCTGCGTCGGTGGGCCGCGAACTTCGGGCAGGCGGAAATCGATCAGCTCGCCGAGACTGAGCGCACGACGCAGCACGACGTGAAGGCGGTCGAGTACCTGGTGCGCGGCAAGCTCGACGAGATGGATCTTGGCAGGCTCGCTGAACTCACCCACGTGTGCTGCACGAGTGAGGACATCAACAACCTGTCGTACGCGCTCACGGTGAAGCAGGCGGTCGCCGACGTGTGGCGGCCGAAGTTCGTCTCGGTGATGGGCGAGCTTGCGCGGCAGGCGGAGCAGTACCGCGAGCTGCCGATGATGAGCCGCACGCACGGCCAGCCTGCGACGCCGACCACTCTTGGCAAGGAGCTCGCGGTGTTCGTGCATCGCCTCGAGCGGCAGCTGAACCAGATCGACGACATCGAGTACCTGGGCAAGTTCTCGGGGGCGACGGGCACGTTCGCGGCGCACCTCGCCGCGGATCCCGACACCGACTGGGTCGCGGTGTCGCAGGAGTTCGTGGAGGGCCTCGGTCTCGACTGGAACCCGCTAACCACCCAGATCGAGTCGCACGACTGGCAGGCGGAGCTCTACACGCGCATCGCGCACGCGAACCGCATCCTACACAACCTGGCGACGGACATCTGGAGCTACATCTCGATCGGCTACTTCCGGCAGATCCCCGTCGCCGGCGCCACCGGCTCGTCGACGATGCCGCACAAGGTGAACCCGATCCGCTTCGAAAACGCCGAGGCGAACCTCGAACTGTCGAACGCGATCCTCGACTCGCTCGCCGCGACGCTTGTGACGAGCCGCTGGCAGCGCGACCTCACCGACTCGTCGGCACAGCGCAACATCGGCGTCGGGTTCGGGCACTCGGTGCTGGCGCTCGACAACATTCTGAAGGGTCTCGGCCAGATCGATGCGGCCCCCGAGGTGCTCGCAGCCGATCTCGACGAGAACTGGGAGGTGCTGGGCGAGGCGATCCAGACGGTAATTCGTGCCGAGGTGACGGCGGGTCGGTCGGCAATTAGGGATCCCTACGCCGCACTCAAGGAGCTCACCCGTGGGCGCCGCATCGGCCAGGCCGAGCTCGTCGAGTTCGTGGATGGCCTCGACATCGGCGAGGCAGCAAAGCAGCGACTGCTCGCGCTGACCCCCGCGACCTACATCGGTGACGCGGTGATGTTGCTCGACTTCCTCAAGCGCTGAAGCCTGAGCGGTTCACGCGTCGGCGCTGAGGCGGGGGCGGAGCCTCATTCGCGCTCTACGGGGACGTTGAGTGTCGGCTGATACGCTCTGAACGGATTCATCTGATGAGAGGGTTCCGTTGACCGAAGAGATCACTCCCGCCCACCGTTTCGACCGCACGCGAGTGCGGCACCGCCTCACCGCGCGGAATATCGCGGTCGCGGCGATCTCGAAACCGGTGGAACCGTTCGTCCGGTTGACGTTCGCGGGAGCGGATCTCGCGGACTTCGTCTCCGAGGGGCCGGGCGATCACGCACGGCTGTTCTTCCCGCACCCGGTCACCGGTGAACTCGTGGCACCGACCCCTGTGGGCCCGGGTGAGGACGGCATCGAGCGGCCGGACGCACCGATGTTTCCGCGCGACTTCACGCCGCTCAACGTGCGCACCGACGAGACGACGGGTGGTCGCGTCTTCGACGTGGACTTCCTGATGCACACAGATCCGGGGCCGGCTTCGGCCTGGGCCGCGAGTGCCAACGTGGGCGACGAGCTCGTGGTGGTCGGGCCTCGCGGGTCTGTGACGGCGCCGCAGGGCGCGGATCGGGTGCTACTTGTTGCGGATCCCTCGGCGTTTCCTGCTGCCGCGCGGTGGATCACCGAGGTGCCTGCGAGTTGCGAGGTCGAGGTGATCGCAGACGCGTCGCCCGCTGATCTCGAGTGGGTGGGGCAGTACCTGCGCGAGCAGGGTGGACGCGATGACATTGTGGTGACGGAAGTCTACGGGTCGCTCGCCGATGCGGCGGGTGACGCTGGCATCGATGAGGGCACCTACGTCTTTGCCGCGGGCGAGGCGTCGCGCCTCGTGCCGTTGCGGCGGCTGCTGAAGTACGAACTCGAGCTGCCGCGGACGCAGTACCAGATTTCGGGGTATTGGAAGCGCGGCATGGCGAATTTCGACCACCACGCACCGATCGACCCCGAGGACCCGGAAGACTGACGGCTCGCCCGCTGCGCTTTTGATCAGTCCCATACAGGAAGCCAGCTCAACACAACCTTGCACATGTGATGTTGATGAAGGCATCATTAGGTGCATGACGATGATTCAAGTAAGAAACGTTCCGGAGGATTTGCACCGCAAATTGAAGGTGCGGGCGGCGCAGGAGGGGCTGACGCTCTCCGAACTCGCACTGAACGAGCTGCGACGCGCAGTGGCGGCGCCGAGTACCCGCGAACTGAGTGAGAAGTTCGCAGCGCGTCCAGTGAGAACGGATAGCGGCGAAACGGGAGCCGAATCGAGTCGGGCGGAGCGAGACAGCAGGTGATCGTCCTCGACACGTCTGCGGCGATTGAACTCCTACTCGCTCTTCCGCTTTCCCGTAAGGTGCAGGACCGCCTGCAAGGCGCCGACTGGCAGATCGCGGCACCACAGCTCATTGTCGTCGAGGTGCTGCAGATTCTACGTCGGCGCGTATCGGCCGGGCTAACATCGCTCAATGATGCAGAGGAAGCCCGACAGTTGCTACAGGAACTCAACATCCGCTATTTCGACCATTCCCTGCTGGCCGAGCGAATTTGGGAGCTGCGCGAAAATCTCAGTGCATACGATGCAGCATATGTAGCGCTTGCTGAGGCGCTCGAGTGCGAACTGCTAACCTCTGATGCGCGGCTCGCCGGTGCGCCCGGCAATGAAGCCCCTATCATCCTCGTTGGGTAGTCTCTGACACACGACCCATGTCGGTGGTTTCGATCGCTACGATGAGTGCATGAGCACGGGCGCCGCGGCGGGCCGCCGCACCGACGACGACCAGATACGTCGCGTCTCGATCTCAGCGGTGCTCGATGAGTTCTTCTTCATCTTCGCCGGAGCAGCCGCGATCTGGTTCGCCTGGCTGCTGCTCACCGAGAGCTTTCAGCTCGGCTGGTGGGGGATCGCGTTCTTCGTGTTCTTCTGGGTGACGCTCGCCTACCTCGTACTCCCCCGCCTGCATCGCATCCTCACGACCATCTACGTGCCCGAGTATTTCATCGGCAGAACGCGCACGAGTGACGGGCTCCTCGGCGACCCCGTAAATCTCGCCCTTCGCGGGAACGGGGGCCAGGTGCACGCGGCGATGCAGCGCGCCGGTTGGACACTCGCGGACCCGGTGAATCTGCGCTCATCCTGGCGCATCATCACGTCGACGATCACCCGCAAGAGCTACGACCAAGCTCCCGTCAGTCCCCTCTTCCTGTTCGGCCGAAAGCAGGACTTCGCCTATCAACAGGAGGTCGAGGGGAACCCCGCGAAGCGACATCACGTGCGCTTCTGGCGCACACCGGACGGGTGGCTACTTCCCGGCGGCGCGCGCGTCGATTGGCTTGCGGCAGGCACCTACGATCGGGCGGTCGGATTATCACTATTCACGCTCCAGATCACTCACAAGATCGACGCCGACATTGACGTCGAGAGGGATCACGTCGTGCAGTCAATCACAACATCGAGCGGTGAGGCTTCCGTGCAACTGCTTCTCGACTTCTCTACGGGCTACCACTCAAGGAATGGTGGTGGCGACAGCATCCGCACCGACGGCGCGCTGCCCATCATTGATGTCTCCGCCGTGGAGGTGTCTCGTGACCGCACCGCGTAAGCGCACCGCAAGCGAGCCGGCGTCCGCGCTGTTCGAGGCCGACGACGCGGTGCAGGTGGATGATCAGCGGCCGGCGGCACTGATCGGGGGTACGTTGCTCATGCTCGCGCGTGCCACGAGTTCCGTCGTGTGGGGAGTCGCGTTGTTCGCGGAACGGCACGACATCGCAACTGCGCTCGACCTTGAGCCGCTCGAGATTCGAGTTCTCATCGGGTTCTTGCTCACGATCGCGGGGCTCTGGATGCTCCTGCTCATCTTGCTTGCCTGGCGCATTTGGCGTGGCAGCAATCGGGCCCGGATGCTGGTGCTCTTCGGCGCAACCGTGAGCATCATCTTCGCCGCGATCGGATATTTCGCGGCCGGGGAGCGCATCGCGATCGACACGACACTGCTCACACTCGCGCTCGACATCCTCATCCTGTTGTCACTCTCAAGCCGTGAGGCCCGGGCCTGGTCTCGCGCGCGTCGCGAAGCTCGACGACGTGCTCGCCGTTCAGGATCTACGGTCGGTGACGCACTGCAATAGGGCTAGTCCTCGACGCTTTGACGGTTCTTGCAGGGAATAGGCTGTTGCCTATGCCCGCTTCCGCCGAAGAACTCCTCCACCTCCTCGACCTGACACCGCTCTCCGACGGCCGCTTCACGGCGCCAGGGCCGGCGCGCAGCGCACTACCTAAAGCCTTCGGTGGCCAGTATCTCGCGCAGTCGCTGCTCGCAAGCGAACTCCAGGCGACTCCTCGAGGATTCCCCACGCTCTGCAAGGCACTTTTCTGTCCGCAGGAGATGCCGCCGCAGGAGGAGAGGTCGACGTTTCCAAGCTCCGCGATGGGCGATCGTTCAGCATGCGTCGCGCGCAGGTGCGTCAGGGGGCGCGAGTCACCTTCGATGCCACGGTGTCCCTTCATATTCCGGAAACGGGATACACACACGCCGTAGAGCGCCCCGATCTGCCGGCACCAGATGAGTGCCTCCCTCTCCCTGATGCCATGGATCGCATCGGAGCGCTCGGCTCGCAGATGTGGCGCGATGAGTGGCCTATGCTCGACATGCGGTACGCGGGCGGGGCCACCGATGAAGATGACACCATTCGCTCAACGGTACCCTCGTCCCAGCGCTTTTGGCTGCGCATGCGGGATCCATTGCCCGATGATCCACGGCTTCATCGGGCAATGGTCGCCTACTTCAGTGATTTCTGGTTGCTGTCCTCGACCCTTCTCCCCCACGGTTTCTTCGTGAGCACCGTCGAGGTGCCAAGGTCGTCACTGAACCACGCACTCTGGTTCCACGCCACCGCACGAGCTGATGAGTGGCTTCTCTTCGACCAGACCTCGGCATGGGCTGGCAGCGGCCGCGCACACGGCACCCAACGCATATTCTCTGAGGACGGTACTCTCGTCGCCACCGTTGCCCAGGAAGGGCTCATTCGGCCTGTTGCCAAATAATTGTCCTAGTGGACGGCTCGTTGTACTTCCCCACGGGTACAGTGCCCAATCGCGTAAGCAATCGCCGCGCCCAGTGGTGAGAACCTGTCAACTAGTGACCGCGGTCGGGATCCCGCAGGTCCTTGCGCGCCTCGAGGTCTTCTTCGCTCGGCTTTCCACCGAGACCCACGAGTGCGACCATGAGCACGGAGGCGATGAACGCGACACCGAGAGCGATGCCGGCGAGCACCCAGTTGCGAGTGACGAAGATGACGACGAGCCCGGCGAACAGGCCCAGTACTCCCGAAAAACCGAGGAGTTCGAGCGGTCGCAGGCGATCCCTGCGCGACGGCGTCACGGGATCTTGGTTTGCGGGCTCGGAAGGCTCAGTCATCGTTCGCTCTCTACGGAAGGACGGGTCGGCTCGGCGGGTGAACCGGCTGACAGATCTGCGGGGGTCGCGGCGGTTCCGCGGCGGAAGTCGAATGCGGAGATGCCGAGGAACACACCCGCGATGATTGCGTAGGCGCCAAGCATGCCGATGACGGCCACCGGATCCTCACGCAGTAGAAGCACGAGGATCGCGAGCAGCACACCGATTCCGCCAAGCAGTGCCGTGTCTTGGCGGCTGCCCGGGCGCACGGTCGTCGAGATGAACTCGAGCAGCGCGCTGACGAGCGACCAAGCCGAGACGATCACGGCAAAGCCAATAGCGGTAATCATGAAGGGGAGCGCGATCGCCGCGAGAATCGCCACGATGCCGAGCAGGAGGGGGATCGTGCTCGGGTTCACGGGTCGCCGGGCGAACCAGTCGATGAGGTGGGCCAGGCCGATCGCGCCGATGAGGCCCGACGCGATTCCGAGATCGAAGCCCAACTGCTCGTGCAGCGTCGCGGTGAAGAGGATCGCAAGCCCTCCCGCGAGGAGAATGACGACGCGGAGCAGACGGATCGGCCGGCTGACGGGGGCATCGGGGGTCACTGAGGCAGAAGCCGTTGTCTGCGCAGCAGCCATGGGTCCCCTTTCTTCCGCACCAGTCTATCGCGCGGCACCCTGGAGGACGCCTCGCAAGCTCGTGCTACATCCCCTGGGGCATGTCCTGGAAGCGAGAGTAGTGGCCCTGGAACGCCACCGTCACGGTGCCCGTCGGGCCATTACGCTGCTTCGCCAGGATGAAGTCCGCCTCACCCGCACGCGGGCTGTCGCGATCGCCCACCGCTTCACGGTGCAACAGGATGACCATATCGGCGTCCTGCTCGAGCGAGCCCGACTCGCGGAGGTCGCTGATCGCGGGCATCTTGTCCGCCCGCTGCTCCGACGCACGGTTGAGCTGCGAGAGCGCCACCACCGGCACGTCGAGCTCCTTCGACAACAGCTTGAGCGCACGCGAGAACTCGCTCACCTCCTGCTGACGACTCTCCACCTTCTTGCCGCTCGACAGCAGCTGCAGGTAGTCGATGACCACCATCTTCAGCCCGTGCTGCTGCTTGAGCCGGCGGCACTTCGCGCGGATCTCGACGAGCGTGAGGTTCGGGCTGTCATCAATGTAGAGCGGCGCCTCCGCGATGCGCGCCTGCGTTGCCGCGAGCTTTTGGAAGTCGCGGTTATCCAGCGCGCCCTTGCGAAGCGTCTGCATCGGAATCGTCGCCTCGGCCGCGAGCAGACGCATCGCAATCTCCGCACGGCCCATCTCGAGCGAAAAGAACACCGTCGGCGCATCGGCGTGCACGGCGGCGTTGCGCGCGACGTCAAGCGCGAGCGTCGACTTACCCATCGCGGGCCGCGCGGCGATGATGATCATCTGCCCGCCCGCGAAGCCATTCGTCATCGCGTCGAGCTCGCTGAACCCCGTCGGCACGCCCAGCATACCATCGGCCGAGGCGTTCGCCTTGCTGATCTCCTCGAGGGCAGCCTCGACGGCCATGCTGAGCGGTACGTAATCCTCGCCCTGCGCCTCGCCCGTCACCCCGTAAATCTCGGACTGCGCGATATTGACGAGGTCAATCGCCTCGCCCTCGCCCGCGTAGCCCATCTGCGCGATGCGCGTTCCCGCTTCGACGAGTCGGCGAAGCAGCGCCTTTTGCGAGACAATCTCGGCATAGAAACTGGCATTCGCCGCCGTCGGCACGATCCCTGTCAGCGTGTGCAGGTACTCGGCCCCGCCGGCACGCTGCAGATCACCCGATTTCACGAGCTCGTCGGTGACGGTAATCGCGTCTGTCGGCTCCCCGCGTGAGTAGAGGGATAGCACGGCCTCGTAAATAATCTCGTGCTTCGGCACGTAGAAGTCGGGTCCCCGCAGCATGCCGGTGACGTCGGCTACCGCGTCCTTCGACAGCAGCATGCCGCCCAGGGCACTTTGCTCGGCCAGAAGATCGTACGGTGGAGTGCGCTCGTGCCCCCCACGAGCAGCGTCGTCAACGAAGGGATCGGGGATTCCCAGGTGAGCGATGGACACTCGATCACTCCTTCAGCATGCGGTTTCGAGGTGTGGACGTAGTCAACACTGAACCTCAGACATTCACGGTAGGGGAGTGCCGCAGACACGCCAAACACCGCATGAACCACCCTGTGGATAACTTGGTGGATAACTGCCGAGAAGTGGCCCTGTTTTATTCACAAGGTTGGGGACAAGCTGTGGAGGGAATTCTGTACGGAGTCTAGAACCGCCGTTTGATCTGGGATTTCTTTCGTCCACAGGGGAAAAGTTATTCAAGTTTCAAGTAGAAGTTGAAGCTAGTGAGCGCACTTGACATGTGGAGAATCACACCCCGTTTTCGGTAATGAACCGTTATCGTCGGGGAACCCGCAGAACCGCGCAGAAAGATTGAGTTCACCCTCTAGACGCACAGAGCGGGACAGGGGAGAACCCCCGTCCCGCTCTGTGTTCGCGGCAACGCCGCGACGTGCGTGGCGACTCAGCGCTGTGCGATCACCTGCAGGGTGACCTTCGCGTCGACACCCTCGTGCAGGTGCACGATTGCCGTGTACTCACCGGTCGACTTGATCGTCGGCACGGTGATCTTGCGCTTATCAACCTCGCCGATGCCGGCCTCGCTCACCGCGGCCGCAACAGCGGCCGGCTTGACCGAGCCGAAGAGGCGACCCTCGCGGCCGGTCTTCGCGAACAGGCGGATCTTGCCCTCCTGCAGCTTCACCTTCAGCGCCTGCGCGTCCTCAGCGGATGCGAGCGCGCGCGCCTCGCGAGCCGACTTCAGCTGTGCAACCTGCGCCTCGCCACCGCGAGTCCAGTGCACTGCGTAGCCCTGCGGCACGAGATAGTTGCGTGCATACCCGGTCTTGACGTCAACGACGTCGCCGGCTGATCCAAGGCCCTGGACCTCGTTCGTCAGAATTACCTTCGCCATGATGTGACTCCTTCGCGGATCAGCGGCCGGAGCCAGCGTAGGGGAGGAGTGCCATCTCGCGGGCGTTCTTCACGGCCTTCGCGATGAGACGCTGCTCCTGAACGGAGACGCCGGTGATCCGGCGTGCGCGGATCTTCCCGCGCTCAGAGATGAACTTCCGCAGCGTCGCGACATCCTTGTAGTCGATGACGCCGACGGTCTGCTTCTTGGCGGGTGCGACGACCTTTGCGTTCTTGCCGCGACCCGGCTTGCGGCCTGCGCCGCTGGACTTGCCTGCCATGATTGGTCTCTTTTCGTGATGCATCCCGGGCTGCGCCCGGTCAGTAATGAAGTGTTAGAAGGGCTGCTCGTCGTCGAAGCCGCCGCCAAAGCCACCGCTCGACGATCCCTGGCCAGACGACCCCTGCCCCGAATCGGTCCATGGGTTGTCCTGCTGCTGGCCACCGGCAGCGGGTCGACCCCAGCTGCTCTGGCCCTGCGGCTGGTTCCCCGCACCGCCGAAGCCGCCGACCTGACCGCGGGCCTGGCCGCGGGTCACCTGGGCGGTGGCGAAGCGGAGCGACGGCCCGACCTCTTCGACCTCGAGGTCGAGGGAGGTGCGCTGCTGCCCCTGATTATCGGTGTAGCTGCGCTGGGTGAGTCGACCCTGAACGATGACGCGCATGCCCTTCGTGAGGCTCGCGGCGATGTTATCTGCGTACTCGCCGTAAGCGCGGCATCCGAGCCACAGCGGTTCGCCATCCGACCATTCGCCGGACTGGCGGTCGCGCACGCGCGGCGTCGAGGCGATCCGGAAGGTCACCCACGACTTGCCGGCCTGCGACACGCGCGGCTCGGGATCGGCAACAAGGTTGCCGACAACAGTGATCAGCGGCTCGCCGGCCATGAGCTAGGCGCCAACCTTCGCAGCGCGAGCGGCCTTGGCCTGATCGCGCTTGGCCTTCTCGGCACGCTGAGCGATGAGCTCGTCAGCGCGGAGCACCTTCGTGCGCAGCACGGCCTCGGACAGGCCCAGCTGACGGTCGAGCTCTGCGGTCGCCTCGGGCGTCGCGGTGAAGTTGACCACTACGTAGATGCCCTCGGACTGCTTGTTGATCTCGTATGCGAGCCGGCGCTTGCCCCAGATGTCAATGTTCTCGATCGAGCCGCCCGCGTTGCGGATGACCCCGAGGAACTTGTCCATGCTGGGGGCCACAGTGCGCTCGTCGATACCCGGATCGAGGATCACCATGAGTTCGTAGGTATGCATTACTGACCCACCTCCTTCGGACTTTACGGCCGCAGGATTTCTACGGCAGGAGGGTGTTTGTGCATCGTGCCCGCGACCACATCGACGATACGGAACGCAGACAACCTGTACAGCCTACCACCTCGGGGCCGGTGCCGGTACGCTCCGTGTTCGGGTAGGTTTCGGGCTCACCTACGCGCCGGATCGAGTCGCGCCCTCTGCAATCAGGCACCGAGCGCACGCCCGGCCGCGTCACACTCCGGGCGGCTCGAGGCGCCGGAACGACTCGACACGACCGATGGGCTGACGCTGCCCGCCGACGTGCACAATGTCATCACCGTCGACCACGAGTTGCGTGGCGTGCGCCCGCAGAGCCGCGGTCTTTCGGTCGAGCCAGGGGGTGACGTCGTGCGATTCGATCGTCTCGGAATCAGCGGCGTCAAAGTCAGTATTATCTGCATCAGTGATGGGGGATCCAGTGGATTCGGAGTCGCTAGGTTTGGAATCGACGGTGGGGGAGGGATCCCTCGCGATCTCCCAAAACGGCAGCTCGAGCGCGTGCGCGACCGCACGGGCGAGCCGGTGCGCGAGCACGTGATCGGGGTGACCGTACCCGCCGATGTCGTCGTAGCTCACGATCGCACCCGCACCCGACTGCGCCGCCGCAGCCAACAGGTCGTGCAGCGCCTCCACCGCAGGCACGCTCGTGAGCGCATCGGCACTCGCCTCCGCAGCCGCCACCGCGAGGCCGTCCGGACCCCAAGCCATGCCCGAATCCTCGTAAATCGTGGGCGGCAACCCCTCCGCACGTGCCGGCTCGACCCCGAGAAACACGTGACGCTCAACGCCGAGCATGCCAAGCGCGGTGCGCAGCTCGTTCTGGCGGGCGACGGCCAAGCCGTGGGTCGCGACGAGGGCCTCCAGGGGACCGGCCACAACCTCACCCTGCTCACCTCTCGTGAGCGTGACGAGCAGTGGCTCGCGCCCCGCCTCGGCGAGCGCCGCAAGCGTCCCGCCGGTCGCGATGGTCTCGTCATCCGGATGCGCGTGCACGAACATCACCCGCGCACGACCGTCGAACCACTCCATTGGGTCACTCATTACGCATCCCTCCCACAGGCTTTCTCAGAGACAGTACCCTTGCTCCGCGACGACTACCCGTGCTCATTGTCGTTGAGCAACGGTACCCGTCGCGGAGTGTAGGTACTCGCGCCGCACGCACGCCGCACGCAGCACGCACGCCGCTCACTGCTCGGCGAACCACGACCGCAGCAGCTTTTCCGCCGCTTCCTCGCCTATCGGCCCCTCGTCGAGCCGCACCTCGAGCAGGTACCGGTACGCGCGACCAACCAGAGGCCCCGGCCCGATCCCAAGAATCGCCATGATCTGCTCGCCATCGAGCTCGGGCCGCACGGCCGCGAGCTCCTCAGCCTCGGCGAGCTCGTCGATTCGACGCTCGATGTCGTCGTAGGCGTGTGCGAGCCGCTCGGCCTTCCGCCGGTTCCGCGTCGTGACGTCGGCGCGCGTGAGGATATGCAGCTGTTCGAGCTCCCCGCCGGCGTCGCGAACGTACCGGCGCACCGCGGAGTCGGTCCACTGCTGATCGCTGTACCCGAAGAACCGCAGGTGCAGTTCGATCAGCCGCGCCACCCGCTTGATCGTGTCGTTGTCGAAGCGGAGCGCGCGCAACCGCTTCCTGGCGAGCTTCGCCCCGACGACGTCATGATGGTGGAAGGTCACGCCGCCGCGCTCAAACCTTCGCGTCGCCGGCTTCCCGATGTCGTGCAGCAGGCTCGCGAGCCGAAGCACCAGGTCGGGGGAGTGGGCACCCTCAGGTGCGCGCGCCACCTCCAGCTCGATCGCCTGCGTGAGCACGGTGAGGCTGTGCTCGTAGACGTCCTTGTGCCGGCCGTGATCATCCTGCGTGGCGACGAGGTCGGTAAGCTCCGGAAGAAAGCGGTCCGCGAGGCCGGTGTCGACGAGCAGGCGAATGCCCAGCACCGGGTCGGGCGTCGCGAGGAGCTTCACGAACTCGTCGCGGATCCGCTCGGCCGAGACGATATCGAGTCGTTCGGCGAGCGTCACCATCGCACCCTGCGTCTCGGGGACGACGTCGAAGCCGAGCTGCGACGCGAATCTCGCGGCTCGCATCATTCGCAAGGGATCGTCGGTGAACGAATCCTCCGGCGCCCCCGGTGTGCGGATCCGACCCGCCAGCAGGTCCTCGATCCCTCCCGAGACATCGACGAGCCGTAGATCCGGCAGCATGAGCGCGAGCGCGTTGATCGTGAAGTCGCGGCGCACGAGGTCGCCCTCGATCGTGTCCCCGTAACTCACCTCGGGCTTGCGCGAGTCGTCGCGGTAGGTCTCGGCGCGATAGGTCGTGACCTCGATGTCTTCGCCGTGGAGCCGGGCCGCGATCGTGCCGAACTCTCGACCCACGTCCCACACATTGCGCGTGAGACTGTCGAGGATTGCGCGCGTTTCCTCAGGCCGAGCCGACGTGGTGAAGTCGAGGTCGGTGACCGTGCGTCCGAGCAGCGCATCGCGCACGGGTCCGCCGACGAGCGCGAACTCGTGCCCGCGGTCAGCGAACGCTCGAGCAAGCTCGGCGACGGGAGCCGAAGATGCAATCGAGCGCAGGGCATCCATGGATTCGGCGATGGGTCGCATCCTCCCAGGGTACCGCGACGGCCGCGGACTCAGCACCGTCGCACGACGACTGCTTAGACTGACAGCATGCCGCTTCGCTCCCGCTCCTCGCGCGCGTTCACGCCGATCCGGGAGAAACTGGCACCGGCGATCACGATGGCACTCGCATTGGCGCTCGCGGCGCTTTTCGGGCTCATCACGATCCCCCCCTCCGCCGCGCGCGCGGTCGAGGAGCCGGAGCCCCCGACCGCGGTGCCCGCCGAGCTCCTCATCGCGCCGGTCGAGGCCGTCGTCGATCCCTCGGCGAACCAGATGAGCTTCGCCGTGCGCGTCGAGAACCCGGGGGAGACGGAGCTGGCGGCCGGCCGCCTGCAGGTGCAGCTCGCGCTCTCCCGAGTGGACACTGTCGCCCAGCTCGACGATCCCTTTCCCGGTGGCGTCCGGATTGCGGACCTCGAGATCGGAACCACCGCCGCGGGGGAGTCGCAAACCGTCCGCGTGACGGTGCGCGGCGACGACCTGCCACTCACCGACACCGATCGGCCGGGCGTCTATCGGGTGCAGGCGGAGCTTGCTCCGCTCGAGAGCGCCGAGGACACGGCCCCCGCGGACGCGAACCTCACAGACACAGACGCAGCAGGTCCGGAGGGTAGGGATCCCGAGAGCATCGACGACCCAAGCGGGGGAGCCGGGGTCGAAACTGACTCCGCGGCAGACACCGGTTCCAAGGTCGAAGCGGGTGAAGACGCCGCCGGAGACGCCGACACCGAGGCCGACTCCGCGCCGGAGGTCATCACGGCCGACACGGCTGTCGTTTGGCGGGGACCGGGATCCCTCGCCGCGGCCAGCCCGACCGCGGACCTCGCCGCCGAACCGGCACGTGCCCGGCTCGGCACGATCGTTCCACTCCTCCTCCCCAGAAACATCGACGCCATGCCGACCACCGCGCAGCTCGGCGACCTTGCCCCGAGACTCGATGCGCTCCTCGACACAGCCGTCAGCGCGCGGGCCACGCTCGCGATCGACCCGCGCCTCATCGCGGGCATCCGACTGTGGGGCGACGCGGCCCCGGCGAGTGCGCGGAACCTGCTCGAACGGCTCGAGACGATCCCGCTGCAGAGCTTCCTACTCCAGTTCGCCGACGCGGACCCAGCCGCCCAGGCCGCACTCGGATACACGGAACTGCTGCAGCCCACCGAGCTCTCCTTCGCCACGCGATACGGTGGGGGCGAGGGATCCCCGAACGCAGACATCCCCTCGCTCGAAGAGCTGCTCGACTGGCCGCAGCAACGCACCCCAGTCGGGTGGCCGGCCGAGGGCCAGGTCGACGGCGCAACACTGGATCTGCTGACGACTGAGGGCATCGACACGCTCGTGCTCAGCTCCGACAACGTCGACCTGGACGACGGGCCGAACGCCACGCTCGGCAAACGCAGCGCGCTCATCGCCGACGCGCGACTCGGGGATTCCGTCAGGCTCGCCGTCTCTGGCGGCGAGGAGATCGACCGGCAATCGGGGCTGTCAACCGCGATCGTGCAGCTCGCCCTTGCGGCTCAGAACGAGGGGCCGGACCTGCTCCTCACCCTTGATCGCGGCGCGATCGCAAGCGCCGAACAGCCAGAAGCGGTGCTCGATATTCTCCTCGATCTCGAGTGGGTCACGCCCGTCGTCACCACGGATTTGAGCGAGGGATCCGCAACCCTGCGAGCGGCCGCCCCCCTCGAGGAGCGGCGCGAACTCCTCCGCCGATCCGCCGCCGAGGAGGCGGACGTCACCGCGGTTGGCGCGGTGCTGCTGCACCCCGAAGATCTCGCCGGCTACCAGCGCGCGCGCCTGCTCAACCTATTCGCGACCCGCTACGCGGCCGCCGACGTGAACTTCCCGGCCGCCGCCGAACGCTTCGCGGAACGTGACAACGAACTCCGCACCGGAGTGCACGGCCTGCGCACGGAAACCACGCAACTCGTCGGCACGTCCACCCGCGTTCCCGTCGAACTGCGCAATGCGCTCCCCTTCGAGGCCATCGTGAACGTGCGCGTCGACCCGGCCTCCGCGGCGCTCCGCCTCGACGAGCGCGTGTTCCCGGAGATCACCGTGCCGGCGGAGGGCGCCGCCCGCGTACTCGTGCCCGTGCTCAGCCGCGTCTCCTCAGGTGAGTCCGCCCTGCTCCTCGAGGTCACCGACCAATCAGGGGAGTACATCGCCGTCACCGACGTGCTCCCGCTCACCATTCGGAGTGGCATCGAGGCGATTGCACTGTGGGTTCTCGGCGCTGCCGCCGCGCTGCTGCTCGTCTTCGGCACCGTGCGCAGTGTGCAACGGCGCCGAAGATGGCGTGCGGGGCAGGTCGCGGATCCCTCGCCCGAATCGGATGAATATGGCGCCGGGGAGCCCGGGACCGGTCAGTAATTCCGGGAGCGTAGCCCCGCATCGGCTGAGAACCAGGTTCCGCGGAATACCACGCCTCTAGGATGAGTTGTAACCCACGCGGCCGCAATCACATCAGCCGCGCGCAACGACTGTGCCCCGCAACGACTCTGCCCGAGGAGCTTCATGCACCAGATCATCATCATCGGTTCCGGCCCGGCCGGTTTCACCGCCGCGATTTACGCCGCACGAGCGGACCTGAAGCCGCTGATGTTTGCGAGTTCCGTCGCGATCGGCGGGGAGCTCATGAACACCACCGATGTGGAGAACTTCCCCGGATTCCCCGAAGGGATCCAGGGGCCCGACCTCATGCAGAAAATGCAGGAGCAGGCCGAAAAGTTCGGCACCGAAGTCCTGTATGACGACGTCACTGAGGTCGACTTCTCCGGCCCCGTCAAGCGGGTCACCACAGCCGATGGCACCGTGCACGAGGCGCACGCCGTGATCTACGCGACCGGCTCGGCCTACCGCAAGCTCGGGGTGGAGGGCGAAGAACGGCTCTCCGGTCACGGGGTGTCGTGGTGCGCGACCTGCGACGGCTTCTTCTTCCGCGAGCAGGTCATCGCGGTCGTGGGCGGGGGAGACTCGGCGATGGAAGAGGCTACGTTCCTCACGCGCTTCGCCGACAAGGTGTACGTGATCCACCGCCGCGACGAACTCAAGGCCTCGAAGATCATGCAGCAGCGCGCCTTCGACAACGAGAAAATCGAGTTCATCTGGAACTCGACGGTCGAGGCAATCCGTGGCGACGACGCGGTGAAGAGCCTCACGCTGCGCAGCACCGTTGACGACTCGACGCGGGAGCTCGACGTGACCGGCGTGTTCGTCGCGGTCGGCAACGATCCGCGCACGCACCTGGTGCACGGCCAGCTCGACCTCACCGAGGCCGGCACGATCGCCGTGGATGGGCGCAGCTCCAAAACCTCAGTACCCGGGGTCTTCGCGGCGGGCGACGTCATCGACCCCACCTACCGTCAGGCCGTGACCGCAGCAGCGTCGGGCACCGTTGCCGCACTCGACGCCGAGCACTACATCGCCGCACTCGAAGACCAGTAGACGACCGCCCCCGACCGGGGCACAACCGAGGGAGAACACCATGTCAGAAGCCATCATCGTCGACGAGCAGTCGTTCGACACCGCCGTGCTCAAGAGCGAGCTACCCGTGCTCGTCGACTTCTGGGCCGCGTGGTGCGGTCCGTGCCGCATGGTCGCGCCCGTGCTCGACGAAATCGCGGCCGAGCAGAAGGGCAAGCTCATCATCGCGAAGCTGAACGTTGATGAGAACCCGAACCTCGCGGCCCGCTACCGGATCACCTCCATCCCCGCGATGAAGGTGTTCAAGAACGGTGAGGAAGTGCGCGAGATCATCGGCGCCATGCCGAAGCAGGCCATCGAGAACGAGCTCAGCGGCATCATCTGAGCTGATTCTTCGGAGTGGGTCGGGGCGCTGCGCCTCGGCCCACTTTTTTTGTGTGCGCTTGTGTTCGCTCAGCGATCCCTCGTCAGCGCTTGGTTTCTCCCGTCAGCGGGGGATCTCTGGTCTGCGTACCGGACACGCCGAGTTCCGAGTACGCAGAGACGAGATAGTACGCAGAGCGTAGACGGCCGCATGGCACGGAGAGTGTTGCGACAGGGATCCGCAGCCCCTCGGCACACTCAGTGCGCGCGGCGCTCGACACTCAGCATCCAGGATGGGCGAAATTCAAGCCGCGCAGGCACACCGCACGCAACGCATCCGGCACACGCAGCATGCAAAGCCGCACCTACGGCACTCAACCCAACAGCGCCCGGCGCTCAGTTGAAGCCGGGGTCTCCGAGCTCCGAGAGGATGCGCTTCAGGTCGGCAATCGTCGAGAAATCCACGATGATCTGGCCTTTCTTCGCCCCAAGCTTCACCGTGACGCGAGTGTCGAAGCGGTCACCGAGCCGATCGGAGATCTCACTCAGCTGGGCTTGCACTCCACCGGCCCGCGGCTTCGGCAAACGACGCTTCGGCACCTCACCAGCGGCCGCCTCGGCGCCGCGCACCGAAAGACCCTCGTTGACAATCTTGTCGGAAAGCCGCTGCATCGCCTCGGCATCTCCGTCGAGCGAGAGGATCGCCCGAGCGTGCCCGGCTGAAAGCACTCCGGCAGCGACCCTCGCCTGCACGGGCTCGGGCAGCTTGAGGAGTCGGATCGTGTTCGAGATCTGCGGCCTGGAGCGCCCGATTCGCTCGGCGAGCTGCTCCTGCGTAATGCCGAAATCTGCGAGCAACTGCTGGTACGCCGACGCCTCTTCGAGCGGGTTGAGCTGCGCGCGGTGCAGGTTCTCGAGGAGCGCGTCGCGCAGCATATGCTCGTCGGCGGTGGAGCGGATGATCGCAGGGATCGTCTCAAGCCCGGCACGCTTCGACGCGCGCAGACGACGCTCACCCATGATGAGCTCATAGCGCGGTTCACCCGCCGCGGCTCCCTCGAGCTCCCGCACAACGATCGGCTGGAACACCCCGAACTCGCGCACACTGTGCGTGAGTTCTTCGAGCGCCTCTTCGTCGAACTCGGTGCGCGGCTGCAAGCGGTTGGGAACGATGTCGTCCACGGGAAGTCGGGTGAGCTGCGCCCCCGGAACTTCTTGCAGGTCCGCGGATCCCTCAGCCTTAGTTTCAGATTCGACCACCGCAGCGGCTGCTCCGCTTGCCGGGAAGAACACGTCCACCGGACGTTCCCCCGAAGTCGATGACTGGGGGATCAGTGCGCCGATACCGCGACCGAGACCACTCCGCTTCTTCGTCGCCATGCTTGCTATGCTCCTTCGTCATTCTGCGCCACAGGTACTGCAGCCCCACGACCTGCGCCACGATCCGCGATCTCCGCCGCGGCCTCCAAATATGCGAGTGCGCCGATCGAACTCGCGTCATATGCGTGCACCGTCTGCCCGTAGCTCGGTGCTTCCGAGATGCGCACGGAGCGGGGGATCACGGTGTTCAGCACCTCTTCGGGGAAGTGGGAGCGGACCTCCCGGGCTACCTCTTGCGCGAGATTCGTTCGTGCGTCATACATCGTCAGCATGATGGTGGAGACGCGGAGCGCGGGGTTGAGGTGCTTCTGGATGAGCTGGATGTTACCAAGGAGCTGGCTCAGGCCCTCGAGCGCGTAGTATTCGCACTGAATCGGGATGAGCACTTCGCTCGCAGCGACGAAGGCGTTGACGGTGAGAAGCCCGAGCGAGGGCGGGCAGTCAATGAACACGTAGTGGAAGAGTTCATCGGCTTCGCGGAGAAAACTCTCGAGGGCAGTGCGCAGACGCTGCTCACGAGCCACCAATGACACGAGTTCGATCTCGGCGCCGGCCAGGTTGATCGTCGACGGCACGCACGACAGTAGATCGTGGTCGGTGGTGGGCTGGATCACCTCAGCGATACTCTGATCGCCGAGCAGCACGTCGTAGATGCTCATGACTTCGGGCCGGTGTGGGACACCAAGCGCGGTCGACGCGTTGCCCTGCGGGTCGAGATCGATGACAAGGACTCGTGCTCCCCGACGCGCGAGTGCGGAGGCCAGGTTGACGGTTGTCGTGGTCTTGCCGACGCCGCCCTTCTGGTTCGATACCGTGATGACGCGTGTCTCTTCGGGCAGCGGCGAGACGGTCTCTGCGAGTCGTCGGCGACGTCGTACCTTGTCCGCGAGGTGGTCGCCTACGAGAGAGCCTTCAGCCATGACTTCCCACCCTAGCCCGAAACACCCTGGTCGTCTCGGCGAGGAGACCCTCGCCGAGCTCCTGAACCTCGACGTCACGTACGCGATACTTGCGCAGCACCTTTTCGGCCGCTCGTATCTCCTCATCGATCGAGGCTCCCTTGAGGAACAGCATCTCGCCGCCGTCGCGCAAGAGGGGTGCGGCGAGCGGCACGAGCTTGCGCAGTGCCGTCACGGCCCGCGCAGTCACCTGGTCAACTTCGAACGCACCGTGAAATTCTTCGGCACGCCCCCGCCTCACTTCGACGTTTTCAAGGTCGAGTCGGTCAATCTGCGAGTTCAGCCACGCGCACCGCCGCTCCATGGGTTCGATGAGCAGGAAGTGGGCGTCGGGTCGCACGATCGCGAGCACCAGTCCAGGCATCCCGCCGCCCGTCCCGATATCGGCGACGCGCGAGCCGCTATCGATGAGCGGAGCCAGAATTGCGGAGTTGAGCACGTGCCGCGTCCAGAGTCGCGGCGCTTCGAGTGGACCGATGAGGCCGAGCTGCTCACCGCGCGTGCCGAGATCCCTCGCGAACTCCCGAAGGGTCTCAATGCGGGCGCCGGCGATCTGAGCGGCAGCGGTGGGCTCCGGCTCGATGTTCAGTTCCTGCTCCACAGGGATCTCCTTCGACGTTACCGCCGGCCGATCCACGGCCGGCGTACCCACCCCCGCACGGTGTTTCACGTGAAACAACCGAGATTACGCACGACTGACGATCAGTCGACGACCCCGCCCTTCCCCACGTGATTCCGAGTAGTAGCCACGCGAGGCGACCTCATCATGTACTAGCTTGCGCTCATAGGAGGACATCGGTTCAAGCTCGACTTCATCGCGGCCCGCGGCAATCTGCGCGATCGCGGCATCGACCATTCCATTGAGCTCGACCGCCCGTGCGTCTCGCGAACCGCCGATGTCGATGACGAGGCGGGTGAAGCGTCCCGTCTTCGCCTGCACGGCGAGGCGAGTGAGATCCTGCAGAGCCTGCACCGTGTCAGGCGTTGCCAAGCGCTCAAGATCCTGGTCCCCGCCGGTGACCGACACGTAAGCGCGACCACCCGCGACGTCAATGTCGAGATCGCCGTCGAGATCTGCGATGTCGAGGAGACCCTCGAGGTAGTCAGCGGCGAGATCGCCGTCGGCCTCGAGCTCCTCGAGGCTCAGCTCTTCCACACGACTGGATGCGCGGTCAGTGCTCACGGATGCCCTCACTTGTTCTTCTTCTTATTCTTGGCGCGCTTCGCGCTCATCGGTTGTTGGCGCTGGCCCTGCGAGTCAGACGCAGTTTCGATCGCTGCCTCTTCCTCCGCGCTCAGCTTACCCTTTGCCTTGAGGCGAGCCTGACGTGCCCGCCAGGCCTCACTGCCGGGGGTGGGCATGCTGCGGATCACGATGAACTGCTGACCCATGGTCCACAGGTTCGAGGAGAACCAGTAGAGGTTCAGCGCGAGCGGGAACGCGACACCAGAGAAGAGGAACGCGAACGGAATGATGTACAGCATGATCTTCTGCTGCCGGTACATCGACGACTGCTTCGTCTCATCCGAGACGTTCTTCGACATGATCTGCAGCTGCGTGAAGAACTGCGAGGCGATCATGAGGATCATGATGGCGCCCAGCAGCACGACCACCATCCAGTTGCCGGTCTCCCAGCCCTGAGTGAAGGTCATCTTCAGCGGCGCACCGAAGATCGTTGCCGCGTTGAAACTGTCAGTGAGCTCCTGGGTCATCGCCCCGACGCCCGGCTGGCCCACCCCGTCGCCGCCACTGCCCATCGCACCCGAAGCCTGTCGCAGCACGTAGAAGAGCGAGAAGAAGATCGGCATCTGGATGAGGATCGGCAGGCAAGAAGCGAACGGGTTCGTGCCGTGCTTCTTATACAGCGCCATCGTCTCGCGGCTCATGGCCTCGCGCGAGTACTGATCCTTCTTCCCCTTGTACTTGTCCTGGATCTTCTTCATATCCGGGGCGAGATCCATCATTCGACGCTGCGACTTGATCTGGCGCACGGTGATGGGAATAAGTGCGGATCGAACGACGACGACCAGGCCGATAATGGAGAGCACCCAGGTGACGCCCGAGGCTGGGTCCATACCAATCCAGGTGAAGAGCCAGTGCCAGACCGCTAGCACGAGCTCAACGAGCCAGCGCAGCGGCCAGAGTATCGTTTCGATGAATTCCACCGGGTTAGGCCTTTCGGTCTTGCGGGCGGACGAATCCGCGATCGTTGATCATGTAGTTCGGGTGGAGGCCTTCGGGCACGTCATCGATGCCTCCCGGACTGAAGGGGTTGCAGCGCAGCAGCCGCCAGATGGTCAAGACCACTCCGACGACAAATCCGCGTTGCTGGTACGCCTCTAGAGAATACCTGGAACACGATGGGTAGTATCTGCAGACCTGACCGTAGAGCGGAGAAACAACGCGACGGTAGACGTGCATGATTCCGATCGCAAGATTTCGCGGCAACAACCAGATTTCGAGCAGCACCCGGCTCACACAGAGCTCCGATCCCTCGGACGTTCCCGTTTCGTCTGTGCGTTAGCCGGAGATGCTTTGGCCAGGGATGCTTTGGCCAGGGATCGCCCGACCTCTTGCTCCAGCACCGCAAACGGCGCTTCCGCACTTGCCGGCAACGCACGAATCACCACGTCGACCCCCGTGAGCCCGTCGGCCAAGTGGCGTTGGGCGATCGTTTTCAGGCGACGGCGGACGAGATTGCGGACGACGGCACCGCCGACGGCCTTAGAAACAATGAACCCGAAGCGTGCGGGCATTTCCGGAGAACGAAAAACCGCGTGGACGATGCAGTTCGCACCTCCCACGCGGCGACCGGTTCGTACAACGCGCCGGTAGTCGTCTCCCCGGGTGATCCGGTACTGCCGAGCAGGCATGACCGAGGGGAGAAAACGTCTTACGCCGTCAGCTTCGTGCGGCCCTTGCCACGACGAGCCGAAACGATGGCGCGTCCGGCACGGGTGCGCATGCGGGCGCGGAAACCGTGCACCTTGGCGCGGCGGCGGTTATTGGGCTGGAAGGTACGCTTGCTCATGAGTGACTCCGTGACTTTTGGAACAGATCCCCAAGGCTCGGTAACCTCGAGGAAGTCGGATCTGGGCGGAGTGCAATCCCGGGGTGGATCGCGGCGCGATCCCTCGCAAGACACGCTGGCGCTGAAGCACCAGGTCACTGTCGCCCATACAAGGTATTTACTCTACGCGACTTAAGACCCACCGTCAAAGCGGAATCTTGTTACGCCTGACCCTCCAGATGGCTCCTTCTTCGTGACACGAGAGATTTCACTGGAACGACTTGCCTGTGGAGAAAACTGTGACTAACGTGAACGCAGGCCACTCTCCAGCCACGTCGCATCTCGACTCTCCCCAGTAACGGCGCGGATTTGGTTGTGGATAACTCTGAGGATAACCTTCCGGGCCTGCAGGCCAAATCGAACCGAATGAGCGAATGACCGAGGACGAGGTACAGGACGTCTGGGCGCGAGTGACCCAGTCGGTGATGGCTGACCCCGCAGTGGGCCCGACGCTCGGCGCGCACCTGGGTCTGGCGGTGCCGCGCGGTATGGCGGCCGGAACCCTGTACCTCGCCGTGCCGCTCGAGTTCACCCTGAAGCTCCTGGAGAATCGCCTTCGCCCAGCCATCATGACCGCGATTGCGGCGATGCCGGAGGCAGAGAATATCGAGAATTTCATCGTGCTCGTCGATGAGGATGCTCACCCGGCCATCGACCCGGAGCCCACGGACCCTGCCGACGAGCATGAAACCACGGCGCCCCGCAACCGCCGAGAAAGCCCTCGTCCGCTCGACGAGCCTCGCCCGCGTCACGGTGTCGAGGATCGAGTCGACAGCAGGCTCAACGACAAGTATCGGTTCGACAGCTTCGTGATCGGCCAGTCCAACCGTTTTGCACACGCAGCGGCGGTGGCGGTCGCCGAAGCTCCGGCACGCGCCTATAACCCGCTGTTTATTTACGGCGATTCGGGCCTCGGCAAGACCCACCTGCTGCATGCAATCGGCCACTACGCACGCGAACTCTTCCCGGATGTGCGCGTGCGCTATGTCAGCTCTGAAGACTTCACGAACGACTTCATCAACTCGATCGCGAACAACCAGGGCGCGGCGTTTCATTCACGGTACCGCAGCGTTGACATTCTCCTCGTCGATGACATCCAGTTCCTGCAAGACAAGGTCGAAACGCAGGAAGCGTTCTTCCACACCTTCAATACCCTGCATGACCACAACAAACAGGTCGTGATCACAAGCGATGTGCAGCCCAAGCAGCTGCGGGGCTTTGAGGAGCGGATGCTCTCCCGCTTCGAATGGGGGCTTCTCACCGACATCCAGGTGCCCGACCTCGAGACTCGGATCGCGATTTTGCGCAAGAAGGCCCAGCGCGAGGGGCTCGATATCGATCACAGCATCCTCGAGTTCATCGCGAGCAAGTTCACGTCGAACATTCGTGAGCTCGAGGGCACACTGATTCGGGTGACCGCGTACGCGAGCCTCAATCAGCAGCGCATCGATATGCAGCTCGTACACACGGTGCTCAAGGATCTCATCACGCTGGATGCCGATAACGAGGTGCAGCCTTCCGACATCATCAGTCGCACGGGGGAGTACTTCGACCTGTCCGTCGATGAGCTCTATGGTCCCTCACGCGCGCAACAGATCGCTCTGGCACGGCAGATCGCGATGTATTTGTGCCGCGAACTCACGCCGCTCTCCCTTCCGAAGATCGGCCAACTGTTCGGCGGACGCGACCACACCACGGTGATGTACGCACACAAGAAGATCACGCAGCTGATCGCCGAGCGTCGCTCCGTATACAACCAGGTGACCGAGCTCACCACGCGGATCAAACAGGGATCCCGCTAGCCCTTCCAGGTTGCTGCAGCCCGTTGCCTTTCGGACGGAATTTTCCGCTTCTGTCCGCACCTCTGCACACCATTTCGGCGCATGACTCATCCACAGTCCACCGCCACCTGTGGATAACTGGGGACAACTCGCCTGAGTCTGTGGATGACTCGGCCTTGCATGTGGACGAGGCTCTTCGCCGAAGGATCGGCATGATCATGCGGATCTGTGTCTCTCCACTGCCCGCCAACAAGTCACAATGATGTAGTTCACTACTCCTATCCGGCGTGTCGAGGGTTATCCACACTCTCCACAGGTGTTAACACTGTTAACCCTTCTTCTTTCTTCTTCGGTCATTCGATAACAAGTTCCTGACGACGCGGAATGCGCCGTCATCGAGGCTCGGCTCACACCCCGGGTGACTCCGATCGGCGAGTATGCAAAGATTGTGAGGCCGGGTCGCGTGTCTGCTCAACGTTCACACGCAGGAGAGGAAGCCAGATGAGATTCATCGTCAACCGCGACGTGTTCAGTGACGCCGTTTCGTTTGCGGTGAAGCTGCTGCCTCAGCGGCCGACGCAGCCCCTGCTCAGCGGGGCACTCATCGAGGCCGAGGGTGAGGAGCTCACGATCTCCTCGTTCGACTACGAGGTGTCAGCCCGTACTGCGATCACCGCAGCGGTGACCGAGCCTGGACGTGCACTCGTGTCAGGCAGACTCCTCAGCGAGATCGCTCAGCGCCTGCCCGCGACAGACGTGGAGGTGTTGTTGCAGGAGAACCGAGTGGAGATCCGTTGCGGGTCTGCGAACTTCAGCCTGCCGGCGATGCCCGTTGAAGAGTTTCCGCAGGTGCCGCGGGTCGATACCGTCTCTGGCTCGGTGCCGGCGGACGTGTTCGCCGATGCGGTGGCTCAGGTATCGCTCGCCGCGTCGAAGGATGACGTGACGCCCGTCATCACCGGTGTGCAGTTCGAGATCGACGAGAACTCTCTCACGCTCACTGCGACGGACCGCTACCGGGTCGCCACTCGAGGCATCGACTGGGAGAACCAGAGCGATCAAGGCTCTATGAACGCGCTTGTGCCCTCGAAGATCGTGACCGAGGTCGGCAAGACGTTCGGCGGTGATGGGCAGGTGCAGGTCGCGATCGTAAAGAGTGAGGATCGCGAACTCGTTGCTTTCACCGGTGGGTCGAAGACCGTCACTTCGCTACTGATCAAGGGCAATTACCCTCCGGTCGGGCGGCTGTTCCCGGAGTCGGTCGACAACTACGCGGTTGTGAATACTGCGGATCTCGTCGAAGCCGTTGGGCGCGTGGGTCTGGTGCTCGAACGCGAGGCGGCACTGCGATTCACCTTTGCGGAGGGGTCCGTGACGCTCGAAGCGGCAGGCACAGAGTCTGCGCAGGCGGTGGAGACGATCGATGCGCACCTGGTGGGCGAGGAGATGGTCGTGTCCCTGAAGCCGCAGTTCCTGCTGGACGGCCTTCGTTCCACGCACTCAGAGTTCGCCCGAATCGGCTTTACCCGCACGGACAATCCGGGTAAACCCGGTCCGGTGCTCATCACCAGTCAGCGCAGCAAGGATGAGTCGGACGAGGCCAGCTTCCGCTACTTGCTGCAGCCCAACCTGTTGCTTCGCTAGGAGTCGCGGGTGCGGGTCGCCCATCTCTCCCTCGGAGACTTTCGGAATTATCGGAGTGTGGACCTCGAGCTCGCACCCGGTGCGAACCTGATCGTTGGGCGGAACGGCCAGGGGAAGACGAACCTGGTCGAGGCAATCGGATACTTCTCCACGCTTCGTTCGCATCGGGTATCCGGTGACACCGCGCTCATTCGCGCCGGTGCGGAGCAGGCGACGCTGCAGATGCGCGTCGAGGCCGCGGGTCGGAGTGTGCTTCTCGAAGCACAGTTGATGAGGGATCGTCCCAACCGAGCTGCGGTGAACCGCAATTCCGTGCGTCCACGCGAGCTCACCCGGTGGTTTGCGTCGGTGGCGTTCGTTCCGGAAGACCTGAGTATCGTTCGTGGAGATCCCTCTGTTCGCCGGCGTTTCCTCGACGACGCCCTGACGGTCCGCTATCCGATCGCCGGAGGAGCTCTTGCGGACTATGAACGCGTACTTCGTCAGCGCACAGCGCTCTTGAAATCGGCCCGGGGGACCGGAGCTGAGGCGCTCGAATCGACCCTCAGCATCTGGGATGATCAGCTGATCGCTGCTGGTGTGCAGATCATGCTGGCGCGACGTGAGTTGGTGAGGGATTTGCGGGGGCCGCTGAGGCGGGCCTATTTCGCCCTGGTCGAGCAGGATCACGGACCGAGTCTTGAACTTCACGAGTCCGTGGGTGGTGCGCTGGGTGTTTCACGTGAAACATCTCCGCGGGTTGAGGGTGACCATGTTTCACGTGAAACACTCGCGGGAGAGTTTCGGGACGCGCTCCAATCCGTGAGGCGCAAGGAGCTGGAACGCGGAGTGACGCTCGTGGGGCCACACCGGGATGATGTGCACCTCGAACTCAATAGTCTTCCGGTGAAGGGATATGCGAGCCACGGGGAATCGTGGTCGTTCGTGCTCTCACTCAAGCTCGCTCTCGCCACGGTTTTGCGGGATGAGTCGCCGGCCGGCGATCCGGTGATCATCTTGGATGACGTTTTCGCGGAGCTCGATCGGGGTCGCAGGTCGCGGCTGATGGATGCGGTGGCAGGGTTCGAGCAGGTCCTGGTGACAGCTGCCGTCGAGGAGGACATCCCAGAAGGGATTGACTGGCACCGAACTGTGATCGAGGATGGCGAGATCGTGGGCGGGGGAGTGCGGGATGGGTAAGGCGGACAGCGGCTTTGCGAGCGCTGCGTACCTGCGCGCCAAGTCTGTCTGGCGCGGCGCACCCGTCAAGCGCCGCCGCCGCACGGAGACTCCTGGAGGAACGAAACCGTTCGGTCAGGGAAGGGATCCCCGCCCGCTCGGGGCGGTGCTCGATGCGATATCGAGCGACTTCGGGTGGAGTGGTGAGTTAGACCAGGCCCGTCTGATCGTGGAATGGGACGAGTTCGCCGGGGAAGCGACGGCAGAACATACTGAGGTGCTGGGCGTGAGTCACGGCGTGCTGCAGGTGCAGTGCGATTCCACCACGTGGGCCACCGAGCTTCGACGACTCCGCGCCGAAATGCTGACACGCATTCTCGCCGATTATCCGAGTGCGGAGATTCGAGACATCAGGTTTCTCGCTCCGGGGGCTCCGAGCTGGCGGCACGGGCCGCGAACGGTTCGTGGCAGGGGCCCCCGCGATACCTACGGATAGGCTTCGCTCAGGCTCCTGTCGATGTTCCCGGCTGGGTGCAGGGACGTACTCGCTCTCCTAGGATTCAAAATATTCGAACCGTTGCAGGTTGCGCGCTGCGTAAAAAGACCCTGGAATCTTGAGTGATTCTCCTGCTTTTGCCAGCTCCCTGGAAGGCTGGGGACGATCCCTGGAAGGAAATGCGCCCGAGACGCACGAAAACCCCCGTTTTAGCGCTCAGAATTGATAGGCTGGTGTGCGGAAACGTTCCGGGCGGCGAAACGCGCTGAAAGCCCAGAAGAGGATAATTCAAGGCATGAGTTCAGAACAGGCCGCGGCTGCGGAAGAGTACGGCGCCGGTGCAATCCAGGTGCTCGAGGGGCTCGAGGCAGTACGCAAGAGGCCTGGCATGTACATTGGCTCAACGGGACCGCGCGGGCTGCACCACCTCGTGTACGAGATTGTGGACAACTCCGTTGATGAGGCGCTTGCGGGCTACTGCGACACGATCGACGTAACCATTCTCGAGGATGGTGCGATCCGAGTGGTGGATAACGGCCGAGGGATCCCGGTCGATCCGCACCCGACAGAGGGGCGTTCGACTGTCGAGGTCGTCTTGACCGTACTGCACGCCGGTGGCAAGTTCGGTGGTGGAGGGTACGCGGTTTCGGGTGGCCTCCACGGCGTGGGCTCTTCGGTGGTCAACGCGTTGTCGAGTCGCTTCGAGGTCGAGGTTCATCGCCAGGGTTTCACGTGGAACATGTCGTTCACCGACAGTGTTCCCGATGGACCGCTCAGCAAGGGTGCTCCGAGTGAGGATACGGGCACAACGATTACGTTCTGGCCCAGCACCGAAATCTTCGAAACGGTCGAGTTCGATTACCAAACGCTGCGGACCCGTTTCCAGCAGATGGCGTTCTTGAATAAGGGTCTCCGACTCACTCTTACTGATTTGCGGCCGCAAGAGCCCGTTGAGAATAGCGAGGGCGAGCTTGTCATTCCTGCCGCGCCGCACGATTCCTATCGTTACGATCGTGGCATTGAGGACTACGTTCACTACCTGAACTCCGCGAAACGAGCAGACCTCGTAAATGAGGAGATCATCTCCTTCGAGGCTGAAGACACCGAGCGGAAGATCGCGGTTGAAATCGCGATGCAGTGGACCACGGCGTATACGGAAAGCGTGCACACCTACGCGAACACCATCAACACGCACGAGGGTGGCACGCACGAGGAGGGATTCCGTGCGGCGCTGACCACACTCGTGAATCGGTACGCGCGCGAGAAGAACATTCTGCGCGATAAGGACGAAAACCTTTCTGGAGAAGACGTACGCGAGGGTCTCACCGCGGTCGTCTCAGTGAAGCTTGGCGAGCCGCAGTTCGAAGGCCAGACCAAGACAAAGCTCGGCAACACCGAAGCGAAGGCCTTCGTGCAGAAGGTGGTCGGAGACCAGTTGGGTGACTGGTTCGAACGTAACCCGGGCCCGGCGAAGGAGATCATTCGCAAGGCGATCCAAGCGGCAACGGCTCGTCTTGCAGCGCGGAAGGCGCGAGAGACGGCCCGGCGGAAGGGGCTCCTGGAATCCGGTGGGATGCCTGGCAAGCTTTCGGACTGCACGAGCAAAGATCCCACGATCTCCGAGATCTTCATCGTGGAGGGTGACTCCGCCGGGGGATCCGCGAAGACGGGACGCGACCCGCACACGCAGGCGATCCTTCCACTGCGAGGCAAGATTCTGAACGTTGAGAAGGCGCGGCTCGATCGGGCACTGAACAACGCCGAGGTGCAGGCCATGATCACCGCGTTCGGCGCCGGAATCGGGGAGGATTTCGACCCGGAGAAGGCCCGCTACCACAAGATCGTGCTCATGGCCGATGCCGATGTGGACGGCCAGCACATCACGACCCTGCTGCTCACCCTGCTGTTCCGATACATGCGGCCGCTGATTGATCTCGGTTATGTGTATCTCGCGCAGCCACCGCTGTACCGCATCAAGTGGGCAAATGCCGAGCACGAGTACGTGTACAGCGACGCCGAGCGTGACGTCCGACTCGCAGATGGCGCGGCGAACGGTAGGCGCCTCACGAAGGAGAGCGGGGTGCAGCGTTACAAGGGTCTGGGTGAGATGAATCACGAGGAGCTGTGGGAAACGACGATGAACCCGGAAACTCGGACGCTGCTGCAGGTCACCATGGATGACGCGGCGAATGCCGACGAGATCTTCGCCACCCTCATGGGGGAGGACGTCGAGGCCCGCCGCACCTTCATCCAGCAGAATGCGAAGGACGTGCGCTTCCTCGACATTTAGCATCGCGGTGGCCGCGCCCGGTGTATCCCGGCGGCCGAACCCAGCTCGAGACGCACGCACAGCAGGAGAGACGAAGAAATGACTGAAGAGAACCGTCAGGACCTAGAGCCTGGAATCGATCAGGGAGACGCCGCCTCGCACGGCAAGATCGACCAGGTGGACCTCAGACTCGAGATGCAGCGCTCGTACCTCGACTATGCGATGAGCGTGATCGTCGGGCGCGCCCTGCCCGATGTGCGGGACGGGCTCAAGCCGGTGCACCGTCGGGTCATCTACACGATGTACGACGGCGGCTACCGGCCGGATAAAGCCTTCTCGAAGTGCACCCGTGTGATCGGCGACGTGATGGGTCAGTTCCATCCGCACGGCGACAGCGCGGTCTACGATTCTCTCGTCCGCCTCGTGCAGCCGTGGGCCATGCGCTACCCGCTCGCGCTCGGGCAAGGCAACTTTGGTTCGCCGGGCAATGACGGCGCTGCAGCCCACCGGTACACGGAGACCAAAATGTCCCCGCTAGCCATGGAAATGGTGCGCGACATCGACGAAGACACCGTCGACTTCCACGATAACTACGACGGCCGCACACAGGAGCCAGCGGTACTCACCGCGCGCTTCCCGAACCTGCTGGTGAACGGTTCGGTCGGTATCGCAGTGGGCATGGCGACGAACATTCCGCCGCACAACCTGCGCGAAGTGTCTGAGGCGGCGATCTGGCACCTGGAACACCCCGAGGCGAGCCGGGAAGAGCTGCTTGAGGCGCTCATGGAGCGGGTGCACGGGCCTGACTTCCCGACGGGTGCCCAGATTCTCGGCACGAAGGGCGTCAAGGAGGCGTATCGCACGGGGCGCGGCTCCATCACGATGCGCGCTGTTGTGAATATCGAGGAGATTCAGGGTCGCACCTGCCTCGTCGTCACCGAGCTGCCGTACCAGGTGAATCCCGACAACCTGGCGATCAAGATCGCCGACCTCGTGAAGGAGAACAAGGTCCAGGGCATCGCGGATATCCGTGATGAGACGAGTGGCCGTACGGGTCAGCGCCTCGTCATCGTGCTTAAGCGCGATGCAATCGCGAAGGTCGTGCTCAACAACCTGTACAAGCACACCCAGCTGCAGGAGAACTTCGGCGCAAACATGCTCGCCATCGTCGACGGTGTGCCGCGCACGCTTGCCCTCGACGGCTTCATTACGAACTGGACGAAGCACCAGATTGAGGTGATTGTCCGACGCACGGAGTTCCGTCTGCGGAAGGCCGAGGCCGAAGCTCACATTCAGCGCGGCTACCTCAAGGCGCTCGACGCGCTCGACGAAGTGATCGCCTTGATCCGTCGCTCCTCCACGGTGGAAGAGGCGCGCGAAGGCCTCATGACGCTCCTCGGCGTCGACCAGCTGCAGGCAGACGCCATTCTCGGTCTGCAGTTGCGCCGGCTCGCGGCGCTTGAACGCCAGAAGATCCTCGATCTTGCCGCAAAGCTCGAGCAGCAGATCAAGGAGTACGAGGGTATTCTCGCATCCCCGGCGGAGCAGCGAGGGATCGTGGTTGACGAGCTCACTGAACTCGTCGATAAGTACGGTGACGAGCGACGCACCACGATCCTGCACGGCTACGACGGCGACATGTCGATGGAAGACCTGATCCCTGAAGAGGAAATGGTTGTCACCGTCACCCGTGGCGGTTACGTGAAGCGTACGCGCATCGACAACTACCGCTCCCAGCATCGCGGGGGTAAGGGAGTGAAGGGTGCCCAGTTGCGGGCCGACGATATCGTCGAGCACTTCTTCGTAACGACGACGCACCACTGGTTGCTCTTTTTCACGAACACGGGCCGTGTGTACCAGGCCAAGACCTACGAGGTTCCCGAGGGCGGTCGCGACTCGAAGGGTCAGCACCTTGCCAATCTGCTTGCACTCGCACCCGACGAGACGGTCACGCAGATTCTCGATGTGCGCGATTTTGAACACGCGCGATACCTCGTACTCGCCACTCGTGACGGACTGGTGAAGAAGACCGCACTTACCGAGTACGACACGAACCGCACGGGCGGAATCATCGCCATCAAGCTGCGCGAGGGCGACGAACTCGTTTCAGCGCTGATCGCGGAGAACACGGACGACATCCTGCTCGTCTCGCGACACGGCATGTCAGTGCGCTTCACCGCGTCTGATCAGGCACTTCGACCGATGGGCCGCTCGACGAGCGGAGTGCGTGGCATGAACTTCCGGGAAGGCGATGCACTGCTCTCGGCTTCAAGAATTGGTGAGGACGCCGGCTTCGTCTTCGTCGTTACCGAGGGTGGGTATGCGAAGCGAACCGCCGTCGACGAGTACCGGGTGCAGCAGCGCGGTGGGTACGGGATCAAGGTCGCGAAGCTCGATGAAAACCGCGGCGATCTGGTCGGTGGACTCATTGTCGACGAGGCCGACGAAGTGCTCGTGGTGCTCGCAAGCGGTAAGGTCGTGAGGTCGGATGTCGCCGAGGTTCCTGCGAAGGGACGCAATACGATGGGAGTCGTCTTTGCACGATTCCCAGAGGGTGACCGTATTATTGGCATCGCGCGAAATTCGGAACGCGGGCTCGATGACGAGGAGTCCGAGGCCGGGGAGTCCGTTCCCGCAGACAACGAGGAAGACCTGAATGACTAATACTGTCGCCGACAAGCTGGCAAAGAAGACCCGTAAGAAGGCGCCGGCGAAACAGGTTCGCCTGAAACTCGTGTACGTCGACTTCTGGTCGGCGGTGAAGTTCTCCTTCTTGATCTCCATCTGTCTCGCAATCGTGAGTGTGGTGGCGACGATCCTCATCTACACGGTGCTCATGCAAACTGGCGTCTTCAGCCAGGTGGACGCCCTGTTCATGGACATCGTCGGTGACGAGAACAGCCTCATGAACATCATCGGTTTCTCGCAGGTGCTCGGCTTCTCGGTTGTCGTCGGAATCTTGAACGTCATCGTCGGTACCGTGCTGGGTGCGCTCGCCGCCCTCGTGTACAACCTGCTCGTGCGCGTGCTGGGTGGTTTCCAGCTCGGGTTCACCAGCAATTAGGCGACCGGAAACGCGCCCGAAGTGCGGTTTCGATTTCTGATTTGACCGCGATTCGGGTAAAGTCGGTTTCTGGTCAAGGGGCTATAGCTCAGGCGGTTAGAGCGCTTCACTGATAATGAAGAGGTCCCAGGTTCAAGTCCTGGTAGCCCCACCACAATCTGCATCGAATCAACAGTTCTCCGGCCGTGGCTTTAACGTTCCGGAATCTGGATCGCACTCGAGTTCGGGCCCGAATTTCTAAGGCTGTTTTCCACCACAATCCGCGGGTCTCGGCACCTGATCAACCGCCCTGAAGCAGTAGGTCTCCCTATGTAAGCGCTTCTGAAGCGGTTGTGGGTGACTCTGGTCAGCAATTTTGTTTGGGGTTAGTCTATGTATGCACCATGTCGAATGTTCGAGCATTGGTGGAATCTCACGTAACGGCCGGCATTGAGCTGCCGGACACGGAGCAGGGGGCACGAGATTGGCATCGTCACGAAAGGCGCTGGCAGGAATCGCCATCGTTGTTACAACGTCCGGCCTGCTTCTCTCGGGCTGCACGGGCGCTCCCGAGCCCGTACCGGCAGAAGAAGTGCAACCCGTGGAGGAGGCCCCAGAGTTCTCCATCGAAGAGGTGGACTTCACGACGGTGGAGTGGTCGCTCTCACACCATGGGAGGATGATCCCCACCGATGGCCTGAGCTTCGCAGACGGCCCCGCGATCATCGAAACGGTCGAGTACACCATCGGCCAAGACCAGATTGTGTACGGTGACGCCGACGGTGATGGCGACCTCGACGCGATCGTTCCCGTCAGCGCCGTAGATGTGGTCGGTGGCGGCGTGGATCTCGGAACGGCCTGGTATCTATGGGCCGACGATGCCGGCACT
>Ga0265293_10000200_pt1 | contig 148679 bp, 172 predicted proteins | sample Munlanlewell138R_FD_192505 | JGI IMG/M metagenome (GOLD analysis project Ga0265293, IMG submission 192505) | Leachate microbial communities from a municipal landfill in Southern Ontario, Canada - Leachate well 138R | ecosystem: Engineered > Solid waste > Landfill > Unclassified | place...
CCGCTTGCGGGGCGTATTGCCAAAATTATTTTATTCTAAATGAAAAAAAATTATGACAATACAAAAACCCTGCAAGCAGTTTGCGCAATGGGCTCTCGTGAAATTGATATTGTCATATTAAACATAGTGGCATTGTATCAAATTATTTGTTTTTGGTCAAGCCCAAGTATTGTACTTGTCAAATGCAAGTAGAAATGTCATACCATGGATTCATGATAATCTATGGAATCTTTCGGGCGAAAGGTGGAATAGAATAAAAAAAGGCGACAAGCGCGGGGATGTGGTTGTTTTTGTTTTGTGGTATAATGGGCTTATCGTTAAAAATTAATAAATAAAAAAAATATGAACACAAAAACTATCAGCATCGCAATCGGCATCGTTTTGCTTGCCGGCATCGGCGCGCTTTACTATTATTTGGCAAACGCTCCCGAGGGGGAACAAAATTTGCCGCCGATTGAACAAATTCAGACACAAGAATCGCAAGATATTGAAAACGAAAACGGGCAAGAAAATATTCCTCCACAGGAAGGCGAAAATAGCGAATTACCGGCAGTAGAAGGGCAAACGGAAGAGACAAAAAACAAAGAACAAACAATCATCGGAAAATCGGTACAAGGCCGCGATATCGTCGCCTATCATTTCGGCGCCGGCGCGAAGGAGATTTTGTTTGTTGGCGGAATTCACGGAGGATATGCTTGGAACACCGCGCTTTTGGCTTATCAATTGATTGATCGCTTGAAAAACAACCAAAACGACATACCGGCAAATGTTAAAATCACCGTTATTCCGGTTCTCAATCCCGACGGATTGGCAAAGGTGGTCGGTGGCGAAGGAGAATTTACCGCCGGCGATGTTTCAACTTCCGCCGATACCGCCATGGCAAGATTTAACGGCAACAATGTGGATCTAAACCGCAATTTTGACTGCGAATGGCAGGCAAAAGCGGTTTGGCAGAGCAAAACCGTGAGCGGAGGAGCCGCGCCGTTTTCCGAACCGGAAAGCGCGGCGATCCGCGACTACGCGCAAAGTCATCAAATTTTCGCGGTTGTGGCATGGTACACTTCCGGCGGCGGGGTTTATTCGGCAAGTTGCAACAACGGCGTGTTGCCCGAAATTCAAACACTCACCAACACCTACGCCCAAGCATCGGGATACGCCGCGCACAGCAATTTTGAATCCTATCGGGTTTCCGGAGATATGACGGATTGGTTTGCCAAAAACAACACTCCGGCCATCGGCGTGCTTTTGACCGCCGCCGATAATACCGAATGGACGAAAAATTGGGCCGGATGCCAAGCGGTTATTGACCACATTAGTAAATAATCTTGAATTACGAAACGACGCTTGTTGAAGTTGTTGAAGTTGTTGAAGTCAAACTTCAACAAGCGTGTTGAAGTTTGACTTCAACATAAAACCGTTAAATTCAAATGCTATTGAAGGGGTCTAACCCCTGCGATTACACAGGGGATAGACCCCAAAATACCAATGAAATTGTTCACGATTAAAAACCTGTTAATCGCCGCGATCATTTGCTGTGCCGCAATCGGCATGGCAATTTTTGCGTTGCTTTCTTCGCAAAAAAAAGAACCGGTCAAAGAGCCCGCCAAGCCCGAACAAAAAATTGAAGAACCCGCAAAAATCGCGGAGCCGGAAATAGCGAAACATAAAATAATCGGCTATTCGGCGCAAAACCGACCCATTGAATCCCACACCTTCGGCACCGGAGAAAAATTATTGGTTTTTGTGGGCGGAATTCATGGCGGATATGAATGGAACAGTTCGCTTTTGGCTTGGGAATTTATTGATTACTTCGAAAAAAATCCCAAATCAATCCCCGAAAATTTATCCGTGGCGATAATTCCCGCGCTCAATCCCGACGGATTGGCAAAAATCACCGGCAAAGACGGAAGGTTTACTATTGCCGACATTCCCGAGGGAAATAATGAAACCGGCAGATTTAACGCCAACAATGTGGATCTAAACCGCAATTTTGACTGCAACTGGCAACCCAAAGGCCTTTGGCGGCAAAAAGAAGTGAGTGCCGGCACCGCGCCGTTTTCCGAACCCGAAAGCAAAGCGATCCGCGATTTTGTTTTGCAAAACAATCCCGCGGCGGTTCTTTTTTGGCACAGCCAATCAAACGCGGTCTACGGCTCAATGTGCAACAACGACATGATGCCCGAAACCCGCGTGATTTTGAACGCCTACGCCAACGTTTCGGGATATGCGGCCGTGGACACTTTTGACAATTATCAAATAACGGGCGACGCCACCGACTGGCTCGCGTCAATCAACGTCCCCGCAATCAGCGTGGAACTTTCCACCCACAACACCATTGAATGGACAAAAAACCTCGCCGGCATTACCGCCCTTTTTAATTATTATAAAAACAAATGAAAATCACTTTTTGGGGCGCGGCGCGAAACGTTACCGGGTCAAAACATCTAATAGAAACCGGCGGATTCAAACTTTTGCTTGATTGCGGATTTTATCAAGGCAGAAGGACCGACGCCAACCAGCAAAACCGAACTTTGCCGTTTGCCGCCGACAACGTGAACGCCGCAATTTTGTCGCACGCGCATTTGGATCACTGCGGCACTCTGCCGGTTTTGGTAAAAGACGGCTTTGCCGGAAGAATATATTGCACTCCGGCCACTGCCGATATCGCCGAATATATTTTGATGGATTCGGCCAATATCCAAAAGCACGACTGCGAATATTTCAATTCCCACGTCTCGGAAAAAGAAGCGATAACCCCCATCTATACCGAAGAAGACGTGCAGCGGGTAATCAGCCGTTTTGAAACCGTGGATTATTTTTCATCCACGGGCGAATGGACGAACATCAATGAAAATATCCGCTTTAAGTTTTATGATGCCGGCCACATTTTGGGCGCGGCGGCGGTTTTGCTGGAAATAAAAGAAAATGGCACAACAAAAACTTTATGTTTTTCCGGCGACCTGGGACGCGACGAACTGCCGATATTGCGCGCCCCCGAGCCCATTCAAGAAAGCGCGCAAACTCTGATAATGGAATGCACCTACGGCAACCGCACGCATCAACCAATGCCGCAAGTGTTTGACAAGGTAAAAGACATCATCAAAACCGCCCTGCGCAAAAAAAGCAAAATAATCGTGCCCGCGTTTTCTCTGGGAAGAACGCAAGAGTTGATTTATATTCTGCATCTGTTAATCAAACAGAAAGCAATTCCAAAACTGCCGATATATATTGACACGCCGCTGGGTGACAAGATTACTAAGATTTTTCCCCGCTATGTTGATCTTTTTGATGATAATTTCAAAAAAGAATTCGGGGATAACGGCTATTGGGCGTTTAACTTTGACAATTTGAAATATATCCAATCAACCGCCGAATCAAAATCGCTCAACGGCAAAAATGGGCCGTTTATCGTTATCGCCGGATCGGGAATGTGCGAAGGCGGCCGCGTTTTGCATCACCTAAAAAACAATATCGGCAATGCAAACAATATTGTTTTAATCACCGGCTTTCAGGCCGCAAACACTCTGGGGCGAAAAATTTTGGAAAAGCAAAGCCCCGTTAAAATATTCGGCCGGGGGTATGACGCGCGCGCCAAAATAATGGTGCTAAACGAACTAAGCGCTCACGCCGACCAACAAGATTTGCTAAATTACGCCAAAAGCATCAACGGATTAAAAAATCTCTTTTTGGTGCACACCGAACCGCCCCAAGCTCAAGCCTTCGCCGAATTGGCGCAAAAATCCCTCCCCGCCATTTCAGTAAATATCCCCGAATTTTCCCAATCTTTTAACCTGTAGGTATTAAAAATAACATTTAATCGCAAACATTTACCGAGTGCTTGCATTTTAAGGTCATACCTTGACGATTATCCCGAGGCTTTGCGAGGGATAATTGGCAAGGTATGACCTTATTAAACTTGTATTTTGGATTTATTTTTATCATCAATTGATGACCGCTAATATTATAATCCAGTGGAGTATAAAAAATTTGCGTAATCATATCAAAATGATACGATTAATGTATGCAAATGATACGAAAATTAATAATCTAAAAATATGAAGAAGAAATTTGTTTGGGGGGGGATTGTGGCGGCGGGTTTTGCGGCAAGTGCCTGGTTTTATCCGCAAATACCCGAGATTATGGCCACGCATTGGGGAGTTGACGGTCAGGCAAATGGATATATGAATAAGTTTTGGGGATTGTTTTTACTGCCGATAATTTTGACGGCCATCATTGGACTAATGCTGATTGTTCCCAAAATTGATCCGCTGAAACAAAACATTGCCAAGTTCCGCGGTTATTATGACAATTTCATTTTGTTTATCGCCGTGTTTTTGCTTTATATTCACGCCTTAACCATCGCTTGGAACATGGGTTTTGAATTTGATATGACTAAATCGATTATTCCGGCAATGGCGGCGATTTTTTGGCTTGCCGGAATTTTGATGGAAAAATCAAAACGCAATTGGTTTGTCGGCGTGCGCACACCTTGGACAATTTCCGACGATAATGTTTGGAACAAAACCAACAAATTGGGCGCAAAAATTTTCAAAATTTTTGCCGTTGCCGGCTTATTGATAATGTTTTTGCCCGCCGTATATTTCATGTGGCTGATTTATGTCCTCATCGCCGCCTCAATCTATCTGATAATTTATTCCTATCTTCTCTGGCGCAAAACGAGTCGCGGTTAACGGACATTCCAACATTCTCAAGAATGTGAGAATGTTCGCCAAATTATTCTAGCAAAATAAAAACGGGGGGTGACCCGTTTTTTAATGTATATACATTTGTACGTGTTTGAATACGATTTAAATACGCACCTCATTCAAAGAAAAATATATCTTCAATTTTTGCATTCAAAACACGGGCAATATCATAGGCGAGTTTTAGTGACGGTACGTATTTGCCTTGTTCCAAAAATACAATTGTTTCACGCCGCACGCCGACAAACTGAGCCAATTCTTCCTGTGTCATATTTTTTTGGGCGCGGCATTCTTTTATCTTCGTAAAAAATTTCATTTTTTGCTTTGAAAATATTTAAACAAAAGCGACTGGAAAATCATCAATCCACAAGCCGAATATACCAAAACTTGCGCAATCGGCTCAAAAAAAGAATTACTTTGACGCATCGCCATAAGCACCATACCTGCCAACGCAGCGCCCATCGCATAGACGGCCAACGTCCAGCGAGCAGCATCGCCGGCGTTTTTGTAATCTCGTTCGTCAGCTAAAACGCCTTCAACTCGTTTTTTCACGCCGAACATCACGATTGCCGCGGTAATAGCGGCAACAATCGGCAAAATATAGTTACCGTGGACAACCGAAGCTGAACAAATTCCGGCTAAAATCATTACAAAAAATATTCGAAAAATTTTATATGTTTTTTGTTTCATATGTTTGTTTTTTTGTTATTTTTAGTTTTGCACCTTTATATTCTTATGTTAGATTATTCTAACATATTTGTCAATAGCGGCGAGAAACAATACTAACACTTGCCCAAAATTGGAGGTTTGGTATAATCCAATCAAAGAAAAGGGATGGTTAATTTGTAGTAATGTTAAAAGGTCATTTAATTAATCTTAACAAAATAACCAAATGCCAAAACACAATGATGTTTTTTCTTTGGAAGACCTAAAAAGACTAGCCAAACATCAAGGCCAAAGCCCTTGTGTTTCTTTGTACATGCCCGCTCATAAAACAGGCAGGGAATTGCGCCAAAATCCGGTACGCTTTAAAAATCTGGTTAAAAAAGCGGCGGAGTATTGTCAGGCTCAAGGAATCCGCGTCGATGAAGCCAAAGATATGTTGGCCCCCCACAAAAAATTGCTGGAAAATCCGCTTTTCTGGCAGAAGCAAAGCGACGGGCTGGCAATTTTTGCCACTCCAAGAATTTTTGAAGTTTTTCGTTTACCGATAAAATTTGCCGAACTTGCCGCGGCGGGCTCGGCGTTTATTTTCAAGCCGCTTTTTTTCTATTTAAGCGAATACGGAAAATTTTATCTTTTACAACTCACCAAGAATCGCGTCAAGCTTTATCAAGGCTCAATCGAGAGTATTTCCGAAATTGAATGCCCCGAACTGCCTCAAGATTTGGCAAGCGCTCTATGGTACAAAGATTACGAAAAACAATTACAATTGCACCACGGAGGCAAATATAAAGAAGGAAGTACTATTTTTCACGGGCACGGAGCGGGGCGCGATGATCTCAAAATTCGGATTGCTCGCTACCTGCGCCATGTGGATAAAAATCTGGCAAAATGCATTAAAGACAAGAATACGCCCTTGGTAATCGCCAGCGTGGATTATTTTCTGCCCATTTGGCGGCAGGTGAGTTCCTATCCCAACATTATGAGCCAGGCTTTGCCGGGAAACACCGAAAATATCAATGAGGAAAAACTGCGCGAAGACGGCTGGAAAATTGCTCGCGAATATTATGGCGCGGCAAAAGCGAAGGCAATCGAAAAATGCGCCGACGTTATGAAAACGCCGCAGGGGTCATATGTCCCTCAAGATATTATTAAGCTTTCCTGGCAGGGAAAAGTCGGCGAACTGCTGGCGCCTTTCGGAAAGCAAATATGGGGCAAATTTAATCGCAAAACGGGAAATGCCGAATTGCATATAAAACAGGAGCCCGACGACATTGATCTTTTGAGTTTGGCGGTATTTTTCACGTTTTTACACAACGGCAAAGTTTATGTAGTAAACGCCGATGAAATACCGCAAAAAAACAAACTGGTTGCGATATTACGGAAATAATTAGTAAAATCAATTAAAAAAATGTTAAAAATCATCGCCGAAAAAAATATCTTAACCCCCGACGCAGTCAAAGAAAAAATAATGTTAAAATTAAACGCACTAGAGAGGCTAGTTTCAAGCGTCGGAGAGCCGAATGAAATGCGCGTGCAATTGGAAAAAATGAATTATTTTGAACCCAAGGGAAATGTTTTCCGATGTGAAATCAATGTTCGAATTCCGGGAAAGCTTTTGCGCGCAGAAAGCAAAAAAACCGACATTATCGCCGCCGCGGCCGATGCCAAAAACACGATGGAGCGCCTGTTGAAGCAATACAAGGAAAAACAATTTCAAAATGCGAAAAGCGACATGCGCGCCATCAAAAAAGAAATCAAAAATAACCCCTTATAACCCGCCAAAAAAACGCCGTACCGCAAGCGGCGTTTTTTTATTGCCACCGGCTCATCAAGAGAGCAATAATGTCGCCAGCCCCAAAAACACCAAAAAGCCCAGAACATCAGTAGCGGTAGTAATGAAAATCGTTGCCGACGAGGCCGGATCCTTTTTCAGCCGCACCATCAATAGCGGCACAAAAGTTCCGGCCGCCGAAGCAATCACCATATTCACGATCATCGCCGAAAACAGCACAAAAGCAATCACCGGATCGTGATTGACCGCCAGCACAACCACGGCAACAATCAATCCATTGATCGCGCCATTGATAAATCCGGAAATCGCCTCATTTTTAAAAGCATGAAAAGACGATCTAAAATCAATTTGCTTGAGCGCAATTGCGCGAATCATCACCGCCATGGTTTGCGTGCCGGCATTTCCGCCCATGCCCGCGATTATCGGCATATAAACCGCCAGCAAAACATATTTTGAAATCGTCTGGTCAAACATCCCCACCACAAAAGACGCCAAGAAAGCCGTGCCCAAATTGATAATCAGCCATTTATAGCGGAATTTTATTTTTTCCGGCGCGCTCGCAAAAACGCTTTCCTCGCGCAAAACGCCGGCAAAATGATAAAGGGAAACCGCTTCCTGCTCGCGCAAGATTCTCATAATATCATCAGAATATATGATGCCCAAAATATTGCCGCTATCGCCCAAAACCGCGATTTTGCTGTGCGGATAGGCGCGAAAAAGATCGATCGCTTCTTCGTGAGGCGCCGAGTAGCTGATTGTGGCAATTTTACGAATGAATTTTTTTGCCTTGTCTTTTGGGTAGCCAAATCCTAATTCATGGCCGGGAATATATCCGGCCAATTCGCCGGTTTTCGCGCCGCTCTTGACCGCGATTATCGTCGGCGGGCGGCCGGTGCGTTTTTCGTGGGTTTTGAATTGTTTGGCAACTTCGGCAATCGTATCATCTTCGTTAACTTGGATGTAATCAACATTCATCAGCCCCGCGGCCGTCTCCGGATTAAATCCCAACAATTTTTCCACCTCGCTCTTGGCTCGATCGCTCATCATTTCCAGCAAGTGGCGTTGATCTTTGGCGAAAAACATTTGTAAAACATCGGTAGCTTCATCGGGATCAAGATTCTCCAAAATCATTATCACTTCATAGTCCTCAAGAGACGACAACAATCGGTATAAAAGGTATTTGTTCAAAATCAGGCACGCCCGCGCCTGTTCTTTCACCGAAAGCGAACGAAACAGCTCGCGCCGCTTTTTGGGCCGCAATCTGATTTGCTTGATAATTTCCTGAAATTTGTTGGGAGGATTTATTTTTGTTGCCATCTTAACCGCTTAAAATTCATTTCACAATGTAATTATAGGTTAAATTCTGTCAAAATCAAAAATTTTATAAAAAATTTCCGCATTTTTTGTATTTGCGATTTTGGAATTTTGGGGCTATTCTTGAAATATGGAAGAAAAAAGAGCAATTTCCGCAAAAACAATATTCGCGCATTTTTGGCAGGGAGTTTTTCCGCATCGGCGGCTTTTTTGGATTTGCATCACCGCGTTCACCATAACCCAGTTTATTGAGTTGGCAATTCCGATTTTTTACAAGGGATTTTTTGACGAATTGACAAACCCTGCGGTACAAGCCGCCGATCTGATAAAAATTATTATAATCATCGCCGGAATCCACTTCATTAATTGGATATTTGCTGCCATTGCACACCTGACACTTACTAATGGAGAAGCAAAAATTATGGCCAAATTGAAACAAAAAGCGTTTGACTGCTTGATGCTTCATTCACGAAAATTTTTTGTTAATAATTTTGCCGGTTCTTTGGTACAAAAAATTAATCGCTTTTCGCGGGCATTCGAAATATTGATGGACAGTTTTGTTTTTAATTTAATACCCATAACAATAACTGTTATTGGAGCAATCGCGGTTACCGCGATCATCGCGCCGCCGATATCTTTGATTATTGCGATTTGGTCATTTTTTGTAATCGTTTCCAATTTCATTTTTTTTCGCTGGAAAGTGAAATATAACGTCATCGCCGCGGCCGCGGACTCAAAAACTACCGGATTGCTTTCAGACAATATCATCAATTATATCTCGGTTAAATTGTTCAATGGTTATCGGCGCGAATCAAAAAACTTTAAAAACGTCTCCAACGATCAAGCGCAAAAAACACTATTAACATGGCGGCTTGATAACATTGCCAACATTGTTCATCATTTGCTGATTTTTTTGGTGGAGTTTGCCGCGTTCTATTACACAATTTTACTTTGGCAAAAAGGCCTCGCCCCAATCGGCACTTTTGTTTTGGTGCAAACTTATATTATTGGTATTTCGCACCATTTGTGGGGGGTGGGGCGAATGTTCCGCGGAATCTATCAAGCGATGGCCGATTCAAAAGAAATGGTGGAGATTTTGGAAACTCCGCACCGAATTAAGGATATTCCCGGCGCCAAAATTTTACAGAAAGCAGCGGGTAAAATTGAGTTTCGCGATGTTGTTTTCGGCTTTCAAGGAGACCGCGTGATTTTGAAAAACTTAAACTTAACCATCAACGCCGGCGAACAGGTAGCGATCGTCGGCTCGTCGGGCGCGGGTAAAACCACGCTCACCGGATTGCTTTTGCGCTTGTTTGATTCGATAAGCGGAAAAATTTTAATTGACGGGAACAATATCCAAGAAATCACGCAGGAAAGCTTGCGCCAAAATATCAGCCTGGTCCCCCAAGATCCCACGCTTTTCCATCGTTCTATTTTGGAGAATATCCGTTACAGCCGCCCCGAAGCATCCGACGAAGAAGTGATCGCCGCCGCGCGAATGGCGCATTGCGACAAATTTATTGAGAGAATGCCCGCCGGATACCAAACTTTGGTGGGTGAGCGGGGAGTTAAACTCTCCGGCGGCGAGCGGCAAAGAGTGGCAATCGCCCGCGCGATTTTGAAACGCGCCCCGATTTTGATTTTGGACGAAGCCACCTCATCACTTGATTCAAAATCCGAAGCGCTCATTCAAGACGCGCTCAACGCGTTGATGAAAGACCAAACCGTGATCGCCATCGCGCACCGCCTTTCTACCATTCGCAAAATGGATCGGGTGGTGGTGATAAAAAACGGCAAAGTCGCCGAAGAAGGCAAACACTCATCGTTAATTCGCAAAAAAGACGGCATCTACCGCAAACTCTGGCGCCTCCAATCCGCCGGCTTCATCAAATAAACATCAAACCCTGAACTTTAAAGCCTGAACTTTAAACTTTGACCATTAAAAATCGAACTTTGACGCTTATCAACCCTTCAATAAATTGCGTGGGTCTGACCCACGCAAAAAAACATATGAGCATTAAAGTTGAACCATTTACGGTAGGCGATTATATCCATGCGTATAATTGCGGCAACAAAAAAGCGCAAATATTCTTTGACAAGTCGGATTATTGGCGGTTTTCGTGGTGCCTAAGATTTTTTAATGACCAAAGAAGTATTTATGATTTTGCCAAATGCTTAACCGATTTAGTCTATGAACAAAAAGAAATCTTGCAAAAATTGCGTGGGTCTGACCCACGCAGAAAGGCACCCTATCTGGATGGACGAAATACTTTTGAATGGCGAACCGAAGAATGGGGAGAGCAACAGCCATTAGTTCAAATAATATCTTATCATTTGTCGCCAAATCACTTTCATTTGTTTTTAAAAGAGATTATTTCTGGCGGTATCAGTAAATTTATGCAAAAAATCGGCGGGGGATATACTGTTTACCGAAACTTAAAAAGCCATGAAGCTGGAAGAATATTTCAAGGCAGCTATCGCGGGAAGACAATAAAGGATGAAAGATACTTTCAATATTTAGACGCGTATATTCAGGTTTTCAATGCTTTTGAGCTTTTTGAGGGCGGAATTTTAAACGCCCTCAACCATTTTGACGAAGCGTTTCAATTCGCGCTGGATTATCCGTTCTGTAGTCTGGGCGAATCATTCGGAATAAGAAATTTGGGAATTGTTAATAGGAGCTCTTTCCAAGAGAAATTTCCAAATTTAGAAACATACAAAGAATTTTGCCGCGACGCATTATTAACCCGGAGTGTCCGTGAATTTTTGGGTAAATTAACCCTGGAATAAATTGCGTGGGTAAGACCCACGCAAAAAACATATGAAAAAAATATTGGAAATAATAATGATTTGGGGAATAATTATTTTTTTGCCGGTTTGGGCGCAGGCAAGAGATGCAGGCCAAATTACGGATTGGTATGTTAGGGACTTTCAAAGCACGATTACGGTCAATGACGACGCATCGCTTTTGGTTGAAGAAAAAATTATTGCCGATTGCGGGAATTTGCCGGACAAGCACGGAATTTTTCGGATTTTGCCCGTGCAAACAAGAACCGAAAGCGGAATCATCAAAACTCCGATTGAATTGGTTTCCATCACTGATTTTTCCGGCAATAAAATTACATATTCAACAAGCGTTGACAATTTTAACCATACGATAACCTATAAAATCGGCGATCCGAATATCACCATAAAAGGAGAAAACGAATATAAAATCACATATTTGGTAAAAAACGCGATCCGGGCGCGAAGCAACGATTTTGACGAATTGTATTGGAATCTGTCCGGCAATTTTTGGGACATTGAAATTGATAATTTTGGCGCCGAGATTATTTTCCCGGCAGAAATAAATCGAAACAATTCCGAAGTTTATTTATATAGCGGCGGTTTGGGCGAAAAAGAAAATCTGTTGGCGAATTATCAATGGAAAAGCGACAATATTTTGCGCGTTTATTCCAACAAAATTCTAATGCCGCGGCAGGGGACTACCGCGTCAATAATATTCCCAAAAGGAATTATCGCTTCGCATAAACCAAATCTTTTTGAAGCGTATGGCGATTATTTGTGGTTTTTGATTCCGGTATTGGTTTTTATTTTCAGTTTTTTGATTTGGAATAAACACGGCAAAGACCCGCGGATTGATAAAACGATAATTCCGGAATTTGAAATTCCCCAAAATTTAACGCCAATGGAAATGGGAATGTTAGCGCAAAACGGAGGATTTAACGATAAGTTTATCACCGCGACAATCGTTGATCTGGCAGTTAAAAAATACATCATCATTGAAGAAATTCCCAAAAAGGGAATATTCGGCAAACAGGATTTTTACTTAAAAAAAATCTCCGCCGATTTTAGCGAGCTTGGCAATCCCGAAAAAACGCTGATTGATAAAATATTTGTCGCAAAGCAAGAGGTTTTATTGTCAAAATTAAAAAATAATTTTTACAAAGATTTGCCGTCAATCAAAAAATCCGCCGCGACAGCGCTGGAAAACAAAGACCTCATTTATCCCGGCGGACAAGTGTTAAAAATTACTTTTATAATAATCGGAATGACAGTTCTTGGTTTTGGAATCTTTATGTTAAATTTTGGATTTTATTGGATTATTGCAATCTTGCTATCAGCGATAATTTTGGAATTTTTCGGAATTTTAATGCCCAAACGAACCCCGCAAGGCGCCGAGTTAAATTGGCGGATAAAGGGTTTTAAATTATATATGGAAACCGCTGAAAAATATCGCGCGCGATTTTATGAAAAAGAAAACATTTTTGAAAAATTTCTGCCTTACGCGATAATGTTTGGCATAACAAAACTTTGGATCAAAAAAATGGAAGAAATCTATGGCAAGGAATATTTTAACAATTATCATCCAATCTGGTATGCCGGCGCGATAACAAGCTTTAACGCCGATAGTTTTTCCTCGCAAATAAACACGCTATCTTCGGGCATTGCCTCCAATATCGGCACGGCATCCGGCGCGCACGGCACCGGCGGTGCCGGCGGAGGGGGTGGTGGCGGAGGGGGCGGCGGCTGGTAAATATGAATTTAATTGAGCATTTAATTGAATCGGGGTATTTAAAAACTCCGCGGATAATCGCGGCATTTCGCGCCATCAAGCGCAAGGACTTTTTGCCCGCGGATTTACCGCACCGGCATATTTTGGTCGAATTGGATGAGGCAATTTCCATCGGATTCGCGCAAACAATTTCCCAGCCCGCGGTAGTGGCGTTTATGCTGGAACTTTTAGATCCGCAACCCGGGCAAAAAATTCTGGATATTGGCTATGGCTCCGGCTGGACCACCGCGCTTTTGGCGCATATTGTCACGCAAGAAGGCAAAAAAGGCAAAGTGGTGGCCATCGAGAGGATAAAACCTTTGGCGGAATTTGGCAAAGAAAATATCGCCAAATACGGATTTATCAAAAATCGCGCCGTACAATCCGTTGTCGACGACGGATCAAAGGGCTACGAACCGCAAGCGCCTTACGACCGGATTTTAGCATCCGCTTCCGCGCAAAGAATTCCCGAACAATGGGAAAAGCAGTTAAACTCCTGCGGAATAATCGTGGCGCCTTTGGAAAGCGCGATCGTTAAAATTGAAAAAACAAAAGAGGGGATTTTTAGCGAAAACCGCTACGAAGGGTTTGCCTTCGTGCCTCTCGTGCAAGAAACTTAATTTTTTTGCTCCTTTTCGCCTCTTACCGCCAACAATTGCACGCCCAACCATGAAATTTTCCCTCCGGCAAAAATCAAAAAGGTGCCAAATATCGACCACGACAAAATATTGAGCATTTTGGCAATTGCGTCATCGGGAAGCATATCAACCATGGCGCGATTGACCGAATATTGTATCTGATTTTGCAAATAATCCTGCGCGCCCTCAATAGATAAGGCATTAAGATCCGCCTGCGGCGGCAAAGCGCTTTCTTGTTTCTTGGATGAAGCCTCAAACACCGCCGGAAATTCGGCTTTTGCCGTGAAATATTGATATGACGCGTTGATCGCCCAGCCGATAACCAGCAACCCCGCAACCACCAAGCACCAACCCGCAATAATTTTTATGTTCATAATGGAAAATAATCTCGAAACACGAATATCGAAATCCGAAACAAGCACAAATTTCCAAATATTAAATATCTAAAACAGAACACAGAATTATTTTAAAAATTTGAAAATTAGAATTTTGATATTGTTTCGAGATTCGAAATTCGATATTCGGATTTAGCTTTCATAAAAAGCTTTGTATGCCAAATAGGTCGAATAAATATCGGCCTTTGACGCGATCTCAAACGGCGCATGCATTGAAAGCAATGCCGGGCCCATATCAACCACATCGATATTGTTTCGCGCGAAAAAAACCGCGATTGTTCCGCCGCCGCCTTCATCAACCTTGCCCAAGCCGCCGGTTTGCCAATTGATTTTATTTGTGTTCAAAGTTTTTCTCACAAACGCCATATATTCAGCGGTCGCTTCGCTGGTATCATATTTTCCATGGTGGCCGCAATGTTTTTCCATCACCACGCCCGCGCCAATCCGTGCGGTATTCAACGAATCAAACACATCTGCATAATCCGGGTCAAATCCCGCGGTCACATCCGCGGATATCGCCTTTGACAAGGTTAAAGTATCGCGCAAATAATTCTCGTTATGTTCGCCAGTTTCCAAATAAAGCAACTCGCTGATGAAGTCGGTAATATAATTTGAACTCGCTCCCGTATTGCCCTCGCTGCCAATTTCTTCTTTGTCGGTCAAAACAACAACCGTCGCGTATTCATTTTGCTTGGCATCAAACGTTGATTGAAGCGCCGCATAAGCGCAAACGCGATCATCGTGGCCATAGGCGGCAATCATACTTCGGTCAAATCCAAGATCACGAGCAAGCCCTTGCGGAACCAATTCCAAATCGGCAGAAACAAAATCTTCTTCGGCAATGCCATACTTTTCATTTAACAATTTCAGCAAATTTTTCTTAACCGCATCTTTATCCTTATCATCTCCATTTTTGACCGCCATACTGCCGGCAACCACATTCAAGCTTTCGGCGGTTATTGCTTCGGATAATTTTTTTTCTTCCTGCTGTTTTGCCAAATGGGGCAATAAATCGGTAATCATAAAAATTGGGTCTTCGGGCTTGTCGCCGATAGATATTTCCACCTTTAATCCGTCCTGCTTAATAATTACGCCGTAAATTGCCAGCGGCAAGGCAGTCCACTGGTATTTTTTAATGCCGCCGTAATAATGGGTTTTCAAAAATGCAATATGTTCGCCCTCAAACAGCGGTTTTACTTTCAAATCAAGACGGGGAGAATCAATATGCGCCAAAATTATCCGCGCGCCGCTTTTTATCGGTTTTTTGCCGGGTTTTGCCAAAATTATTGATTTGCCGCGATTAATGGAATAAACCGGCTTGTTAAAGTTCGTTTTATCGGCTTGTCCGATGTGTTCCAATTTTTGAAAGCCGGCGTCTTTGGCTCTCTGCTCAATATAAGAAACATTTTTTCGCTCCGTTTTGCATTCGCTTAGGAATTTTTTGTATTCCTCGCAAAAATCAAAGCATTTTTTTATTGTCGCTTCGTCCCAAACGTCAAACGCGAATTTTTTCTCAAACAACAAATTTTTTTCTTTTTTATCCATTATTTTTGTGTTATTATCCTCTTATCCAATATTTTTAAATTACTTCATTTGCCGCAAAAAGTAAAACGCCAATATATGAAAAAATCCTTAGTTATTGTTTTAGCCATCGCAACAATTTTGATCGCCGCTGGAATTTGGCAATCGAGACAAACAACAAATATGCCGGAGCCGGAAATTGAAATCGAAAAAAAATCAGTTACCAAGAATCAAAATTCCACGGAACTAAAAACCAACGATACGCAAAATAACGAAGAAATAATTGATAATTTTGAAAAATGCGTTGCCGCCGGAAAAGAAGTGATCGGCGAAGCGCCGCACCGCCGCTGTATCGTCAACGACGATTTGGCATATATCGAAATCGAAACCTGCGCCGCTCCCGGCGGCGAAAAAATCAACCTACTTGAAGCCCAGCGGATATTTGATATGAGCCAATGTTCGCGAGAGGGCAGCGCCAAAGAAACCCATCAATGCGACGAACAAAACGGCACGCTGGAAATCGACATCCTTGCCTACCGCAAAAATTGCGCCGCCGTGTGCGTGATCAACATCACCTCAAAATCCGCCCAAGTTGATTGGCGGTGCGAAGAATAGTTGCAAGTTGATGAGTGATGAGTGATGAGTGATGAGTGATGAGTGATGAGAACGCGATACCTGCCCAATTGCAGGCATTTATTGTTGCCCAACCTTGACAAAATCCCATTTTTATGTATAATAAAAACAGGAGAATTTTATGGATAGGAAAAAGATAGGAAAAGGAGCTATTGAGTGGATCTGCAGAATTTTTATCATAGCATTACTCTCAGTAGCATTAGGATCTGCCTTCATAGACAGAGCCGACCTTGCGAAGCAAATGCTTTGGGATATCTCTTGTATTGGTGGAGCAATATTGATTGCCGTTATTGTCGCAAAACACATCAAGCGGCAAGGCGGATGGGCAACTGATATTGTGATAGCATTTTTTGTTTCACTATTTGCATTAAGAATTGCGGTTGTGCTATCGGATATATTCTATTCAGCGATAGAAGCCACTCAATCCTTAATGGCAGTGGAAAATGCTACGGCGGCGCTTGGATCGTCTTTAGCGCTTATCGTAATAGCCATACTTGCGATAGATGGCTTATATCAACGATATAAAAGACAATCTGCTTCATCAACATAGAGGATTATCCCTCTTTTTTTTACAAATGCGGGTTTGGTGTATAATGGGATTATGGAAGATCAAAATCAATCAAATCTCTTTGAGGGGGCGCCGCTTGGCGTGGCGCAATTTATCGACAAAATCAATTCGCGGATAAAGCCGATAAACGCAAAAATTATCGGCGAGGTGAGCGAAGCCAAACCCGGGCCCACGGGGCATGTTTATTTTTCATTGAAAGATGAGGATGGCGGTGCGGTGATTTCCTGCGCTCTCTGGAAGTCGCGCGCCGATCTTTTCGGGATTCAATTAAAAGTTGGAATGAAAATCATCGCCTCCGGCCATTGCGAAATTTATCCGCCCAGCGGCCGGTTTTCATTTATTTGCGACACGATAGAGCTTGCCGGAGAAGGCGCGCTGAAAGCCGCCTATGACAAATTGCTCAAAGAACTCGCCGCCGAGGGAATTTTTGCACCGGAGAAAAAACGCGCAATTCCTAAATATTGTCGTAAAATTGGTATTATCACCGCGCGCCAAGGCGCGGTGATCCATGATTTTTTAAACAACATCGGCCAATTCGGCTTTCAAATTGAATTCATTGATTCGCGCGTGGAAGGCCAGCTGGCGGCGGGCGATTTGCTGGCGTCAATTAACACTTTCAAAAAAAGGCAAATTGATGTTTTGGTGGTGATGCGCGGCGGCGGATCTCTGGAGGCGATGCTTGCCTTTAACAATGAAACTATCGTGCGCGAAATCGCCAAATTTCCCGTGCCGGTGATCGCGGCAATCGGGCACGACAGGGATATACCGCTGGCGGCAATGGCCGCGGATCGCGCGGTTTCCACACCCACCGCCGCAGCAAATTTGCTCACCCAATCATGGCAAGAAATTTTTCGCAAACTTGACCATTGCGAAACCATAATTCTTGGCGGATACAAAAACGCGCTGATCCAAAATCAATCCCGCCTGCGCCAATACGCGGGAATTTTGGCCAACTTCAAATATATTCTGCAAAGCATCAATCGACGCCTGGACACAATGATGCAAAATTCAATTTTGGCGATAAAAAACAAATTGGCATCATCAAAAAATCAAATTGACTATTTGCAAAATTTCATCGCCGCGCACGATCCCGAAAAGCAGTTGAAATTGGGCTATTCCATCGCCAAAATCAACGGCAAAATCGTCAAAAGCGCCAAAAATGTAACTATCGGCGATAATTTGGATATAAATTTTTGCGATGGTATAATCAATTCCGAAGCAAAAAACAAAAAAATCTATGGAAAATAAAACCAAAAAGAAATCCCCGAGCCTGGGAGAAAATCTGGCGCAATTAAACGAGATCGCCGAGTGGTTTGGTGCGCAAAAAGAAGTGGACGTGGAAACCGGAATTGAAAAAGTGAAAACCGCCGCCGAGCTGATAAAATCCAGCCGCGAAAAGCTCAACAAGCTGGAAAACGAATTCAAAGAAATCGAAAAAGACTTCTCTGAAAATCAAGAATAATTTTAAAAACGATATGAGGCAAATTGAGAGAAATATAGTTTCCGGAATGATTTTTTCAAAAGATGGAAAATTGTTCCAAGGATTGAAGGATCCGCGAAAGGGCGGAGTATATTCGGATTGTTGGCATCTTCCCGGAGGCGGAGTTGGTCCAAATGAAACAAGAGAAAATGCCATCGTCAGGGAAAATCAAAGAAGAAACCGGCATCGACATTTCCAATTATAAAATCGAATTGATTGATAATTCGGGAATTGGAGAATCAAAAAAAATCATGAAAACAGGAGAGGAGGTTTTATGTAGAATGAATTTTTTTGTTTACAAAATAGAAATCAATGATAAGAATTCGGCAGATATCAAAATTGATCTCAACGATGATCTTGTTGAATACCGATGGACGAAATTAAAAGAACTGCCAAGCCTCAAATTAACCCCGCCATCAACTGAATTATTCAAAAAATTAGGATACATTTAAATCAAAAAAATATGAAAATTACATTTGTGCAAACCGGCGGAACTATTGATAAAGATTATCCGCAGGGAGAAAACAACCATGGCTATGAATTCAAGATCGGCGAACCGGCGATCAATGCCATTCTCAAAAAAGCCAAACCGAATTTTGAATATGAAACTTTTTCGGTTCTCAAAAAAGACAGCCTTGACATAACCGACGAAGACCGCCAAAAGATTTATTCTTTCGTTAAAAACATCGAGAATGACAAAATAATCATCACCCACGGCACCGACACAATCCACACAACTGCCCAAAAGCTGGCCGATATACCCGGCAAAACCATTATATTAACCGGCGCAATGCTACCCGAAAAATTCTACGATTCCGACGCAATGTTCAACATGGGCATGGCAACCGCCGCCGCCCAAACCCTGAATAAAGGCGTATATATCACCCTGTACGGACTGATCGTTCCATGGACTAAATTCAAAACTTAAGTTCGAAGATTCCACCTTCGATAAATTTACAAATATGCTTATTAATTCCAGAGTTTTTAATAATTAATGTTATATTCAAATTATATTCGAATATAATTCAAATATGGCTTTTATAACTTTTAAATTATGGACCGAAAAACATCAGAAGCCAATTTGCGCCAGCTGGGAAAGCTGGGCAAGGTGACGCTGGCGGTGACAATCCCGCGCCAGATAATTTTGGAATTAAAATGGAAAGAGAATTAAAAAGTGGTGGTTAAGCGCCAAGGACAAAAAATCGTAATTGAAGATTAACCACAAGAGAAAAACGCCTGATGCTATATAACGGCAATCTATACACTTGACATTGAGTAAATTATTTATAATACTAATAACATAAAGTCTCCTGCGCCTACCTTGTAGTGTGCAGGATTTCGTTTAATAATAAGATATGCTTTCCGAAAATAAAGTTAATATTTATATTGACGGCGGTAATTTTCATCACTTGGCATTAAAAAAGATCGGAGGCGAAGAATTGAATTTTGATTTTGAGGCATTTGCAAATTTTTTGTCAGAAACAAGAATAATTCCTGATATGGGCAAACGTTTCTATGTCGGCACGGTAAGAGAAAAAGCTGGTGATGGGCGCAGTAAAGAAATAATGGCGCGGCAAACAAAATTATTCACTTTATTGCGAGCGAGCGGCTGGGAACTAAAAACGAGCAAACTAAGATTGAGAACGGAAAAAATTACGATCGATGCCAGAGTTGAGGACTTTAAAAATATTCTTAAGGCAGGAATCAAAGAAATCAAAATGGTTAGAATAAGAGAGAAGGGCATAGATGTTAAAATTGCAACCGATTTGATTGTCGGCGCGCTTGATAACAAATATGACACTGCGATTCTTGTCAGTTCGGACACCGATCTTGTTCCCGCGATGGATTGGGTTCGAAAAAGGTTGAATAAAAAGATAGAATATATTGGTTTCTCAATCGAGAATAATCATCTTAAAGAAAAAACAATGCCGTCTCAAGGGATGATATCGCATTCCGATATTCAAAGAATATTAGTTCAATCAGATATAGAAAAATTTATGCACCCCTCTTTGTTTCGATAAATCTTGGAAATGGAAAAAGTGAAAATTGCCGCCGAACTGATAAAATCCAGCCGCGAAAAATTAAACAAACTAGAAAACGAATTCAAAGAAATCGAAAAAGATTTTTCCGAAACCGCCGCCGATAGTAACGATTAATAACAGGTCATAAAAATTTGACAAAAGAGATGATAAGGGCATAATCAAAATATGGAAAATAAAATAATTCAATTTAATACTCAAGTTTGGAAAGAGGGGGGTATGTATGTTTCTTACGCACCGCAACTGGATGTGTCTTCTTGCGGCAACACAATTGATGAGGCAAAAAAAAATATCCGCGAAGCTGTCGGCTCATTTCTTTCCGAAGCTCAAAAAATGGGTACTCTTGACCAAATTTTGAATGAAGCTGGTTTTTCGGGATCACGAGCTCCGGAAATAATTGCTTTTGAAAAAATGAGTTTGGCGGTATGAGAATAACACCGGTTAACTATCAGCGATTGGTGTGCGTTTTTGAAAAAGCCGGTTTCAATTATTCCCGCACAAACGGCGATCATCTGATTTATACAAACAATAATTGTCCGCGCCCGCTGGTAATACCAAAATACGCGAATGTTCCGATATTCATCATCAAAAATCTTATGCGGTTATGCGATATGAACAGAAAAACATATTTTTACCTGTTATCAAAATGCTAGAGAGCCGCCCGAATGGCGGTTTTCTGCTTCTTATTTAACTTGCGATCCTTCGGCGACCGAGTCGTTAACGCGCAGAGGGAGATGAATGGATTCGTCGCCGGCGGCAAGCATCATTCCTTGGCTGATGCCTTCGCCCAATTTGCGTTCGGCGAGATTGACGATGAAAACATATTTGTTGCCGATTAAATCCGCAAAATTCACAAATTTGCGGATGCCGGCAAAAATCGTGCGCTCGCCGATTTCTTCGCCAAAATCTACTTTCATTTCAATCAATTTGTTGCTCCACTCCGGTTCGGAGGCTTCCAAAACCTTGCCGACGCGCAAATCCAATTTTTCAAAATCACTATATTCAATTATTGGTTTCATTAATTTGTTTATTACAGCTACTATAATTAGTTCATTACCACAAAAGCGCGGCAAATAAAACCTCTATTTTGTTCGCATTGGACTTTATCCGCGGAATAGTATATTCTATTGTTGTTGAAACAAAAAATCAATCATCCAACAATTTCGCTTATGAAATTATTCAACAAATCAGATAGCAAAAACGAAACACAAAAAAATAATATTCCATTGGTGATCTTGGCGGTTTTGGCCGCTTTCGCGCTGGGAATTTGGAGCGGCAAAACCGATTGCCCGAAGCTGCCGCCCGAAGATGTTGATTTGTCGCTTTTTTGGAAAACCTGGCACACCTTGGAAGAAAACTTTGTTGATAAAGACAAAATCGATCACGAACAAATGGTTTATGGCGCGATTGACGGGATGGTAGCCTCCGTGGGCGATCCTTATACCGCGTTTTTTGATCCCGCCGATTCAAAAAAATTCTTGGAAGACACTTCCGGATCTTTTGAAGGCGTGGGAATGGAAATCGGTATCAAAAATGAACAGCTTCAAGTGATCACTCCGCTGGAAAATACCCCGGCGCAAAACGCCGGAATTCGCGCCGGAGACATAATTGTGGCGATTGACGGAAAATCATCGACGGGAATCAGCACCGATGAAGCGGTTAATCTGATTCGCGGAGAAAAGGGAACTCAGGTTGTTCTCACAATGTACCGCGAAGACTGGAAGGAAACCAAAGATTTTCCCATAACTCGCGCGGTAATCCAAGTTCCGTCGCTTGAATGGGAGATCAGGGAAAATGACATTGCCTATATTCAATTATATCAATTCACCGAAGTTGCCGCCAAAGATTTCAAAACCGCGGCCATAGATATTGTCAACAGCCCCGCGAAAAAGATTATTCTTGACTTGCGCAATAATCCGGGCGGATACCTTTCCGTGTCTCAAGATATTGCCGGATGGTTTTTAAAAAAAGGCATGATCGTGACCAGAGAAACAATGGGCACCCAAAACCAAGAAATCGAATACAAATCAAACGGCCCGTCGCTTCTGACCAAATATCCGATTGTGGTACTAATCAACGGCGGTTCCGCCTCCGCGTCGGAAATTTTGGCGGGAGCCCTGCGCGATAACCGGCAAATTCAGCTTGTGGGAGAGAAATCCTTTGGCAAGGGTTCCGTGCAACAACTAATGACACTTGACGGCGGTTCGTCTTTGAAAGTAACAATCGCCAAGTGGCTCACTCCCAACGGCGACCAAATTTCCGATATCGGACTGGATCCGGATATAGAGGTTGAGAAAACAACAGAAGATGAAGAAGACAACATTGACCCCCAACTGGACAAGGCTATTGAAATTGTAAAAAATTTGGAGTAGAATAAATCATTGAAGCATCTAATCATTTAAACATAAAAAATATTTAATCATAGAAAATATTTAATCACTGAAATTCGCACATTGATGATTATATGATTTTCATGATTATATGATTATATAATTCGGTTATGAAAGTTATACTATTGCAAGATATTGAAAAAGTGGGAAAGAAGTTTGAAGTTAAGGACGTTGCTGACGGCTTTGCCAAAAATCATCTTTTCCCCAAAAAAATGGCGCAAATCGCCACCAAAAATGCTTTGGTTTGGGCGCAAACCCAGCGTGAAATCGCCGCAAAGGCTACAGAGAAAGAATTGGCCGAAATTCAAGCGAAAGCCGGCGCATTGGATGGTCAGGAAATTTCAATTTCGGTAAAAGTGGGCGACCAAGACCAGCTCTTTGAGTCAATAACCGCGCAAAAAATCACCGAAACCTTAAAAGAGAGCGGATCAGATATCGACAAAAAGCAAATCAATCTGAAAGAGCCGATAAAAGAGCTTGGGGAATACCCGATAAAAATCAGCTTCCCGCACAACCTGGAAGCCGAGATCAAGCTGATCGTAAACGCCAAAGAACAATAGGTGATAATTTTTGCGCCCCGCTCATCCAAGCGGGGCGTTAACAAATTAAAAGTTAAAAAATCAAAGTGAAAAATTAAGATAAAATCTCTACGGAATTTTGGTTTTACAATTTAAAATTTTTTCGCCAAAAGCGGTTGCGCCTATGGCGCAAATTGTCATTTTGATTTTTGATTTTTTAATTTTCAATTTGAAACATGGTAAAGTATATTTTTGTTGCCGGAGGCGTAATGTCCTCGATCGGCAAGGGCATTACCACCGCCTCAATCGGCAAAATTTTAAAAAGCAAGGGATTTAAAGTGACCGCGGTAAAATTTGATCCCTACATCAACGTTGACGCCGGCACGATGAACCCAATCGAACACGGCGAGGTTTTCGTCACCGACGACGGCACCGAGTGCGATCAGGACGTGGGAAACTATGAACGGTTTTTGGATACGGATTTAAGCTCCGCAAATTACGCCACCACCGGCAAAGTATATCTTTCGGTAATTGAGCGCGAACGCAACTTGGGATATAACGGCAAGTGCGTTGAAGTGGTTCCCGACATCCCCAATGAAGTAATCCGCCGCATTGATAACGCTGCCAAAAAAGCAAAAGCTGAATTCGTTATTATTGAAATCGGCGGAACGGTCGGCGAATACCAAAATATGCTTTTTTTGGAAGCCGCGCGGATGTTAAAATTAAAAAATCCAAAAAACGTCGTCTTTGTGCTTTTGGGATATTTGCCGATTCCGGAAATGGTGGGCGAAATGAAGACCAAGCCGGTGCAAAACGCTTGCAAGCAGTTAAACGCCGCGGGCATCCAGCCGGATTTTATCATCGGACGATCGTCGCAATCCATTGACGCGCCGCGCAAAGAAAAAATTTCTATTTTCTGCAATGTTAATACCAAGGATGTGATCTCTTCACCCGACGCAAAATCCATTTATCAAGTACCTCTTGATTTTGCCGCCGAAAATTTGGGGAATCGCATTCTGGCAAAATTCAAAACAAAACCGCGCAAAAATAATTTTGGCAATTGGGAAAAATTAGTAAATACAATCAACAAGGCGAATAATCCGGTAAAAATCGGCATTGTGGGGAAATATTTCGAATCGGGAAAATTCACTTTAATGGATTCCTATATTTCCGTGATTGAGTCCATAAAGCACGCGGCATGGTTTTATAATCAAGCACCCGAGATCACCTGGCTTTCATCGGAAAATTACGAAAAAGACGCCAAGAATTTGGCGGAACTGAAGGAATATGACGGGATTATCATCCCCGGAGGATTTGGCAACCGAGGAGTGGAAGGAAAAATTTTGGCCGTTGAATATTGCCGAAAAAATAAAATTCCTTTTTTGGGGTTGTGCCTGGGAATGCAATTGGCAACAATTGAATTCGCCCGCAACGCTTGCGGCATAAAAAACGCCACATCAACGGAATTTGATCCCAAAGCCAAGGAACCGGTGATTGATCTGATGCCCGAACAATATGAACTGTTGAAAACAAAAAAAATGGGCGCCACGATGCGGCTGGGCGCCTATGACTGCGAATTGACGCCGGGAACTCGCGCTCATAATGCCTACGAAAAAAAGGCGGCGATTTCCGAACGACACCGCCACCGCTATGAATTGAACAACAATTACCGCCAAATTTTGCAGGATAACGGATTGGTAATTTCAGGCAACAACCCGCAAAAAAACCTGGCCGAGATCATTGAATTAAAAGACCATCCCTTCTTTATGGCTTCGCAATTCCACCCGGAATTTAAATCCCGCCCCCTGCGCCCGCACCCGCTCTTCCGCGAATTCATCAAAGCCTCGATAAAAAATCCCAAATCCTAATCTCTAAATCCTAAACAAATTCAAAAATCAAAATTTAAAAACAAAAACATCCCTCATTATGGGATGCTTTTTTGACATGAAAGCTAAAGATATAATTTACTTTTTCGCCTTGGCAACTGTTTTTGTTTCAAGAATTTCGGCTACTTTGGCGGCTCTTTGCGTTCCCGAAAACAATTTTTTGCGAATCGTGCGGAATTTTACGGTTCCGGGAGCAATCGCGTAGAGAGTGTTGTCATTGCCCATTTTCACGTTTCTTCCGGCAACAATCTTTGATCCGCGCTGGCGCACGATCACGCTGCCGATTTGCGCCGGCTGGCCGTCATAGAGCTTCACGCCCAAAAATTTCGGATTTGAATCGCGGCCAAGTTTTGAACCGCCGGTATTTTTCTTTGCCATAGTATCATTTAATCATTTAATCATTAAAGCATTTAATCATCAAAAACTACAATGCCCGAACAATTAAAAGAATCCTTTTTAAAATTTATTATTTATTTCCAAACAACATCCTATTTATATCCCAAATTCTCCCTTTTGTCAAAAATTTCATTTAATGTTTGCCGGAAACGAACGCGCATTAGGTAGAAAATTATAAATCAGCCGTTTGTCATAGCTTTTTTAACAAAGATAGAAAAACTGAAAATTATTTGCTATGCTGGCATTATGAAAATCACGATCATAGGAGGCGGGGTCTGCGGGCTCTATTTGGCAAAAAATTTGGCGGAAAGGAACCATAAAATAACAGTTTTCGAGAAGAAAAAAACCATCGGAAAACTTTGCTGTTCGGGATTATTTTCCGCGCGGCTCTTTGATTTTGTTCCCGAAGCACGCGGGTTGGCAACAAACCAAATAAATCGCTGTATTATTAATTTTCCCAAGAAAAAAATAAATTTAAAATTTCGCCCGCCGTTTTTTGTCATTGACCACGCCCGGCTGGATTTACTTGTCGCCGCTTTAGCGACACGGGCGGGCGCAAACATTCGCATCGGTCAAAACATTGATTTTGCAAGATTGGAAACATTATCCGCCGAATACGACCGCATCATCGGTTGCGACGGCGCCCTATCAACCATCCGCCAATATCTAATAAGTGGAAATCAAACTTCCTGCGCGGGTCAGACCCACGCAAAATTGCGTGGGTCTGACCCGCGCAAAAATAACCGGCCGAATTTTATGCTGGGAATTCAAGGGTTTGAACAAAAAGCGGATGATTCTGATTTTGTTGAAACTTGGGCGACGAAAAACGGGTTTTTGTGGCGGATCCCGCGCAGCGAAGATGTTGAATGGGGGATTATGGAAGAGCCGGATGTCGCCCGCAGGCTCTTTGATGAATTTATCGCGCAAAAGAACATAAAGCTAGAAGATCTAAGATCGGCAATTATCCCGCAAGGATTAACAATTCCCCAAAACAAAAAGATCACTTTGTGCGGCGACGCGTCGGGACTGACCAAGCCATGGTCCGGGGGCGGCGTCATTTGGAATTTAACCCAAGCCGATCTTCTCTTGAAAAATTTCCCCAATTTTATACAATACAGGAAAGAAGCGAAGCGTTTTTTTGGATTAAGACTGTTTGCGGGCAATTTTGCCAAAAAATGCGCTTATTTTACCGGATTCAATCTTCCTTGGATAATCCCCGGAGATTTCAATCTTGACGGCGATTACTTGTTAAAATTTAAAAGAAACGATAATGGACAATCAAGAAACTCTGCCTGATCATTTGGGAATTATTATGGACGGCAACCGGCGCTGGGCAAAAGAAAGGGGACTACCCACCCTTGAAGGCCATCGGCGCGGCGCGCAAGCTTTAAAAAATATCGCCTTGGCGGCAAAAAGAAAAGGGATAAAAACCGTCACTTTTTTTTGTTTTTCAACCGAAAACTGGAACCGGACAAAGGAAGAAGTTGATTATTTGATGAATTTAATTCACGAAATGTTTGTTTCCCGAATGAATGAACTCCAAAAAGAAAACATCAAAATAAAAGTTATCGGTCAAAAGAACCGCCTGCCGCGCCAAGTTGCCGAAGAAATCAATATTGTTGAGGAAGAAACAAAAAATAACTCCGCCATGACAATGAATTTGGCATTAAGCTATGGCGGCAGAGCCGAAATTGTGGACGCGATAAAAAAAATAATCGCCTCCGGCATCAATCCCGACAATATCACCGAAGACACGGTCAAAAAAAATCTTTGGACATCCGACGTTGATTTGGTTATTCGCACCGGCGGAGAAAGGCGAATGTCTGGGTTTCTATTGTGGCAGTCAGCTTATTCGGAATTTCTTTTCGTGAATAAATATTGGCCCGAATTTTGCGAAAACGATTTGAATGCGGCACTCGAAGATTACGCCGCGCGGCAACGGCGTTTCGGCAAATAATCTTGGAATTTTTAATTTGAAATTTTTAAAAAATTTTGATTTTTGATTTTTTAATTTTCAACCTTTATCATGGATATCACCATTGTCAAAATCGCCGGCGCGGTAATCACAAAAAAAGAGAGCAAAAAGCCAAAAACCAATAACAGTAATATCCGCGCGATTGCCAAAATTTTAAAAGATTTCAATTCGCCCTATGTTTTGGTGCACGGCTCCGGATCATTCGGCCACCCATTGGCAAAAAAAACCGGCGTTGACAAAACCGTGATCAGCCAAGAGCAATTGCTGGCATTCGCGCAAATCCAAGAACTGCAAAATCGCCTCAATTATATTTTTTGCGACGCGCTGATGGGCAGCGGCATTCCCGCGTTTCCCGCGCAAGCATCAAGTCACACGATCTTGGAACGCGGACGATTGGCAAAAATGGAGACCGAAGCCTTGTTTGGGCTAATCAAGCTGAATATGGTGCCGGTTGTCTACGGCGTGCCTGCTTTTGACCGAATATGGGGTTCGGCAATTCTTTCTTACGATCAAATCGCAACCTATATTGCCAAACAATTGAAAGCAATCAGAATTATTGAAGTGGAAGACGTGGAAGGTATTTTCACCGCCAATCCCAAGACAAATAAAAACGCCGAACTAATTCCATTGATCAATGAAAAAAATTGCCAAGAAGTGCGAAATTGCCTTTCGGGAAGCACCGCGCCCGACGTTACCGGCGGAATGAAACAAAAATATATTGAACTGTTGGATGCCGCCAAGAACGGCATCGTTTGCCAAATTGTTGATTTAAAACATTTCAAAGCCGCCCTGGAAAACCAACCCTGCGGCACGATTATTAACCTCCAAAAATAATTTAAAAAAATACAGCATTCGGTAAATCAAAAAAATGATACAAATTCAAGACGCTAAAGAAAAAATTCGGGAAGCGGTGCGAGAATTCAAAACGCTTGACCGCGCCGCCCTTTTGAAGGTCAACATTTACGAACCGACGATCAGCCATCGGATCGCGGTGTATTTGGGAAATTTGTTTCGCGAACTGAATGTTGATTGCGAATACAGCCGCGACTTATTGAGCGACAGAAAAAAAGGTAATTGGAAAAACATCCGGCCAGACATCATCATCCACAAAAGATTGATCCCGAACAATTGCATAATTTTTGAAATCAAAAAAAGCGGCAAGCGCAGTCAAAAAGCCGCCGCAAGCATTAAAAAATTAGAAAACGCGATAGGCGATAACCTCGGATATGATTTGGGAGTTTTCATCGGCGTCTTAAAGCGCTGCGTTGACATCTGCTGGATTGAAAAAAATAACAACATTTTGCTGAAAAATTGCGAAATAATGTGACAATATAACCCCACCTTATCCAAAAAGGGCACAAGCTCTTTTTTTGATGAAAATTGAGATTTTTAACACTCATGCCAATATTAAAATTTTCCATAATTATAACTTATTGAACAATGGCCACAAAAGTGATAGCGTGGATTATAAATTTACACTAAAAATAAGCTTGATTTAAAGCGAAACACAACTTGTCTCGTTTGATCATTGTCTAAGGTCTTGTAAAAACAAGAATTAATTGAATATCTATTTATGAATTATTATATAAAAACTATTTGGGGCCCGCACGGCGATTGGTATCCTAAAGGCAAGTTTATTGAATTTCCCATCAAATGCAAAAATGCCTCCGAAAAATTTAAAGAATGTAGCGGTTTTTTAATTTACGAAACAGGGCGAGAGGAAAACGGATGTCGTGGTCGCAAGACGGTATTTGCCACCGGAAAAATTTCACGCAATCAAGAAAATATTCCTGAAAATAAAATTGATTGGGGTTGGTATGTAAGAGTTGATATCACAAAAAAACAATACCCGAAAATGGAGTGCCGATAAAATATTTGCGCGAGCTAGGTATTAAGCAATTTCAAATTCCATGTGGCCTGATTCCGATCACAAAAAATCAATTTGATAGGGTTGCCGAAAAATTAAATTCAAAATAATCATTTTGTGATTATAAAGCCGGATTATTTAAAACATGCGATCGTACTACAAATAACGGAAAGCTGGCTAAAACTCACCGATCAAAGCATCCCAAAAGAAAACCTTCAAAAACTCGCCCGCGATATGCGGGCATATTGCCAACTGGACACCATGGCCATGGTAAAAATTCACGAAGCTTTGCTCAAGCTATAAAAATAATATGGAATATATTGTAAGTCGAAATTATAAAATCAGCACTGATGTTTTTGAGTCAAATGTGTTTTTCAACATTTGGTCCAAAAAAATGTGGCCATATGATGACACAAAAATCGGCGACACCATCTATTGGTACGACCGAATGACTAATAAGATCAATTACCGATGCAAAATTGTTAGATTAAAAAAATTTGAATATTCAAGCAAAACCGCGTTGCTTGACGGATTGGTTGGGTTTTTCGGCCATTTGCAAGCACCGGATTATTTGAAGAAAAAAGCAAGCAAGGGATATTGCCTTTGCTACAAAATCGGCAGAGCAGTTAAGGTTGACCTTTATCGTCCGGCGGGAATATTTTTGCCGCAATTGGGTTGGTTGAAAGTTGACGACAAAATCAAATCCACTTGGCTCAACTCCAATCAGTTTAAAATAGCGGATGAAAAATCATTAAACAGAATTGGCAATCGGGATGTCGTTTTAGAGGTCAAAGAAAAATGCGGTTATCGCTGCCAATTCCCGGGATGTGGCAAACGAATCAAAACAAAAAACGGCTACTACGCGGAAGCCGCCCACATCGTGCCCGTGCGCGACAACGGCAAAACCAAAGCCGGAAACTTGATTGTGCTTTGCCCAAACCACCACAAAGAATTCGATCTTGGCAAATTGAAAATTACCCGATATGACAAAAAATCGGTTTGCGGAACATTAAACGGCAAAAATTTCAAAATTAATCTTAAGTAAAGCAACTATGGCAAACAACTGGGGTATTCCCGATTGGCTCGAAAAGGAAGTCCGAAACAGGGACAAGCTTTGCGTTTATTGCCGCGTGAAAATGGAAAATAAACCGAAGAAAAATAACTTGCGCCACGGGGCAACTTTTGAGCATATAGATAACAACGGCGAACCAACCACTCAAAACATCGCCATGTGTTGCAATTCCTGCAACGCAAGTAAGGGAACAAAAAAATTATCGGATTGGCTCCAAACAGATTATTGTAAAGAAAAAAACATCAACAAAAAAACAGTTGCCCCTATTATTAAAAAATTTATCGCCTCAAGCTAATTCCATAAAAAATATTTTTATCAGCAAAGGTTAGGCCTTTGCGCAAAAATTTCAATGTTGTTTCGCGGAGTTTATCCTCCTCTTTTTTTATTTCATTAATGTCAATTATTTTGACATTTTTTGTTGACAAATCTTAACATAGTTGCTACACTTTATTCATAACCACAAAAAATATGGCTAACGCTTATTTTGATTTCATCAAACAAAGCCGTGAAGCGCTTGATATATCGCAAGCCGAAATGGCGGATAAGTTGGGTGTTTCGCGGCCAACCTACATCGCGGTTGAGAAAGGCGAGCGCGATCTTTCGTTGGAAGAAGCGCAAAAACTTGCCGATATTTTCGGCATTCCTTTGGATAATCTAAAACAGGGCATGGCGCAAAACTACGAAAAATACAAACAGATGATCTTGGCATATTTGCGTTTGGGCGCGGATTCGGACGGCAAAGTTACCAAAACCAAAATGGCAAAGCTTCTATACTTGGCCGATTTTGCGTGGTTCTATGATAAGCTGGAAAGCATGAGCGGCATGCAATACCGTAAAAATCACTACGGACCGGTGCCGGACATGTATTTTCGGGCGCTGGACGAATTGGAGGAAAACGGAACAATCGCCGTGAATCGCACTGCCAACGGCCCGATATTGATTTCTGAAAACGAAACATTGCAAAAAAGAGAGTTAGACCAAATTAGTGGCAAAGAATTGAATTTGATAAAAAAAATCGCGGCTAAATGGCAAAACAAAAGAACCAATGAAATCGTGGCCTTCACGCATAATCAGCTGCCATACAAAATTTGCGAGGAAAACGAAATAATTCCTTACGGATTGATAGCGCAGGAGAATTCGGACTATGTCTATTAAACACGCGGCAATAATCGAAAAATTCGCCCAACACCATTATATTAAAAAATTCAGCAAAAAATACGGACGGGCATGGGATATCACGCTTGCGGCGTTAATACGCGAGTTTCAAAGTTTTGATGTTTTATTTGAAAGAAATATTGCCAAAACAATTATTGATTCGGACAAAACCAAAATTTGCAAAACCGAATTCAATGTGGCCGGAAACAACAAATCCCGCCATGGGTCGGGGAATCGTTGCATTGTGGCAATAAACAAGATCAGAAGCACGATAAACGTGCTTTTGGTTTATGGCAAAACCGATATTGGCGGCGGCAAGGAGACCGTCAGATGGAAAAATGTTATTCGTGAAAATTATCCCGCGTATCGCAACTTATTGTGATTCTTATCAACACTAAAAGGTTGAATTTTGGGCGAAAACAGGCAATAATCAAGAGGAAATATAAACATACAAACATTTAATCATATAAACACAAACTCGCGGATCGGTTTTTGCTGTGATTAAATGATTAAATGGTTCTATGATTAAATGATTCTATGAGCTTGCATATCGGAATCGTGGGATTGCCCAATGTGGGCAAATCCACTTTATTTTCCACCATCACCAAAAAACAGGCCGAATGCGCCAATTATCCTTTTTGCACCATTGAGCCGAATATCGGCATGGTGCCGGTTAGCGACGAGCGCGTTGACAAGCTGGCCGATTTAACCAAATCGGCAAAAAAAATTTTTGCCACCGTGGAATTCGTGGATATCGCCGGATTGGTAAAAGGCGCCGCGCAAGGGGAGGGATTGGGCAACAAATTTTTGCAAAACATCCGCGAAACCGACGCGATTTTGTATATTCTGCGCGCGTTTGCCAATGAAAAAATCGTCAACACGCAAGATTCAATTGATCCTTGGCGCGACAAAGAAATTTTAGACACCGAATTGGCGTTAAAAGACTTGGAAACCGTATCAAAGCGGCTTGAATCCGTGGAAAGCGAAGTACGAGGCAATAAACCCGGCGCCAAAGAAGAAATGCAGGCCTTGCAAAAAGCAAAGCCGCTTTTGGAAGAGGGGAAAATATTATCCGAAATTGAATTCAACGATGAAGAAAAAAAGAATATCAACCGTTTACAATTACTCACAATGAAACCCCGCCTTTATGTTCTAAACGGCAAAATTGGCGAAATAGGGGATAACATCATCAAAAATTTCAAAGAGAAAAATTTGCCCCATATTGCCATTGATATTCTTGGCGAAAACGAAGGCGAAGGACTCACCGAGCAAGAAAAAAAGGACTTTGACCTGCCTTCGGGGAAAAATTTGGATTTACTGATAAAAAAATCTTACGAACTTTTGGATTTAATCACCTTTTTCACCACCGGCCCCGACGAAACCCGCGCATGGACGCTAAAAAGGGGAAGCGCTACTCCAAAAGCCGGAGGCGTCATCCACACCGATTTTGAAAAAAAATTCATCCGCGCCGAAGTCATTCATTGGCAAAAACTGATTGAAGCCGGCGGCTTCACTCAAGCGCGCGAAAAGGGACTGATCGCCACGGTAGGCAAGGATTATATCGTCCAAGACGGCAATGTAGTCGAAATCAAAGCCGGAGCATAAAAACAAGAATACAGATTTAAGATTTAAGATTTATGAATTTAAAAAATATTATTCTTTTTTTATCAATCGGAGCTTTGATTGTTGCTGTCTTTTATTTTTTTATCCTTAAAAGAAGCACCAACGAGCCGATAAACAATGATAATGACATTGCCGATTTTGAGGACTGCATAAACGCCGGATACGCAATAATGGAAAGCTATCCGGCAAGGTGCAAAACTGCGGATGGAAAAACTTTCACCGAAAACATCGGCAACGAAATTTCGCTGGTTGATCTGATAAGAATCAATTCCCTGCGGCCAAACCAAACCGTAAAATCACCGCTAACAATTTCGGGACAAGCGCGCGGCTATTGGTTTTTTGAAGCCTCGTTTCCGGCCAAACTTTTGGACGCAAACAACAATACAATCGCACAGGGAATCGCGCAGGCGCAAGGTGAATGGATGACCGAAGATTTTGTTCCTTTTTTGGCAACGATTGAATTTAACACTCCGCAAACCCCAACCGGGACTTTGATATTGCAAAAAGATAATCCTTCAGGATTGCCCGAACACAACAACCAACTTATCGTGCCAATCAAATTCAAATAAAATACTTATAATATTGTGCAACATTTCAAAACCGCCCATGGAAGGCGGTTTTTTACTTTTTTTTATCCAATAATTTGGCAATTCAGCGATTCTATTGTTCGCGGCTATTTTTCATCTTTCGGCCGCTGTGGAATTGACGGTGAATATCGCGCAAGCGCTTGTTGGTTACGTGCGTGTAAATTTGCGTGGTCATAATACTGCGGTGTCCCAAAAATTCCTGAATCGCGCGCAAATCCGCGCCCTGCGCCAGCAAATCGGTGGCCATGGAATGGCGCAAAGTGTGCGGCGTGGTAAAAAGCGGCAATCCCGCGGAAATCACATAATTTTTAAGAATCCGCTCAATCGAACAAGCCGTTAAGCGCTTTGGGGCGTCCTTGCGCGAACGAAAATTAATAAACAGCGCCTTTTCGTCTTTTTCGCAAATATCGTCGCGGATTTTTAAATATTTTTTGATCCACTCCAGGGCGCGCCCGGAAAAATAAACCGTGCGCGGATGCTTTCCTTTGCCGATAATTCCCAATTCCAACTCTTTGTTTTCCTTCAAATTGGCAAATTGCTCGCGATTGAGCGCGACCAGCTCGGCAATGCGCAAGCCGGTGGAAAAAAGCGCCTCCAAAATCGCGCGATCGCGCGTTCCCGCGTCGGTATCGATATTGGGAGCCAATAAAAGTTTTTCCACCTGGTCCAAATTCAAAAACTTTACCGTTTTTTCCTTTTTTGCGTCGCGGGGCAAATTCACCTTGTCCGCAGGTAAAGAAACTATATCCTTGGCCGTAAAATAGCCCAATAGCGCCCTCAAAGCAATCAAGTAGTAGTTTTGTGTAGCTTTTGATAAATTGCACCCCCTTGCGTCGATAAAACGGGACAAATACACTCTGTAATCCCAAACATCATCGGAATTGAGCTCATGAGGCAAAATTTCGGCTTTTTGGCGTTTTTTTAACCAATCAATGAATCTTTGCAGATAACGGCGATAGTTTATCTGTGTTTTTTCGGACAGCCCTTTTTCAATCTCGCAATAATCAAGAAAGTCGGGGATATGGGCAATAATGGTTTTTTTTGATTTATTCATTTGTCGTGGAATTAAGCGGGGAATAATAATTATGGTTCAATAGAATAAAAGATAAAAAAAATAAAAAAACAATTCACAAAAAATAAAATCCAATAAATTTAAAATAAAAACAAAAAAATTATAACTTTTTATCGGGGGAAGGCTTTAAAAAGATAAAACTTTCGGGATGCGGGATCACCCGGCAAAAAGGGTAAAACCTTCCAAAATCCGGCATTTTTGACAAAATGGCAAAAATCCCGTTCACAATGTTGATTAACCTGCATTGTGCAACATTTATAATAACACGCCAAAAGCTCCTCCGCAATTGGAACTCCTCGCCTCTCTCCGGCGCTAATTCCAGAACAATAAAAATTGCTTGATGCGCTCGCCGATCGCGGGAAGGTATTCTTTCGCGGACTGGTAAATATTCCCCGCGTCGCGCTTCGTTTCTTGAATTTGGATACCGATATCCTCTTTAATTTCCGGCGCGCGCTCTTGGGCTTCCCCGAATAAACAATCAAAAACGGCGCGCGATCCGCCCTCCACCCAATCAAAAAAACTGTCCGAAATAAAAACAATTCCCGCAATCACTATAATTGCCAGCAGCAACAGCTTAAATAGCGCCCAAGATATTAATCGAATAAAGTTTGCGCACATTTTGAACCGTTTAAAAGCTCCAACGCGAAATCAATTCTTTTCATGGTTTTTGTTTTTCCCAAAACATCCGCCATTTCAAACGGACCGATTGACATTTTTTGGCCGCAAAGCGCCACGCGCAACGGCCACAGCAAATACCCGCGGTCTTTTTCGGGCAAGCCCCTCGAAAGATTATATTCGTTTATTTTCGGCAGCACCGCCTCTTCCAAATTCTGCCGATTCCAATCCCCCGCTTCTATTTTTGACAACATTTTTTTTAATTCGTCAAGAGCAAATTTTGTTTCCTCAAAAGACGAATCTTTCCATTTTAGCAATTCTTTTTCATATTTCATTTCGCCCGCGAAAAAATACTCGGAGATTTCGGCAATTTCAGAAATTTTTTTAAGCCGCGTTTTCTGGTATTCGGCGATTTTTTCAAAAAACTTAAAATCAATACTCTCCCCTGTCCGCGCGTTTTTATAATTTGTTTTTCCTCCATCGCCCTCTTTTTGCTCAATCACAAAATTTTTCGAAACAAAATAAGGAACGCAGAGGCGCGCCAAATCGCTGATTGAAAGTTCTCTAATATATAAACTGTTTAAATAATCAAGGCGCGCCAAATTGAATATCGCGCCCCCTTTTTGTATTTTATCCAAAGAAAAATCACGAATCAATTCTTCTTTTGAATAAATTTCCTTTTCCGTTCCCGGATTCCATCCCAAAAAAGCGATAAAATTAATCATTGCTTCGGCAAGATATCCTTGTTTTCGATATTCGCAAACCGGCACGGCGCAATGCCTCTTTGATAATTTTGATCGATCCGGCCCCAAAAGCAAGGGCAAATGCGCGTACCTTACCGGCGGAAAATCAAACGCCTCCTGAATTAATATTTGTTTGGGGGTGTTGGGCAAAATATCTTCACCGCGCAAAATATGCGTGATTCCCATTTCAAAATCATCGACCGTGACAATAAAATTATAAAGCGCGTTCTCCATATCCTTGGCAATCACAAAGTCGCCGATCAAACCGGCATCAAACTCAATTTTGCCGCGCACAAGATCGTTAAATTTTATTTTTTTGGTTTGCGTCCGAAATCTGATAACCGCCCTTTCTCCGCACGCGACGCGCTCCGCGGCTTCAGCCTTTGAAATTTGAGCACACTTGCCGGAATATTTTGGCGCTTCTCCGCGCGACATTTGATACTGCCTTTGAGCTTCCAATTCTTCTTGAGAACAAAAGCAGTAATAAGCCTTGTTTTCGTCAATCAAGCGAGAAAGATATTTTTTATAAATTTCGCTTCTTTGCGATTGATAAAAAGGCCCTTCATTCCATTCAATTCCCAGCCAGCGCAAACTCGCGATGATATCTTCGCAAAACTCGGGCTTAGAACGATCCTTATCCGTGTCTTCCAGGCGAAAAACAACTGTTCCGCGATTTTGACGCGCGAAAAGATAATTGAATAGCGCGGTTCTCGCCGTGCCGATATGCGTATATCCGGTTGGCGACGGCGGAATTCGCACCCGCACTTTATCGCTTTTTTGATTGTGTGCCAACATAGTTTTAGAGCGTTGAATAATTGTTGAATTCTGCCAATTTAAGAATTGTTTGAGCTTAATTTTTTCCCAAATTTGACAATTTTGTCAATTATTTAACGCTCTCAGTTTATAATATCAACAAAAATTTATTTTTTATTCGCGTATTGAACGATATAATCCGCGATCGTTTCTCCGGCATTTGGCCGCGCGAATTGAGAAGCGGCCTCGGCCATTGCCGCCATCGTTTCGGGAGAATTAAATAAATCTTTTATTTTTTCCAAAAAGAGATGCGTGGTAAAATTACCTTCTTCCATAACAAGCGCCGCCCCGCTTTGCGCGTACCCATAAGCGTTTTTTAATTGGTGTTTTTGCGCGGCTTCGGGCAACGGGATGAGGATACTCGGCTTTTTGACCGCCGCAATCTCAAAAATACTGCCCGATCCGGCGCGGCTCACTATCAAATCGGCAATCGCGTAAATATCGGAAAGCGCCGACTCGTTAACAAACCCCAGCGCGTGATAATGTTCCAAAAGCTCGGCGCCGGCAGTAATTCGAGCCTCTTGATTGATTTCTTTCAAATTCTTGGGACCGACAATGTGGATAATTTCATAGTTTTTAAGTAATTCGGGCATAGCGTCCAGTATCTTATCATTTATCCGGCGAGCGCCCTGTGATCCTCCCATCACCAAAATTACCGGCCTTGGCTCTTTTAACCCCAATGTCTTGATCGCGCCTTCCTTCGAGCCGTTTTTTAATTCATTGCGGATCGGATTTCCGGTTAAAATCATTTTATTTTGGGCAAATCCCTCGGTTTGCGGAAAAGAAACAAAAACCGCTGACGCGTATTTCGAAGTTTTTTGGCTCGCTACTCCCAAAACCGCGTCGGATTCTTGTAAAAATAACGGAATACTCAAAAATCGAGCCGAAACCGCAACCGGAAAAGATCCGTATCCTCCTTTCGAAAAAACCAAATCGGGATTGATAAAAAAGAGCCAAAAAAACGATTGAAAAACACCGAAAGGAATCCGAAAAACCGCGTCAATAACATTTTGAATCAATGACAGAGGGTCCAAATAGCGCCTTATTTTGCCGGCGGCAATATTGCGGACTTTCACGCGCTCCTTGGCGAGAACAATATTGCAAAATCGGTCTTTCGGTCCCAGATAATAGAGCTTTGCGCCATCGCCGTATTTTTTCCTTAACTCGCGAATCACCGCGACAATCGGATAAATATGACCGCCGGTACCTCCGCCGGTAAAAATTATTTTCATTGTTATTATGTTAAACGAAAGAAAAAACAATTCACGCGAAAGATAACAACACTTATAGCAAAATTAATTCAATTTGCATTAACATTAAGCCGATTATAACACTTTTGCCATAATTTTAAAGACCGCCCGCCGACAATTTCGGCTGGCGTGAAATATTCAGTAAAAAGCCTGCTGCAATTAATTCAATCGCAATCGCGGTTCCGCCATAACTTATAAACGGCAAAGGTATGCCGCTCAAAGGTAAAAGGCCGATTGTCGCCGAAATGTTGATCATCGCCTGCAAAACAATCCAAAACGTTATGCCAAAAGCCGCCAAATATTGAAATTTATTTTGGCTTTTTTTAGCGATTATAAACCCGCGCCACGCAAAAACTGCAAAAATAGCGATGAGCGCCATACCGCCGACTAAGCCGAACTCATGGGCATATGGCGCAAAAATTGAATCGCCGATGAGTTCGGGCAATAACGAATACTTTTGCGAAGACGCACCCATACCCTGCCCAAAAACATCCCCCGAACCGACAAGCATCATCGCCTGCTTTGATTGAAAATTCTTGCCCAACGGATCGGATTCCGGAGAGAGCCAAGAAGAAAGGCGGTCGAGTCGATATGATTCCGAACAAACAAGCAAAGCCAAAAGAGCAATACCGGCCAAAACCATAAAAAAACTGTGCTTTAAAGGAGTGCCGGAAAGAAAATACATTATAAATGCCGTGAGCGCGATCACGCCAAACGTGCTCAAATCCGGCTGCTTAATAAGCAAAAATCCGATAACTCCCACCACAAGCAAAAACGCCGCCAGAGTGTCGCCAAACATTTGCCCCGATTTTTTTTTGTCGGATCTCCGTTCCGATCGCGAGGCAAGCCAGCTGGCAAGATAAACGATAAAAGCAAGTTTCAACAATTCCGAAGGCTGAACCGTCGCCACCCCCAAATTAATCCACCTCTGCGCCCCGCCGGCGGAAAATCCAACCCCCGGAATAAAAACCGAAACCAAAAATAAAACACAAGCAAGAAGAAAAAACGGTGCCAGTTTGCGCCATAATTTCAACGGAATTTTATAGGCCGCGATACCGGCAACAATGCCGGGTAGAATGCCCATCATAATTTGGTGGCGGATTAAATAATAACTGTCGTGATATTTCGATTGCGATAGTAACGCCGAAGCGCTAGATAAAATCATCACTCCCAATACAACCGCCGCGGCCACCGCCGCCAACATAATAAGATCGGGTTTTAGTCGCTGTTCTCTAGTCATGGCCGCCTTTTTTAATGTTTGATTGCGCCATTAAGCAATTTTTAAAACATTCCCCGCGATGCGCGTAATCGCGAAAATTGCCAAAACTTGCCGAAGCCGCGGAAAGCAAGCATATTCTCCCCTTTTGCGTTTTTTCAAGCGCCAAATCGACCGCAACATTCATTTTTGAGACAAAAAAGGGCGAAATTCGCGCCAAACATTTTTTTTGTCTATCCGCAGCCGCTTCAACAGATTCCCAAATCCTTTTTCCTGTCTCCGGAAAAAGAATCAAAGTTTTTATTTTGCTCGCCAAGATTTTATCGGCCAGCTTGCCAAAAGGCTGTCCCCGATCAAACCCTCCGGCAATCAATGTTTGCGCTCTATCGCCAAGAGCGTCAATTGCCGCGATCGCGCTTTCTTGAATAGTTGATAGCGAGTCATTATAAAAATCAATGCCGTTAAAATTGCCGACAAATTCCAATCGATTGCCAAGCGGTCTAAACTCCGCGATCGCGCTATCAATATCCTCGTCCGAAATCTTTAGCAACCTCCCGACAATCACGCCAACTTTGGCGTTTTCCAAATTAAAATCGCCGATTAAATTCACTTTTTTGGAAAAATTCCATTTACACTCGTTAAAAGCGATCTTATTTGCCGCCGATTCTTGAGCAATTTGGCGGGCTTCATTGTTGGCAGAATTATAGACAAAATAATCTTCTTTTGATTGATGAATAGCTATATTCGCCTTTGCGCGAATATATTCGCTGTAGTCTTTGTAATAATCCAAATGCTCCGGATATATATTCAATAATACCGCAACATGCGGACTTTTTCCCATATTATAAAGCTGATGCGCCGAAAGCTCACAAATAAAGATAGTTTCTTTATCCGCACCATCTAAAAATTGCAGCATCGGCGTTCCGATATTACCCGCCAAAAAGGTTTTTTTACCCGACCTCTTAATAATTTCATAAATTATCGAAGAAACTGTGCTTTTACCTTTTGTTCCGGTAACTCCGATAATTATTCCCGGGCAGTAATTAAAAAATATTTCCGTTTGCGAAATAATTTTTTGCTCCTGATAAGCTTTTTCGATCTCGGAAATGTGAATGGGAACCCCCGGAGATTTAACAATAACATCATAATCATTCAAGCACGATAAATAATTTTGCCCCAAACATAATTTGACTTGATGATTTTGTTCAAAGATCTTTTTCAATTCGGGATTTAATTGCCCAACTTCGCTTTTATCGGCCGCACCAATCTCATTTTGTGGATATTTTGCAAGAAAAAAACGCAGGCTTTCCATCCCCTCTCTGCCCAACCCCAAAATCAATATTTTTTTATTTTCAAAATCGATACCATTCATGGTTTTTCGTGTTGAAATCAAACTTCAACAAGATTGTTGAAGTTTGATTTCAACACTTTGATTTTAACACAAATTGAGGCATAAAAAAAATGAGGAGAGGTGAAACCCGCTTTCCTTGATTATCCTGAAAATAAGTTTCAGAACATTCAGCGAAAGCGTTTTCAGAGCTCTCCTTTTTTTTGTAGATACGCCCGGCAGCGCCAAGGCGCTCCATGCTAATGAGAATGTTTAAAGCTCAATTTCACGTTTATTCTTTCCCTCATTATTAAAAATTCGGCGAAATTGATCTTTAAACCTTATATTGATAAAGAGCTGTCTTACTGCACGCTCACAAATTTATTTTACAGCCATAAAAAACATTGTCAAACAAAGTTTTCCACACCCGGTAGTGAAAATTCAGCTCGCTTTGCGATAGCTTTGCACCGGTAGGCGCAAAGGCCGAATTTCTACTACCGGGCACACCCTGAAGAAGAAATTCGGCAGGCGTTGCCGTTTTATCCCGCCTAATAGCAGGATAGCCAAATTTTCACTACAGGGATCCATGTTAAAGATCGGATCGGAGGATAGATCGGAGATTATTGGCGAGGGTTTTGGGCAGATTGTGGTTTTTGTTCCAAGAGGATAAAATCTTTTTGCTTTGTTTCTCCATGTTGCCGTATTTGGGCAAAAATTCTTTTTCAAAAACCCGCAACAAAACCGGCAAATTGTTTTCGTTCTCCCCTTTTGCGGTTTCCAACGATAAATAAAACGCGGCGCGGGTTTCGGCAAACGTGCCCACGCATTCAAAGGGCTTGCAAGTTGATTCGCCCAGCATTTGTGCCATCAGCGGCAATAGGTTTCTATCTTCAAAAATATCTTTGCCGAATATTTTTACAATTTCCTTTTTGCCGGCAAAAGGATAAAGCATCGCAAAAACCGACAGGCACTTCGGGCATTTGCCGCACCAGCCGATATTTTTATTTTGCCGATTTTTTATTGCAAAGGACTTGTTGCAACTGATAAATTTTGGAAAATATTTTGGATAGCGCGAGAACAGCATCGCGATCTGCAATTCGTAAAGCGGCCGCAAGAATGAAAAATAATCAATATTTTTTGCCAGATATTTTTTCGAATAATTTTGAAATTTGCTTTCAAAATCAAAAGATTTGGAATATTGGTGGTTCACTTCCATGCCCAAATATTTAACATTGCCCTCGCTTGAACTTCTCTCCTGCGAAATGGCAACTTTTGAACAATCAAACATTGCCGCCAACGCCACGGAATGTATCGCCAAAAGCGACGAAAAGGGCGTGTGGCCGTTTAAAAATCCTTTTCGCGCCATTGCTATCAATCGCGGATCAATCGTCCTTTTGACAACGATTGCCGGCGCGTTGGCAATACGGCAAACCTTTTTTAGCGGCTCATTGGGATTGAGCGCGAACAACATCATTTTTTGTCGCGCTTTTTGCAACAACTCAACCGTCGCCAGCGAATCCTTTCCCCCGCCCATCGGCACGAGGATTTTGTTTTTGTTTTTTATCTCCAACGGCCGCGGATAAATTTTTGGCTTTTCGCGTTTAATTTCAAAATCAGGCACAATAAACGGCAATTTGTTTTCATAAAAAAACTGCCCCATGCCGTTTAAAAAAAGGTTGTTCCAGAATTTTATTTGCGCTTTATTCAAGTATCCGGCTTTGATAACAATTTTTGGCGGGCACGCGGCTTTCCAATAGCTGGGAATTTCGGCCAACCCCATATGGAACACAAAGTTTGTTATCGCCGCCTCCCCTATTTTTTCAATTTGCGCGCGGTCTATTTCGCGAATTATAATTTTGGGATTAAATTCAATTTCATTCATTTTAAAGCAAAAAACAACGGCCAAATCACCGCCCTTGATTTTCCACTCAAAACTTTCATAAACAAACTCCGGATATTTTTTTTGCAAACTTTCCAAGCTCATTTAATCTTGTTTAACTTTTTATCCCATCAGGCGGATTGCCACGCCCGTGGCGGCAAAGATCACTCCCAAAAGCCAAAAACGCATTGTCACTTGATGCGCCGGCCACCCCAACGCTTCAAAATGGTGATGTATCGGCGTGGAAAGCCAGAGTTTTCTTTTGAAAGCTTTTTTATGCGCCAGCTGGATAATCACCGAACCGGCTTCCATCACCAGCAATCCCGCGATTATCGGCAAAACCATTACCGAATCGGTCAAAAACGCCACCACCGTCATCGCGCAAGTCAACCCCAACACGCCGGTTTCGCCCATATAAAATTTCGCCGGCGGAATGTTAAACCACAAAAACGCGAACAGCGCGCCGCAAATAATCGCGCAAAAAGTCGCCAAATCGGCTTTGCCTTGCGAAAAAGCAATCAGCGCGAATGCCGCGAATATCGAAACAAACGCGCCTCCCGCCAATCCGTCCAACCCGTCGACCACGCCGCCGGCCCATGAAGCAAGCATAACGCCGATAAACAGCGGGATATACAGCGCGCCGATAAAAACATTGATGCCGTCGGGAAAATTAAGCAATGGAATATGCATCGTGTCATATTCCAGTTTATTATAAAACCACCACCCGCCAACCAATCCGATCAGCGCCACAACGGCCATTCTTTGCCAAAAACTGATTCCGCCGCCGATATATTTGCCGCCGCCGCAGATTGTGATAATATCATCGGCCAGCCCCACCAGCGCGCCGGCAACCAGCGCGAAAAGCGGCAGCCACACTTCCTCGCGCGTAAAAAAATTAAGCAACACAAACCACCACTGCTCGCTTGGCTGATAATTCAATCCCAAATTTTGCCACAATTGACCCGGGATCCTATCGGCAATCAGCCAAACCAATAAAGTCATTGTCAAAACCGATCCCCAAACCAGCAGCCCGCCGCCGCGCGGGACGGTTGTTTCGCGGTCTTTGTGCAAAGAATGAAAAACCACCGCGTCTTCGCCGGTGATGGCCTTGCGCCGCGCGTTTTTTTTCCAAAACTTAACGCGATTTAAAAAACCGATCAAAAACGGCGCCGCGAAAAATGCCGCGATTGAGGTGATCGCCGTGAAAGCGAGCATTCTGATGATATTGTAGGTGAACAAAGTCATTGTTAGCGGTAATTATTGGAAAAATTGATCATTTTTTGCATTTGCGCGACCCGAGTCTCCGCCGAAAGCGACCCAAGCAACACATTCACGTAGCGGCGGCCGCCTTCATTCTCAAAAACGCTTATCATGCATCCTCCCGCCCTTTCAGTATAGCCGGTTTTTCCGCCAATCAGTTTTTGATTATCCCAAGGGATTAAATCAAAGATTCCGTTCTCGATGCTATAGGGACCGGAGGTTGCGGTCAACGCGAAAATATCGGGGTGAAATTTGAGAATATGGCAAACCAAGATCAGCAAATCATCCGCCGTTGATTGATTTTCCAAGCCATTTTCAATATCCAGTCCCGTGGCATTATAAAATTTTGTCCGCTCAAGTCCGATCAGAGAGGCTTTTTTATTCATTGCGGCAACAAATGAATCCATTCCCGCAATTTCCGCCAGCGCGCAAGCGGCGTCATTGCTGGAATAAAAAAGCATTATGCCGAGCAAATCCTTGATACTGTAAATTTCTCCGGGCATTAAGTTGCCAAAAACCGGCACATTTTCTTGATTGGCGGCATTTCGACCGATTGCGACCCGCCGTTCCAAATTATAAATTTGCGGATTTTCCAAAACAATTGCCGCGGTCATCAATTTCGTGAGCGACGCGATCGGCAAGACTTGATCAATATTTTCCTTAAAGATTATTTTTTCTCTTCCGGCGGCGCCAATTTGCAAAATTGCGGCGGCCTTGGCATCTAATTTTAGACTTTGTTTTTCCTTGGTTTTTGGCTCAACGATAACAATATCGTCAATCGGCCGGGATATCTGCGCGCGCAAATAATCTTCAAATTTAACTTGTCCGAGATCCGCCGCAAAACACAAAAATCCTCCGGTAAAACCGGCAACAGCAAAAATTGACAGCCTTTTGGCAACCGCGACAAACCCGCTTGCGGATTTTCGCTTTTTTGAATTTTCTTGCGGCGGCAAAGGCGGCGGCGCAGGTGAAGGCAAAACGGGTATGGCCATTATTTTTCTTTATTTTTTTTGATAATCTCAATCCCCAACTCCTTTAATTGAGCCAAATCAACTTCCGAAGGCGAATCCAGCATCAAATCACGGTTGTCGCCCGTTTTGGGAAACGCCATCACTTCGCGAATATTGGGTTCGTTTAACAGCACCGCCATCAAACGGTCAATCCCCGGCGCCATTCCCCCGTGCGGCGGAACACCGTAAGAAAACGCTTCAAAATAATGCGGAAATTGCTTTTTTGTTTCTTTGGGGGTGTGCCCCAAAACTTCAAACACCGCCAAAAAAGTTTCCATATTGGTATTTCGCAAACTGCCCGAAAATATCTCGTAGCCGTTTAGCGCCATATCATATTGCCAGGCCAAAATTTTTTCCGGCTCTTTGTTTATTTTTTCAGGACTGCTTTCTCGCGGCAAAGTGAACGGATGATGCATCGCGTTCCACCGCTTGCCGCCCGCCAGCCATTCAAACATGGGAAATTCGGTGATAAAACAAAACGCCAATTCGTCGGGATCATTCTTATTTTCGCGCAGGTCGGGCTTGTCGGTGCCGTATAAATCAACCGCTTCTTTATATGTCAGACGCGGAAACGGCGTTTGGGTTATCTTTTTTCGCGGAAACAATTCCTTAACCAAGCCGACAAACATTTCTTCGGCCAGATCCAGAATTTCTTTTTCGGCTATAAAAGACATTTCAACATCCAACTGCGTATGCTCGGCTTGCCGGTCCGCGCGCGGGTCCTCGTCGCGCAAACAGCGCGCCACCTGAAAATAGCGCTCCAGCCCGGCAACCATTAAAAGCTGTTTGTACTGCTGGGGACTTTGCGGCAAAGCATAAAATTTACCTTGCTGAATGCGCGCGGGCACCAAAAAGTCGCGCGCGCCTTCGGGAGTGGATTTGGTTAATATCGGTGTTTCCACTTCCACAAAATCTCTCGCGGTTAGAAATTGGCGCAAATAATTGATAACTTTGTGGCGCACGGTCAAATTGCGGTGTAACCGCTCGCGGCGCAAATCCAAGTAGCGGTATTTCAAGCGATTGTCTTCGCCGATATCATAGCCGTCGCCGTCAATAGAAATCGGCAATGTTTGCGCTTTTGACAAAATTGTTAAATCTTCAATAACTATCTCCACCCCGCCGGTGGGAATTTTGTCGTTTTTCATATTTTCCGGCCGTTCTTTTACCGCACCGGTAATTTCCACCACCCATTCGCTTCTCACTTCTTTTGCCAAATCAAAAAACGGCGCCTTGGGAGTTACCACCGCTTGAATCACGCCGCTTCGGTCGCGCAAATCAAAAAAAATCAGCTTGCCGTGAGCGCGCACGATTTGCACCCATCCGCACAGTCTCGCCGCCTGCCCCGCCATTTCGGCAGTTTGGGCGATCATCGTTCTTGGCAATTGTTTTTCCATGTTTTCTATATTTTCCATATAATCAAATCCTACCTCATTTTGCCCCATATTTCAACGCCCCGCAACCGACTGGAGAAACTTGTGTCCCCGCATAAAAAAACAGGGCTTGACCATTGATCAAACGCCATACATATTATTTTTTGTCTTTGACAAAATTATTTATAGCGGCCAAAAATTGATCCCCGAATTGTTTCAATTTCACCGCGCCCACCCCGTTTATTTGCAAGAATTCTTCGCTGTTTTTTGGGCAATGACGCGCCATTTCCTGCAAAGCCGCGTTGCCGAAAATCACAAACGGCGGCACACCGGCTTTATCGGCCAGCTGTTTGCGCAACGCTCTTAATTTTTCAAACAAATCCTTGTTGTATCCAATTTTATCGGCATCATCATTTTGAAAGTCTTTTTGCCGCGCTTCGTCTTTTGCTATCTTCAACGCCGGCATTATTAATTTTTCGTTTCCTTGCATAAATGCCGCGCCCAATCTGGTAATCGCCAAAGTTGGATACAAGCCTTCGTTTTTGGCTAAATAGCCGATTTTGACCAGATGGTCGATAATTTCCAGCGTTTCGGCCCGCGAGAAATCATTGGCAATGCCATAAACCGAAAGCTTATTGTGTCCGTTCGCCAGAATCTTTTTGTTTTTGCTTCCCGACAAAACATCGGCAACATAATGCTTGCCAAAGCGGTTTTTGAGCCTTGCCGCCGCCGAAAGTATTTTTTTGGCAATAATTGCCGCGTCAAAATCAGCCTGCTCGATCTTCCCTCCACCGTCAAAAGACTTAATAGAAGAAAAATTTTTGACAAATGACGGCTTGCAAATATCGCAGCTTCCGCAATTATTGTCTTGCAATTCCTCGCCGAAGTAATTGAGCAAATACTTTTTTCGGCAAGTGGTCAATTCCGCGTATTTCATCACTTGTTTCAATTGCTCCATTGTTTTCCGGCGCAAAAAATCATCTTGAATTTTGTTGATAAAAAATTCGTGTTTGCGCGTATCGGCATAAGTATAAAATAAAACGCATTCACTGGGCAGATTATCTCTGCCCGCACGCCCGATCTCCTGGTAATAGCCTTCCAAAGTCTTGGGATAAGTGTAATGCACCACCAGCCTCACGTCCGGCTTATCAATCCCCATGCCAAACGCGATTGTCGCCGCGATGATATTCACCTCGTCGCGGATAAACAATTCCTGCGCCTCGTTGCGCTCCTTGGCGCTCAATCCGGCGTGATATGCCCGCGCCTTGAATTTGCGCCTCCGCAATTTCATTGCGATTTCTTCGGTTTCACGGCGCGAAAAGCAATAGATAATCACCGGCTCATTTCGATATCCTTCCAACAATCCGGTCAATTTGAAAAACGCATCTTTTTTCTCAATCACGCGCACATGCAAGTTGGCGCGATTGAAGCTTGAAACAAAAATTCCGGCATTTTTTAACCGCAGTTGATTGATAATATCCTCGCGCACTCTCTTGGTGGCGGTGGCGGTGAGCGCGATCAGCGGCACCTTTGGAAAAAGCTCTTTTAATAAGCTCAAATGCCGATAATCCGGCCGAAAGTCGTGCCCCCACTCCGAAATACAATGCGCCTCGTCCACCGCGATCAAGCTGATACGCAAACCATTCAAAAAATCCCGAAACCCCGCCAGCGCGAACCGCTCCGGCGCCACATATAAAATTTTAATTTCGTTGTTTTTGATTCGGCGGCAAATTTCTTCAATTTGCTTTTGCGATAAAGTGGAATTAATAAATTCCGCGGGCGCGCCGCAGGCCCGCAAAACATCCGCTTGGTCCTTCATCAACGCGATCAGCGGCGAAATCACCAGCGCCGTTCCCGGCATCTTCAACGCCGGCAATTGATAGCAAAGCGATTTCCCGCCTCCGGTGGGCATCAAAACAAAACAATCGCCGCCGCCCTCGACCCGATTAACGATATCTTCCTGCAACGGCCGAAACTCGTCATACCCAAAATACTTCTTAAGCAAATTTTTCATATAAAGATTTTTTGGCCATATAAATAATCTAATAAATCAAATCCGCATATTTATTTTCGGATTTGTCGTCGTGGGTTAAGCTCCAAACCAGCGCGATCACCCAGGCAATAAAAGTCCACCCCAACAAAAGGTTCAACGCAAAGATCGCGCCCAAATTTTTCTTCCTTCTCGCGGCGGCAACAATGCTCGGGAAAAAATACGTTAACAAACATATCAAAACCACTTCTGCAAACATAATTTTGAATTAATAATTATCAAGCCAATCCACATTTAAATACTACAATCTTATTCTTTTTATGCAAAGACCAATTAAACGGGATCAAACCTGTTTTGCCGATTATATAAAAAAAGAAGAAACCGTAAAAAGTTTCTCATGCCCGATAAATATAAAACGGGCCATCTGATTTAACATATAGGTTCGGCGGCCGCCCATTAACCACTGTGTTCGCATTTTGGTCAAAGTAGATCTTGGCTGGAGCGGGAATAAAACCAAATGTAGCCCCTTGTCGAACATATATATTATCAGCGAAAATATATCCGCCACAATAGCTGGCACCATATAATTCCAGATGAGCAACAAACGCATGCCCATCATCCATTGGCCGTATTATTGCTTCTTGCCCATTTACCGGCACAACGACCGATAAACAGACGAGGGTCAAAAACAACAAAAGCGTTTTCACGTTTCTCTACCTCCTTTTTAACGGATCAGTAGCAAAACAATACTATATTTCTATGATATTGTCAATATCAGGGCTACGAATGTATATATTCAAAATCTATTCTCCACAATTTATTTCACCTTTCGCCCGAAACATCCCATACGTTAAATTGCAAAAATCAAATTCGGCTTCGGCAATGCCGCGGGTTTATTTATTGATGCTTCTTTTTCACGATTTCGTAGTTTTCTTGGAGATATTGCAAGTCTTCATAGAGCTTGGAAAATATTTTTTCTTTTTCAAAATCGGGTTCTTTGAGGGCAATGTTGATGATTGTTGCCAAAACCGAAAAATAATCGCCTTGTTCAATGTGAAATTCCAAATGCTTGACGCGCTCGGCGCGATTTTCCAAATCGCGGACAAACCAAACCATCGGCGATTTCCCCTCGACCGCCAACATCCCGCAATCTGTTCGTTGTGTGTAATGTTTCTTAATCATTTTTCCGCCAATAACACTTTGGACATTCCCAATATTCGCTTTTGATGGTTTTACCAAGATTAAAAAAATAATGGCCGTTGCGATAGGTTCCATCTTTATACAAAATAATCTTAATATCTTTGCCGCAAATGACACAAGTTCTATTTAATCTTTTTAAAATTTCTTTTTTCATCAAAATAATTATAACAACCCTTTATCATTAAGACTTAAAAAATCGCTTTTTGTTACGATCACGTGATCGGTTAAGCCGATGCCCATAATTTTTCCGGCATCAACCAATCTTTTGGTTATCGCCACATCATCGCTTGAGGGAACGGCATTGCCGCTGGGGTGATTGTGCGCCGCGATGATGCCGGCGGCGTGCAGGGCGATCGCCGGCTCAAACACTTCGCGCGGATGCACCAGGCTGGCATTGAGCGTGCCGATGGAAATAATCTGCCGCTCAATCAGCGCGTTGGCAGTGTCCAAATAAAAAACCGCGAAATGTTCTTTTTTGGAAGCGCGAAAATCAACGCACAATTTCCAAACATCTTCGGGGGTTAAAATCTCCGGATGGCTTTGCGAGTTAACTCGCTTTCCAAATTCCAACGCCGCGATCACCTGCAATGATTTTACCTTGCCCAACCCCTTTTCTTGGAGCAGATTTTCCAATTTAACCTTATCAACGCCAAATTTGGCAATCAACTTCACGATTCGTCTTGATAATTGAATCACGTTCAATCCCTTAATCCCCGACCCCAACAAAACCGCCAACAATTCGGCGTTTGCCAATCTATCCGGTCCGTATTTTTCCAATTTTTCCCGCGGCCGGTCAACTTTTTCCAAATCCTTAATCTTCATACCCAAATTCTACCATTATTCAAATAAAAACAAAAAACATTCCAACATTATGCGGAATGTTGGAATATTTTTTGAAAGTGTTAATTTTTGGGCCAGCTTTCAACAATTAGGTCGGTTTTGTTTTTCAGGGGCAGGGCGCGCCAGAGTTCTTCGGTGATAAACGGCATAAAGGGGTGTAGGAATTTGAGGGAATTTGCCAAAACGTAGATTAAAATTTTTTGTGAGTTTTGCGCTTCATCCTTCTTCTTGGGTTCGCGGATTTGGTTTTTTGCCGCTTCAATGTAGACATCGCAAAACTCGTGCCAAAAGAATTCATAGAGATCGCGAATCGCGTGCCCGAAATCATATGCGTTAATCTTTTTTTCGGTGGATTTGGCAATTTTTGCCAATCCGGAAAGAATTTTGCGGTCCGCGGCGGTGATTGGCTTGGGTTTTGCGGTTAGCGAATATATATTCTTTTTGCCGTTTTCCAACTGGAAAAGCACAAAACGCGCGGCATTCCAAATTTTGTTGCAAAACTTGCGGCCGGAAATCATCGTGTCCTCGTTGAAATGAATATCTTGCGATTCGCTGATCTGCCAAGCCAATCCGAATCGAGTGGCATCGGTGCCGTATTTTTCAATCAGCATCATCGGATCAATGCCGGTACCCAGAGATTTTGACATTCTTCTGCCGTCTTTGGTCAAGACCATGGCATTGATAATCACTCGCGAAAACGGGGCTTTATTCATAAATTCCATACCCGAGAACACCATTCGCGCCACCCAAAGATTGATAATATCACGACCAGTGGTCAAAACTGAGGTGGGATAAAACTTTTTCAAATCTTTGGCGCTTTTGGGCCAGCCAAACACCGCCAGCGGCCACAATGCCGAAGAAAACCACGTGTCAAAAACATCCTCGCTGCGCTTCATTTGACAATTTTTGCCCCTCGCTTCGCTCGGGACTCGCGCGTTCCGCGCTTCGCAAAACGGGCACTTTTTGGGTTCTTTTGAGGCAATAACATATTTATCGGGCTCGGCCTCGCAAAACCACACCGGCAAACGCTGTCCCCACCACAGCTGGCGCGACACGCACCAGTCGCGCGGCTCTTTGAGCCACGCGTAATAGGTTTTTTCCCATCGTTTGGGATGAAATTTCACCTTGCCCGATTTTGCCGCTTGCAAAGCCTTTTTTGCCAATTCATCCATTTTCACAAACCATTGCATTGACGGAATCAACTGAATCGCCGCGCCGCAACGGGAGCATTTGGGCATTTGGTGGGCATAATCCTCTATTTTTTCCACCAAACCCATTGCTTGCAAATCTTTGACAATCTTTTGCCGGGCATCAATGGCTTTTAGTCCGCGGTATGCTTCAGGGGCGTTATCATTCATTTTGCCCCGCTCGTCAATCACGGAAATCAGCGGCAGTTTGTGTTTTTGCCCGATCTGCCAGTCGTTTAGATCATGGGCGGGAGTGATTTTTACCGCGCCGGTGCCAAAATGAATATCAATGGAATTGTCGGCAACAATCGGAATGACGCGGCCAATAATCGGCAAGACCGCGTTTTTGCCGATTAAATCCTTGTAGCGGCTGTCTTTGGGATTAACCGCCACGGCAGTGTCGCCCAAAAGCGTTTCCGGGCGCGTGGTGGCCGCCGTGATATATTTTTTCGGTTGATTTTCAATGGGGTATTTCAAATACCAAAGCTTTGAATCCTCGGCGGTGTAATCGGTTTCCAGATCCGAGATGGACGTGCCGCAACGCGGACACCAATTCACCACGCGCTGGCCGCGATAGACCCACCCTTGCTTGTGGTAGTGCGCGAAAGCGGCTTCCACCGCGCTGACATAGTCTTCATCCATGGTGAATTTGGTTCTTGACCAGTCGCACGATGCCCCCATGGCGCGAATTTGATTTAGAATAATATTGCCGTATTCATCGCGCCAATCCCACGCTCTTTTGATGAATTTTTCGCGCCCCAAATCAAAACGACTCACGCCTTCCTTGCGCAATTTTTTTTCCAGCGTGCTTTGGAGCCCGATGCTGGCATGATCGGTTCCCGGAATCCAAACCGACGCTTCGCCTTTCATGCGGTGATAGCGCACCAACGCATCTTGAATGGTGATATTCAGCGCGTGCCCCATATGCAATGTGCCGGTGACATTTGGCGGCGGCAAAACCACCGAAAAAACTTTCTTGCTTTTCGGTTTGATTTTGTCGGGATTGAAATAGCCTTTCTTCTCCCAATTTTGATAGATTCTTTTTTCCGTCTCTTTTGGATCATATCGATTCGGCAAAGTTTCCATATTTTTTAACAAAATATAATATTTTCAACGCTATCAAATTAGCACGCAAGCGGTCAAAAATAAACCCCTTCCCTCGCGGGTAAATCATTTACCGGTTTGAGCAGGTTCGCGATCATCCATGGGCAATTTAATGATAAAAGTGCTCCCCTTGCCCCAGCCTTCGGATTCCACGCGGATTTCACCACCATTGGTTTTTATCATTTGTGCCGCTAAATACAACCCAATACCCTTGCCGTTGATATTAACGTTTTTCGCTTTCGTGCCGCGTTCAAAAACTCGCTCAAAAAGATCTTGCTGCTCTTTTTCATCCATCCCGATGCCGCTATCGGCCACCGACACGCGCAAACAATTATCGCAAACACTCATCGAAACCAACACTCCGCCCCTATCGGTATACTTGATCGCGTTGTCAACGATATTATAAATCGCCTCGCGGATACCATGGATATCGATATTGATCAAAGGCGTCGGCGCATTGGGCTTTTTAAACCGCAAGTATATTTTTTTTTCTGCGGCATTCTTTTTTAAATCCGCAATAACTTCGGAAACCAACCCAACCACATCGGCAGGCTCTTTGGCCGCCATCTCCTTGTTCATTTGAAAATGCGCCACATCCAAAAGATCGTTAATCAACCGAATCAGTTTTTGTGTTTCCTTCAAGGACGTACCGATCTTTTCTTTGGCCTTGGCCGAAATCCGTCCATAATCACCCTCGTTTATCATGCTCAAATAACCCTGCACCACCGATAGCGGACTGCGCAAATGATGCTGGGTGGAAAGCAAAAATTGCGTCTTGGCCGCATCAATGCGCCTTAAATCTTCGGCCAACCTCTCCGCCTCCCCGCGCAACTCCCGCTCCCTCGCCGCCACCAATTCCGCCTCCTCCCGCCTCTTGCTCTCTTTGAGGGTTGTTCTAATAAGACAATAACCGAAGAAAGAAAACAAAATTAGAACCCCGGCCGAAATAATTTTTAGAACAGTTGTCGGCATTAAAAAAAATTGGGTTGCCAGAATAATACCCATCAGTCCAACCAATATCTCGGTCAAAATAACCCTAACGTCAAAGAGATGATATTTAAGAATCGCCAAAGCGATTATCGTCACAGCAACAATTTCAGCCCAATAAGCTCCTATGGGATTAATATTTAAATTATATGCAGGTAAAAAAGCATACGCCCCCAAATTTAATATTATAAACGCCACAAATAAAAATTTTACCGATTTGATATTTTCTTTTTCATTATTAGTTCCAAAATTATCGCGGCATTTTAAAAATAAATATCGATATATTTCAAATAAAAATAAAAATATATAGGCTGAATAAAAAACTAAAAATAAATGGTGGAAAATACCCGCCTGCGTGTGATACCCCCATTCATAATAATACAAACCAGAAATAAAATTATCCGTCCTGCTCAGAACAAGAAACAAGAAAGAGAGAAAGTAGCCAAAAAGAAGTTTGAATTTATTTTTAATCTCCCTGCGGGTAAAAATAAGGCCGAAATGATACATCAACACCGGAACAAAAACAACTCCGACATAAACCATTCTATCCCAAAAAATAATATCCTTCTCACATCCGCTAACATACATCATGTGTGTTGACAAAAGCCAATTTGACATTGCAACACAAAAAACTAGAAAAATAATATTTAATTTTTTTTGAATATTTTTCCAAAAAACAAAAACGCCCAGCACTATCATTAACAAGCCGCTGATTAACGCAGAATATGAATTAACAAGCAATAATATATCCATTTGATAAAATTTATTCGCGAAGGATCAAATTCCCGTTTAGTTTTTTACCAAAACTGTGATATATATCGATTTTAAATTGATCGGAATATTTATCCATTAATTTCAGCATCTTTCTTGCTAATTCAGGTGTTGTAAATCCAACATAATTATTTTTATTTTCATCCATTGCCAAAAGCATCGTTTCGGCCAAGCAAGCATATGCTTGATGCCTTTTAAGACCAATATTAACGCCAAAATCAATTGATGGCACATTAACTATGCCGCCGTCAATAATAGTGGCATCCGGCCTTTTTTTGAGTAATTCAGGGGAAGTATTACGAGGCTGGGTTATGTCATAAATAATTGCATTTTGTTTCAAATGGTCCGCTCTTATTAATTGATCCATCGAAGATGTTGCAATTACGGAAATATCGGCATATTTGATTGATGCGGTATCTGTTTCAATCCGCACTTTTGGATATGAAAAAAATCTTTTTTCTAGTTTCTTGCTTTTTTGCGGCCTATCAACAAGCAAAACATTGAGACCTCTTTGAATTAATAACTCGGCTACGCCTTGGCCGATGGAGCCGGCCGCACCAACAATGGCGACTTGAGCTTCGGCAGTATTAATTTTTTTAATTTCAATAATTTTTTCCACCGCCCTAAAAACAACACCCGTGGTAAGGGAATTGCCACTGGTAATACTGACCCCTTCAACCAATCCCACCAAATCCCTACCACCATGAGTCACGGAAGCAGTGAACTCTCCCAATCCAATAACTTTTGCTCCCAAATCTTTCATCATTTTAATCGCTTTGACGAGTCTGACAATAACTATTTTTTTCGGCAAAGTTAAAATTTGCTCCCCCAAAAGAGGAATCCAGACAATCCATCCGATCAATTCGGTTTTATTATTTTCAAATTTCACTCTTCCTGCCTTAATCGGCCCAAGAAAAGTAATGATTTTTTTCAAAATAAATTCGGGAAATAACAAAAAAAACGGCGATACCTTGCCCATATCCTCCCTTGCTGAATGACGTGGATGAACTAAAAACGCAAATTTATTCATTGTTTAATAAAATTTTAAAATAAAATATTGATAAATTGGCGGATTACGGGGAGGTATTCAAAAATTGCCCATACCAAGATCGCGAAAAAACCGACAATCAAAATAAAATCTATCAATTTGTTCATAGAGAATACTGTTTGTTTTGAAACGTATTATTTTTATTATACTCTAAATTTTATCGACTTCAAATTTATTCAAAAAAAACAACGCAAGCTTTTATTCCGCGCCGCCAAATTTGGTCAAGGTGAAACCTTGCCACACTTTTTTCCGCCCGGCGCCGCCTTAAAGCTTGATTCGCTCCAAGCCGTTAATCAGTAATACCGCGATCGCCTCATCAATGTTATTCCTGCCGGCCATTCTCTGGATTTCTTTAATCACCAAATCAATGTGCTTGTTGATGATTTTTTCTCGCGCTTTTATCATTGCCATTTTGGCGTTGGCCGGCAATTTGCGGGCTTGTGTTTTTTCCAACGCCTCAAACTGATTCCGCAGAATTGCAAACTGCGCCGCCAAAATAATTTTTTGCGGCGTTTTGATTAACCCCCGCGCGGCAAAGCGGTCAAAATCGCTTATCAATTCGTCAATGGTGAAAACATCGTCTTGGGCGAATTTTTGCTCATATTCGCCATCGCCGCCGCCGTCAATTTCCAGCACGGTTTCTTGCTCTCCGATTTCCAATATCCCGCGCAAGTTTTTATCAACTGGAATGGCGAAAAACACGCGCGGTTCTTGGGGAATGTCGTTTTCAATCGCTTGGGCGGTTAAAGTGAATGTTCCCTGCCCGGTGCCTTGCAAATCAATTTGGTATTCTTGGCCGTTTCCCTGCGGCAGATAGACATACTTTTTCTCGCCGTCAACATCAAATGCCGCGCCGGGGATCTCGTTTTTGGGACCGACATTGCCCACGTCCTCAATGACATTGCCAAAATTATCGGTAATTTTTATCGCCAGCGGGCTTTCAATTTTAATCGTGGTGCCATAGAGTTTGCATAATTTGTCATTGGCCAGCAATTGCGCGCGGGTGATAATTTTGTTGTTGGGAACGGCGATATTGCCGCCGGTGATTATGCTGGCAATCTTTTGGCGCGCGCCGTCAAAAGAAGGCATTTGCCCGTGCTTTGTTTCGGGCGCGTAGAAAGTGTTGGCATCGCTTGCCAAGGCAAGATTTGCCGATTCAAACGGCACCGTGTCATCGCCGTTGGCGATGGCAAAAAAATCATAGCGGATGTGAACCCCGTCGGCATTAACCCAATCGCTTAATGTTGAAAAAACCGCCGATTTGCATCCGGCGATGTTGTAGCTGTCAATGCCTTTGGCCAAAAAATCATCGGCGGTCATATCATCCAAATCCGAATGCAAGCCAATCGCCCGATTGGTTGCGGTGTTGTTTGTCCCCGCTCCCGCCAAATACAAGCGGGTTTGGAGATAATCCAACTCCTCGGTTTGGTTAATTCCCCATATTGCCGCGGGCTTGACTTTGCGTATCCAAGAGCCCTTTTTGGAAAAGTATTGTTCGCTGGGTAAAAGATCATAGGCCGCGGGCATATTTTGCGCGATCTTTTTTAGCTCCGCGGGGTTAAGGCCAAACACTCCAAAATCCGTGCCGCTGATTAACGCCCTGCCCGCCAGCGGCGCGCCCAAATTGGGCACCCCCGCGAATACCAGCTTGCCGATTTTGGGTTGGCCATAATCGGCGACATATTTTTTGGCAATCAACCCGCCCAAGCTGTGAGCAATCACATCAACCTTGCCCGTGGGAGAAATTTCGGCCAGCCGGGCAATCCGCTTCGCCAGCAAATCGCTGTTGGCAATGTCGCGCCCGGTATAATTATCCGGTTTTGGATAAATCCCGCTGGCGCCATACCGCCAATCATAAGGAAAAGTATAAAAAGTCTGATCGTCGGCCCCCTCCTCGGCAACATACCCCTGCCCCTCAAACTCATCAATCAACCCCTGCGAATATTCATATAAAACAATTTCATTATTTCCTACAATTTTAACTTTTTTATCAATTACACCAAGCAATGAAGTATCAAATAACGGCTTAAGATGATCTCCGAATGCCAATGGATCCATAAACTCATCATCATTAAATGGATTAATCATCTTTTCGATATCCACCCATAATAATTCATTATCTCGCTTAATCTCCGTGCTTAACAGCCCCGGCACAAATAAAACCGGCGTTTTGGACAGAATTTTGGCATCCGGCGCCGGATCAAAAAATTCGGCGGGCGGGGCCACCAAATCAATGGTGATTTCTTCTTGAGAATGGCAAAGCACCGCCTCATCGGTTGGCAAGCGGAAAACCGCCTCACTCGTATCAAGAAAATCATCGGGAGGCAATTGCAAATCGATTGTTGCATCCTCGTCGCTATGACAAAGCACTGCTTCATCGGTTGGCAAGCGGAAGTTCGCCTCGTCAGCATCAAGCAAATCGTTAGGCGGCATCACCAATGCTATCGTTGTGGTGGCACTGGCGCCTTCAATGATAATTTCGGGCAAATCCTGCGCCCAAGTGCGCGCGAACAAAAACACCGCAATTGGCAAAAATATAAATAAAGGAAAATGCTTTTGCATAGTTTTATATATTAAAATTGGATATTTCTAACTGCGTAAAATAAATATAAAAGATACCCCAATTTTAAAAAACAAAACGATAAAAATAGTAAAATAAACAAATAGAAAATATTTTTTATTTTCTTAAAATTATAAATACTAAATAATAATCCTAAACAGCCAAGAAACTGTAAAAGCACTACAATGGTCAGTAAAATTCTATTACCAATATTAAATATTTCTTTATCAATACTCCACAATCCAAGTATTGGGCTCCACAAAATTTCGGGGACCAAAAACATCGCCCCGAAAATTGCCAGCCATATTTTTTGCTTTTTTGTCATATTGTTTTGTTATTTTTTGTTTGGTGAGGTTTGACCTCACCAGATTATTTCACCAATGCTATCGTTGTGGTGGCACTGGCGCCTTCAATGATAATTTCGGGCAAATCCTGCGCCCAAGTGCGCGCGAACAAAAACACCGCAATCGGCAAAAATAAAATAATTTCAATTCTAAATTTCATTTGTTTATTATTATGGCAAATTACCGAAACTTACAGCAAAAAGCAAATAACACAACGCCATTAACAATATAATACCAATGCGAAACCCCTGCCCCTACGCCCCATAAGCTCAAAATCCATTGCACCTTTCGGGCGAAAGATTCCATCAAGCGCCCATTGTTCATCCGCGATCTCAACATTAAAAATAAAATCGCCGGAAATCCGACCGCCCATTGCCCCATCACCCATTCCCCATCGCCCATTCCCAGCGCGTAAAATTCATTGCACCTTTCGGGCGAAAGATTCCATTGCGTTATCCGGCGGGCAAAAAAAAGGCGGTTAGCGCAATAATTTGAGCAAAGCGGATATTTCGGGGCGCGGGTTATCGGCAATGCGGTAGTGGGCTTGCTGGCCGGCTTGATCGCGGTCAACAATGTCGTTGGCAAATAAAATCACCAAATGTTTTGACGCGGCTTTATAGGAACAGCCGGCGGCATCTTTTATCATCCCCACCGAGGCCCCGTCGCGGCGGCCCAAAAGATATTTCACGATTTTGAGCCGATTCGCGTTGGCAAGCGCTTTGAAAATTTTTTCAATTTTTTTCATCTTGATTTTCACTTTAAAAATCACACCCTTCCATATTTTTATGCTAACAAATTCCGCCGTTTTATTCCACCTTTCGGGCGAAACATCCTATCTCATTGCACTGCCGCGTCCGCAAGCCGTAATAATAAACACAAAAAACTATTTGCCGCAGCATTTTTTGTATTTTTTGCCCGAACCGCAAGGACAGGGCTCGTTTCTTCCCGGCGTTTTGGCGTCGATAATTGAAACTTTGTCTTTTGTTTCTCCCTTGGTGGCAAAATTTATTTTTAGATTTTTTATGAAATAATAAAATTCCATCGCAGGATCTTCTTCCAAAAAAAATCTAAAACGCTTTTTTTGCTCTCGTTTACCTAATTTGCCTAATTTGTCTAATGAACCGAAAAGAATCATCTCGTCATAATCTCCTTTGTCAAATTTATCTTTCATTTTCAAGGCAAAACTGTAATTGGGGTTTAATTCCAAGGCGATATCCAGCATCATCGCGCCTTCCAATCGCTGGCCGCAGGCAAAATGGCAGACCGCTTTGTTAGCAAAAAAACGAAAGGTATCCGGCCGCACCACAAAATTTTTGCGCATCGCGGCAAACGCCTTTTTCCAAATTTTTAGCGCCTTTAAAAAATCATTTTGATTCATCAATTTGTGGGCGTTTTGCACAAAGGGATACCAACAATCATCGCCGATTTGTCGCGCGTCGGAATAAAGTTGCGGCCGATAGTTTGGATTTTCAAACATCTTTTGCCGCGGAGTTTTGCCTCCCAGCTTTTCATTGGGTGAATTATTTTGAAAATCAAAAAACGCTTCAATCAGCTCGTTAAAATCATCGTCAAAACCGTGATCAACAGCCAAATACTGCATAATTGCCACAATGTCCAGCGGCTTCATATTATTTTTTTGCCACCAATCCGCCACAATATCCGGGCTGATATGATCTGCCAGAGCAAATTTTTTTAATGCTTTTGAAAAATTCTTGCGCGCGGTTTCAAGATCGGCAACATCGGCTTTTGCAAGCGCCTCTTCATCGTCATCGGCCAAAAGAGAAAATGCCAAGCGCGGAGTAATTGGATCTTGTCCGCCAAACGCCATTTCTTTCCATGACTTCGTGCTTTTGGTAATCGGCAAAACCGCAGGATCCGCGCCCACCAACTCCCAATATTCTTCTGTTCGCGCCACGCGATTCAAAAATATGTTTCCCTTTCGAATGTTTTGCGTCAACGCCTTTTCTTGAACAAAAAAGTCTTGCCCCGTGCGCAGATCGCGAATATCCAGACCTTTATCGCGATAAACCTTCAAAACTTCAAACGCGCCATATCGGTTCGTTGAGCAAAGATCTAAATATGTCTTTTTTTCTCTGCCGGAAAATTCGGATTCGCGGCGATGGCAATAATCTTCCAAAACCGTAAGGCCGTTGTTCAGCCGAAAATCAAAAACCAGCCATTCGTTCATCACCGCTAACTGCATTTCGTTGATTTGCACAGGATGTTTATTTCCAAAAAAATCGTCCAACGCCCGCTGAATCTCAGGATGCCCAACGGGATAAAGTTCAAAGAAATCGTCTAAAACATTTGATATTGTCCCTTTTGCCAACATAAATTTAATTCATTTTATTTCAACTTGCCTTGTGGTCTATTCCGGCATTATTTTTATTTGCCGCTTATCCTGCTACGTAGCATGTTGCGTAGCATGCTGCTTGCGTATCTATTTGGATAATATTTTTTGGGTTTGGTCGTAGATGTTGCCCGCGCCCAGCACCAGCAGAATTTCGCCGCCTTTTATTTCGCGTTTCAAAGTTTTTGCGATTTCTTTTTCAGGAAGATATTTGACGCTGTCGCGGTTGATGGCGGCAGTCAATTTTTGGCTGTCTATTTTTTTAGAAATTTTTTCGTTTTCTCGGCCGGCCACTTGATAAATGTTGGTGATAAAAATTTTATCCAGCGATGAATCTTGAAAAACTTTTACAAAATCGTCAAAAAGCAAATGCGTGCGCCACGCCTGGTGCGGTTGAAAAACACAAATTATTTTTTTGTTGGGCCAAAATTTTCGCGCGGCATCCATGGTCAATTTAATCTGCGTGGGGTGGTGGCCATAATCAAAAACCGCGGTGAATTTTTTGCCGTTGATTGCCGCTTTTCGGCGGTCAAACCGCCGCCACGAACCGCGGTATTTTGCCAAAGATTTGAAAATGGTTTCATCATTGATTTTCAACATTCGACCGACGACGAGCGCGGCCAGCGCGTTGGCAACATTGTGCTCCCCGGGAACGCGCAAAATTTCGCGCAAAATTTTTGCCTCGGGCATTGCGCGCGAATAATTGAAAACTTCAATCCCCTTTTTTTCCGCGGCTTGCCCCAGCCTTTCGGCGCCGTGGTTATCGGCGCAAACCACAAGCTTGCCGCCGGTTTTTATGTTGCCGGCAAATTTTTCAAACGCGCCAAACAATTTTTCTTCATTTTGATAACATTCGATGTGATCCATTTCAATATTGGTCACCACCGCGATATCCGGAAAATAATTCCAAAACGCTTGGCAATATTCACACGCCTCAACTACCAGCAAATCCGATTTTCCGGCACGAAAATTCGTATCCCCGAATTCTTTCACTTTGGTGCCCACAATAACTGCGGGGTCTTTTTTTGCCGCGGCGAGCATCAATCCGATCATCGCCGCGGTGGTGCTTTTCCCATGCGCTCCGGCCACGGCAATCGTTCGGTGTTTTTTGGTAAGTTTCCCCAGAGCTTGCGGATAGCTCATCGCGGCAACCCCCAAATCCAGCGCCTGTTTTAATTCCAAATGATCCTTTTTTACCGCCAAGCTATAAACCACCAAATCGGGCGCGATTGATTTTAAGTTCGCGGTTTTTTTAATAAAAACGCGCGCGCCAATTTCTTCAAGCGCTTTTGTAATTTCGGAAGACGCCAAATCCGAACCGAAAACCTGCCACCCAAGCGATAGATAATGGCGCGCCAGCGCCGATACTCCAATGCCGCCAATACCGATGAAAAAAACCTTCATAAATTACTAAATTAATAAATTTCTAGTTTCTGAATAAATATTTAAATGACAAATTTCAAAATTCAAAAATTCTGACATTTATTTTGTAATTGGAAATTGGAAATTTAGAAATTTTTTTAGTCTTTCCCGAGTTTTGCGCTTTCCAGAACCGTGTAAACCGGACCGCCTCGCTTCGGTTCGCTTTCCATCAGTTCAATTGATTCGGCCATAAAAGCACAGCTGATTTTTTCATTAATATCGGGAACCTCTTGGAATTCCATGCGGCGCAATTCCGTTTGGATAATACGCGCCAAAGTGATATGCGGACGAAAAGCATAATCTTCGTCGTTTTCACGGTAGCGCGCGCCGGAAAATTCAAAAAGAGAGCTTTCCAAGTCTTTTTGCAGGTTGCCGATTTCTTGCGACTTCTCGCCCATCGCCCAAACCATACGCGGCGGCATTTTCCCCGCCGGACCATATGAAACGCGATCCAAGCTCACATCAAAAGGCTCGTGTCTTCGCGCGACATTAATGACATTTTCGCAAATATCACAAACTTCTTGATCATTGGCGCTCCCCAAAAAAGAGAGCGTAATGTGCAAATTTTCCGGTTTTACCCATTTGGCCGGCAGGTCAAGATACTGCGCCGAAAAATCCGCCAATTTTCGGCGCAAATTATCCGGTAAATTAATGGCAACAAATACTCGATGTAAATTATTCATAGCTGTTATATTGAATCTAAACCAATTTGGCAAAAAATAAAAGATGGTATAAAATCCTGATAAGAATAAGAGATTTAGGATTTAGGATTTAGGATTTAGGAATAAGTTATGGCATCTTTGTGTAAAGAATATATCTTCGAATAGTATTCAGTGATTTTGGCAAATTTAACGAATATATATATGCAATTAATTTTTCCGGACGCGAAAAAAAATAATATTTACAGCCTAATGCGCGACACCGGCTACCACTTTCAGCGCGAAGATTTAGAGCGCGGCGCCACGGAGTATTCTTTTGTGCGCCCTCGGCGCGGGTTTCCCCGTTTTCATATTTACGCCCAATTTGAGGGGCAGGATTTGTCGCTAAATCTTCATTTGGATCAAAAAAAGCCGATCTATCGCGGAGCAACCGCGCACATGGGCGATTATGACGGTCCGGCAATTGAAAGAGAAGCCGCGCGGATAAAACAATTTTTTTCAAATTAAAAATTGTATGGAAATAATCTCGTTAACGCCAAAAAATTTTCAAAACGCCGTGGAGAAAGCCGCAACCATAATTCAAGCCGGCGGCACGATAATCGCTCCCACCGACACGGTGTACGGACTGCTTGCCAATGCCGCCAACGAGAAAGCGATTGGCAAAGTTTTTGCGATAAAATCGCGGCCAAAAGAAAAATTTTTGCCGATTTTGGCCAAAAATATGGCCATGGCCAAAAAATTGGCCAAAATCTCGGCAAAACAGGAAAAGCTTCTTGAAGAAAAATGGCCGGGGAAATTCACGGCACGACTGGCTCGAAAAGATGAAATGAAACTATTCGGAGTTGAAAACGAAACCGTTGCGTTGCGAATTCCTTTCTACCCGTTCGTCAATTCGTTGCTGGAAGCCGCAAATTTGCCCCTGTGCGGTACTTCAGCTAATATCTCGGGCAAGAGGGCTTCCGGCAAAATTGACGATGTTCTGGGCCAATTTAACGGCAAAAACAATTTGCCGGATTTGGTAATCAACGCCGGCGATCTGCCCGAATCCAACCCTTCAACAATCGTTGACTTGACTCAAACCCCGCCTCAAATAATCCGCCCATAATAAAATAACTTTGGACATTGAACGTTGAACTTTGACCAAACACAAACTCTCGAACTCAATCAATAGTCGGTTTATAGTTATCACGGAAAAAACTTTGCAAATAATTAACGAAAATTTATGGAAAAGAAAATTAAAAAAAACAAATCCGGCATCAATAAAAAACAGGAATTGGAGCTTCTGCGCGAAATTATTGAGACTATCAGCTATAATCTGGACTTAAAAGAAGTTTTGGGGCGTATCGTAAAAATCGTCAGCGCCGTTACCAAAGCCGATTCTTGCTTTTTGTACCTTGTTGACGGCAATAATCTGATTTTGCGCGCGTCGCTCAACCCCAAACCCATGGAAATCGGCAATATCAAATTAAAATTAAGCGAGGGCATCACCGGCTGGGTGGCGCGCAATAAAAAAACCGTTACTCTCGCCAAAGAAGCCTATAACGACGAAAGGTTTAAAACCGTCAACAGCCTGCCCGAAGATAAATTTGAAGGGTTTTTGTCAGTACCCATTATTTATCGCGATAAGGTTATGGGGGTGATTAATGTGCAACATTCAAAACCGCGAACATATTCCAAGACCGAAACCGCGCTTTTTGAATTGGTGGCCAAAGCCACCGGCGGCGCGATTGAAAACGCCTTGCTTTTTTCGGAAAAGGAAGCGTTAAAAGAGGCGCTGGAAACCCGCAAGCTGATTGAAAAAGCCAAAGGAATTTTAATGAAAGAATTTTCTATCGGCGAAGACGACGCCTATAAACTTTTGCACAAAAAAGCCATGGACAAGCGCCTGCCGATGAAAGAAATCGCCAACGCCGTTATAATTTCCTCCGAATTTAAAAAATAATTTTGACAGCCCAATCTCTTTGTGATAAATTCTTAGCATAAAACACAACGACGTGTTTTAACAGAAAAAGACGATGGCATCTCCGGCATAGCTTGCCCGGAGATTTTTGTTTTGAATTCCAGTTTTCAATTTACAATTTACATTTTTCAATAAATGGACAATTTTCCATTTATCAAACAAAATATACGATTGTATTATTTGTTAAATTGCTACATTGAAAATTCAATGAAAATTGAAAACTGATAACTGAAAATTATTTAACAATATGATGGATTACAAAGAAATTATTGAATTGTGCAAGAAGAACGGCACGGCAATGATTGATCTCAAATTTTGCGATCTGCCCGGAGCGTGGCAGCATTTTACCATTCCGCTTGGCGAATTTGCCGAAAAAATATTTTCCGAAGGCATCGGGTTTGACGGCTCCTCAATCAGAGGATTCAAAAACATTGAAGAAAGCGATATGATTTTGATTCCCGACGCGAAAACTTTTGTAATTGACAATTTTGGCAAAGAACCCGTTGGCGGCTTGATTTGCGATGTCTACGAACCGGAATCAAAAACCCGCTTTAAAAACGACCCGCGCGCAATCGCGCAAATTGCCGAAAAGTTCTTGAAAGAAAGCGGCATCGCCGACACAGCATATTTTGGCCCGGAAGCGGAATTTTTCATTTTTGATCGGGTTAAATTCGGCAGCGATCAAAACCATTCCTTCTATCAAATTGAATCGGACGAAGCCAATTGGGATAATAACGGCGAAGACTCCGGATCGGGATATAAGATTCGCAACAAAGAAGGTTATTTTCCCATGTCTCCCGCCGATCAGACAATGGATATTCGCAGGGATATGGTTGCCGAATTGCAACAGCTGGGAATTGAAGTGGAAAAAGAACATCACGAGGTTGCCACGGCCGGGCAAGCCGAAATTGACATCAAGTATGACGCGCTCACCGCGCAAGCCGACAAATTAATGACGTTTAAATACGCGGTAAAAAATGTGGCGCGCAAATTCGGCAAAACCGCCACTTTTATGCCCAAGCCGCTTTTTGGCGACAATGGATCGGGTATGCACACCCACATCTCTCTTTGGAAAAACGGCGCGCCTTTGTTTTTTGACGAAAAAGGATACGCGCAATTGAGCCAAACCGCAATGTGGTTTATCGGCGGAATGCTGGCACACGGAAAATCGCTGATGGCATTTTGCGCCCCCACGACAAATTCCTACAAGCGGCTTGTTCCCGGTTTTGAAGCGCCGACAAATTTGGCCTATTCGGCGCGCAATCGTTCCGCGGCAATCCGTATTCCGATGTACGCCAAAACACCGGCGGCAAAACGGATTGAATTTCGTCCGCCCGACGCTTCTTGCAATCCCTACATGGCATTCGCGGCCATGCTTATGGCCGGCATTGACGGCATCGCCAAAAAAACCGACCCGGGCAAACCCACCAACGGCAATATCTACAAAAACAGCGATGGCATTCCCCAAGTTCCGGCGTCGTTGGAAGAATCGCTGACCGCGCTTGAAACCGACCACGAATATCTGCTTCGCGGCGGCGTCTTTACCAAAGAATTGATCAAGACGTGGATTGATTATAAAAAAACCGCTGAATGCGATTTTTGCCGCCTGCGGCCGGCTCCGGCCGAATTTGAGCTTTACTACGGAATTTAACCGCGCGAAAAAATAAAAAACAGGCTGTTTTAACCAAGCCTGTTTTTTTTATTCCGCGATGTAATAACTTTGCAAATTTTATTTTTTTGAAAAAGCCGAAGCAATCCGCTGGACCGCGGTGATATTGGTTAAAATCGCCAACACCGCCAAAACAAATACCGCCAGTGTGGCCTCATCAATCGCAAACAAAAAAATAATCGCCGCGTAGACCAGCAAGCGTTCGGCGCGCGACATCAAGCCGCCTTTCAATTCAATATCAACCAATCCCTTTTCTTTTGCCGCCGCCTTGGCATAGGTGGTCATCACCGACCCCAATAGCGCCATAAATATCCACGCGATCGGCGGCAGATAAAAATTCGGCATCCAAACAAACAAAAACGAAAAAAGCAAAACCGCCTCCACGTAGCGATCCGCGATCGTATCCCAATAGGCCCCCTTTTGAGTCGCCAAATTCTTTTTTCGCGCCACCGCCCCGTCAACAAAATCCAACGCCGAGGAAATCGCAAAAAACGCCAACGCCGGCCAATAATCGCCAAAAATTAAAAAGTAAGCGCAAACAAAAATAAAAACGACCGATAATGCCGTGTATTGGTTGGGTGTCAAAGGAAGCCGCGAAAAAACATCCGCGGCTTTACTTTCCAAACCTTTGAATAAATCTCTGTGCAAATCAAGCATTTCAATTTGTCGAGGTTTCACCTTGCAAGCTTGCAAGGTGAAACCTCGACAGTTCAACAATTTAACGGTCGCGCTTCCCGGCGATAAATTCTTCCACCATCTCATAGGCTTGAGAATCGGTAAATTGAGTCGGGGGGTGCTTCATAAAATAGGATGACGGACTTGTTAGCGGGCCGCCGATTCCCCGATCTTGGGCAAGTTTTACCATACGGATGGCATCAATCACCACGCCGGCAGAATTGGGCGAATCTTCCACGCTCAAACGAAGCTCCAAATCAATGGGCACATCGCCGAATTTTCTTCCCTCCATTCTGATATAACAAATTTTGTTATCTTTTAAAAACGGCACCCAATCCGACGGCCCGATATGCAAATTGTCATAGCTCAAGCGATTTTTGAGCTGGGACTCCACGCTTTCGGTTTTGGAAATTTTTTTTGATTTCAAGCGTTCGCGGCTAAGCATGTTCAAAAAGTCGGTATTGCCGCCGAAATTCAATTGATAAGAGCGATCAATCGCCACGCCGCGGTTGGCGAATAATTTGCTAAGCGTTCGGTGCACGATCGTGGCGCCAATTTGCGATTTAATGTCGTCGCCGATGCAGGGAATGTTTTTTTCTTTAAACTTATTCCCCCACGCCTCGTCGGAAACAATAAATATCGGCATGCAATTGACAAATCCGCAGCCGGCGTCCAAGGCGGCTTGGGCGTATTGTTCGGCGGCTTTTTGCGACCCCACCGGCATATAGCTGATTAAGACGTCGGCTTTGACCTTTTTTAACTCTTCGGCGATATCAACCGGCTTTTCATTCGAAACCGCGAACGTTTGGTCTTCGGGGTAATTTTTCATATGATCGGCGACACCGTCCAACACCGGCGCCATTTGCACTTTCACGCCGATTTGAGGCACGTCTTTGCAAAACACTTTGGTACAGTTGGGCTTTTCAAAAATCGCCCGCGCCACATCTTTGCCCACCTTGCGCCGATCAATATCAAACGCCGCCACGATCTCAATATCCCGCGGCGCGTAATCGCCGATCACGTTGTGCATCAAGCCGGGCACGGTTTCATCGTCCTTGCCGATATATTTATAATAAGTTATCCCCTGCACCAGGCTGGAACAGCAATTGCCGATGCCGGCAATCGCCAACCGAATTTTTTTTCCTCGCGCGTTTGTATTTTCTTCCATATTTTTGTTAATATGTATTATATATTGATTATTTGTTTTACGACCTACAATTATTTTACCACCATAAAACACTCTGTCAAATTGAATTATAAAAATGAATTACGATCTTATCAACTTTTGATCTATACTTTTGAATTTTGACTTTTGACTTTTGATTTACTTTTTATGCTTCCCATCCAAAAATTGGAAAAATCAAACACCAAAGAAAATCTCTGGATCTACATCCTGGCGCTTTTGGATAAAAAGCCGCTCTACGGCTGGGAAATTCCCAAATTGATTGAGCAAAATTTTGGCTTCCGGCCGGGAAAAATCACTCCCTACCGGGTTTTTTACCGCCTCCAAGCCGATGGATTCGTCACGAGCGAAATGGAAAACCGAAGGCGGATATACAAAATCACCCCAAAAGGCAAAAAGGAATTGACCGCCGCTAAATCATTCTATAAAAATACCCTTTCAAAATTGGATTAGCAGTCTGCTCGGGCCGTTTTCTGTTGGCATTCCCGTTGAAGTCAAACTTTAACGCGCGCGGCCATAATCTGTTTTTTAATTCAAACAAATATGGAAAATAAAGAGATTTCCGATAAATTTTTGGAAATTGCCCGATTGCTGGAAATTAAGGGCAATGAAACGTTCAGAATAAAGGCATATCGCAAAACCGCCGCGGTTTTGAATTCCTTGGAGCAAAATGTTGCCGACATTTACAAAAATTTGAAAATCAAAAAAAATTTCAAGATTGCCGGCATCGGAGAAAAAAATATTGAAAAAATAAAAGAATATATTAAAACCGGCAAAATCAAACGATTTGAAGAATTGATGGAAGAAACCGCCATCCGTCAAATAATCACCTATTTTTTTGAAACTAAGGGAGTAAATCTCGACGAATTAAAACAAAGCGCGCGCAAGCGCGATATCGTCTATTCGCGATACACCAAGCCGGCAAAGCAATTGATCGAACTGGCCGGATCGGTAGCCGCGGCCAAAGATGCCATAAAAAAAGTCGCCGATTGGGCGAATTCACGCAAATTGGACTATGCCATTGAAACAGTATTTAAAAAGTGGCTGGAATTGGACCGATTGAAACCCAAAGAGATCGTCAAAAAGCCGTTTTACCGCGGCGATCCCATGGTTTGGTCGGAAAACCGCAAAAAGTGGTTTGTCATCACCGACGGCGGCGAATGGCTGGAATATGCCGATAAAGAAGAGCTGATTGAATGGCGAATTATTGACTAAATCGCTTGAAATGGATAGAATTGTTTCGTAATAAGTTTAATTTTCAGTTGCCAGTTTTCAATTTTCATTGAATGTTCCATTTAGCCAATGTGCCAAACAAATACATTTGCGTTTTGTTTGTTAATTGGCTCATTGATTTAATTGATAATTCAATGAAAACTGATAATTGAAAACTAAAAACTATTAATCTCGTGTTAAATTATTCCGATTTGCGCCGCGGCGTGCAATTTATTTTTGACGGCCAGCCCCATGAAGTGCTTGAATTCCAGCAAATAAAAAAGGCGCGAGCGGCCGGGCTTTTGCAAACAAAAATAAAAAATCTCATCACCGGAAAGGTTCTTGATCGCACATTCCACCAAGGCGACAATTTTGAAGAAACCGAAATTGAAAGAATTTCGGCAAAGTTTATTTACGCCAACCAGGGCAAATTCGTTTTTTCGCGAATCAACGACCCGTCAAAAAGATTTGAATTGACCGAAGAACAGATCGGCGCGAGCGCCAAATTTTTGGCGCCTAATATGGAAGTGGAGGCCAATGTTTATGAGGATCAAATAATCGGCATCAACCTGCCCATCAAGGTGCAGCTAAAAGTTAAAGAAGCCGCGCCCGGAGTGAAAGGCAACCGCGCTCAATCGGGAACCAAAGCCGTGGTGTTGGAAACGGGCGCCGCAATTCAAGCGCCCTTATTTGTCCAGATCGGCGACACACTGGAAATCAACACTCAAACCGGCGAATATTCCAAACGCGTTTAATCATTTAATCATACGCTTCGCCAATCATCTAATCATAGAACCATTAACACAAAAGCGCCGCAAGGCGCTTTTGTGTTTATATGTTTATATGTTTATATGATTATATGATTATATGATTATATGTCCAATTATTCTTGGGCGATTTTTTTTGATTTTTCTTCTTTTTTGGGCTTTTTGGGCGCGCCTTTCCGTCCCTTGGCTTTGTTTTTCAAATCAATCATTTTTTCCAAAAGGGCGACAATACCGGCAATACTGATGGAAAAAGCCGATACTTTGCTTTTCACTTCACCGATCGTGTTTTTCGCCTCATCAACCGTATTTTTAATTTCGTTTTCAATGGAAATAATTTTGCGCATAATTCTAATCGTGAAAATTAAAATCACGAACAAAATCGCAATCCACAAAAAGAAAAACAGCGATCCCAAAAAATAAAAAAATGTTTCCACCATATGAATTTTAATGATTTATGATTTCATTGTCGCCCAAAAACCATCCCCCGTCAAGCCAAAGCTATGCAAATATTTTTTTGGTTTCACCTTGCCAAACTTATGGCTGGAATAATTCTTCGGGAATAACGCGAACTTCGTCCACGCCGGCAAATTGTTTTGCCGTGGCTTCAATTTGCGCGCGCAAAATCCCCGCGCGGCAAGAGCCGCCGCTTGTTTTGTTTCGCGGATCGGCAAATTCCAAAGTTAAAACTCCATCGTTCAAATTCGCGCCCTTTAATTCCAACCCTTCAAGCGGAAATTCGGTGGCAACGCCCGCGGCAATTTCTTCTTCTGACAACTCCCCCTTCATCAATAGATTTATCGCGCCTTGAACCGGCGTTTGGCTTGCCGTGATTTGGCGTCCGACCGCAACCAACCCCGCCGGAGAACACATTGTATTGCCCGATTCATCCTTGTCGTTGGCGGGATTATAATAATAGAGCAAAATTTCGCGCGCTTGCGCTTGGCCATTCCCCGTCGGCGCGCCAACTTTATCCTTTTGATAATTTTGCCAACCCGCCCATCCAATCGCAACAATAACAAAAGCGGATAAAATAAAAACCATTATTTGTTTCATTTTGATATATTTTTTATTAAGGCGGCAATTTCGGGAAAAATTTCCAGATTGAAATGCCCACTGTCTTGAAAAATCATTGGTTTTGCCGTTGGCAGCGCTTTTTTGTATTTTTCAAGCTGCAAAAACGGCACCACCGGATCATCTTGGCTGTGGAACAAATAAATTTCGGGCGCTTGGCGGGCAAATTCGTCCAAAGATTTTTCCAATGAAAAACTTGCCAGCTTTTCGTCCATATTGTCATCGTCAAAAGGAGCGCCGATTAAAATCGCGGCTTTGATTTTTTTGTTGACTTTGTTTTCCGAAAAATATTTTGCCAAAAATATGCCGCCCAAAGAATGGCCGATTAAAATCGCGCCGTCATCGGTCAATTCCAATATCCTCTCAAACCAAATCTTCCATTCCCCGTATCGCGCGTTGGATCCGTTGGGCATTCGCGGCGCCAGCACGTCAAAATCCCCGCCCAAATCATCGGGTAAGCCGTTTTTCCACTCTTTATGCGGCCGCAAACATTCCAAATCAATTTTTTTGTTTTTTAGGCAAGAAATATACTCTTCATAGCTTTCAAAAGTGTTCCCGCCATGGATCAAAACCACTTGCTGTTTCATATTTTTGCCTATATTAAACTTGCATGTATATACATACAAAAACGAATGTATATACAAATGTATATACATTCAAAATTCGCGGATTAGAATTCGGCGTTTTGATCGCCCCTTTTCATCCGCTTTTTGCAGCCGCAAGAACAATCCTCGGAACATTGGCAGCAATGAAAACAAACCGCCGGATTGCACGGACAGGCGTCTTGTTGGTTTTCCAGCGGCATTTTGCAGATTTTGCACTTGTCAAATTCTTGTTGCGGATCAATAAACATATGTTTTTATTAATTTTTAATTTGAAATTTTTAATTTTTAATGGCTTTATTCGTCAAAATTTTTGGCTCGAGCTTTGAGGCGTAATTTTAGGTTTTTAATGGGATGCAAAGATATTTTTTCAATGGAATTTTTTTCATAGTAAGAAAAAGGGTTGTCCAAATCACGCAAAAGATAAATCATATATGAAAGAATAAAGGCCACAAACAAAATAAAAAACATGCTTTCGTGAAAAGGATCAAGGCGCAAAAAAATCATCCCGCCAATCAAAAGAATGCTGATCGTCTCGGCAATCGCGTAGGCGGATTCGGAAAAACTTGTTTCGCGAATGGTGCGTATGCGCAAAACTTGTTTGCGAATTTCGGCCTGTTCGTGCTTTAGGCGGGTGATAAAAGTGGGCTGGCTGTTTTGATCAATCGCGACAAAATACGCGGTGAATTTATCGATTGATTCCATTATCTTTCTGGTGCGGTTTTTTTTGTCAACCCACGCCAAAAGATCGTTGGTAAATTTTTGACAATACTCAAAGCCAACGCGCCCGGCGGGATCTTGTTTGCTTTTGTGAAGATAAATAAACTCATCGGCAATGGAATCAATGTTTGACGCGATTATCCCGGGAATTTTTTCGGCTTCTTTGTAATCGGCCAGCACTCCGGAGAGAATAAAACCGATTAAAAATATATCGGCCGAAATCAGCGCGCCGAAAAACGTGCTAAAACTCAAAAATTCAAGCCCGAAATAGTGGCTGGCCGCCTTTAATATCGCCACAAGAAACAAGATCGGGATTATCCGCAGCATCAAGCGCCATTTTTTGTTTAAAAATTTCTCCATTGAAGCTTTGTTAACTTTTGTTTTATTATTCTATCATATTTCAAAAGACAATTCTATTTCGCGCCAGAAACAAAAAACAGGGGCTTAACTTGTCCCCTGTTTTTTATTTTTAGAAAGCGAAGAATTAGTCGACAAATGTGAGCGCCTTGCCGAATTTGGTTCCCCTGCCGGTGCGCCCGATGCGATGAATGTAATCTTCATAGGTATCGGGAAGATCATAGTTGATCACGTGGCTGATATCGGAAATATCCAGCCCGCGCGCCGCCACGTCGGTGGCAACCAAAATGTTAACAAAGCTTTTTTTGAACATATCCAGCGCTTTTTGCCTTTTGGAATAGGTTTTGTTGCTGTGAATCGACTCGGCTTTAAAGCCTTTTTTAACCAATGTTTGGCGCAAAGACTCAACCCCGCGCTTTGTTCTGCCAAAAATCAAGACTTTGGCAAAATCATTTTGCTCCAAAAGTCCTTGCAAGGTTTCCACTTTGCTTTTTCCGTTCGCAAGCCTCACCACGTCTTGATCCACGTTTTTTGAAGTGTCGCGCGTTTTGATTGAAATTTTTTGAGGCTCGTTTAAAAACTCGCAAATAAGCCTTTCAATCTCGCGATTCAATGTCGCCGAAAAGAAAAGCGTTTGCTTGTCTTTGGGCATTCCGGCAATCAAAAGACGCATATCTTCAATAAATCCCATATCCAGCATGCGATCGGCTTCATCCAAAACAATCGTGTTGAATTTGGCAAGATTGATGCGCCGGCGATTAACCAAATCCTTTAGCCTTCCGGGAGTTCCGATGATAAATTGGTTGTCATGGCGCAATTCATAGATTTGGCGCGAAATGTTGGCGCCGCCGATGCAGCACGCCGAATAGATGTGCAACCCCTTGGAAAGGACGCGCAATTCTTCGTTTATCTGCATCGCCAATTCGCGCGTGGGCGCCACGACCAAAACCTTGCTGTTTTTATCCATTATGACCTTGTTGATCAGCGGGATAAGAAACGCCCCGGTCTTTCCCGTGCCCGTGTCGGCAATACCCACCACGTCGCATCCAGCAAGAATATGCGGAATGGCTTTGGCCTGGATGGGAGTCGCGGACACAAAACCGCGGTTTTGCACCTGATGCGCCACCTCTTTTAAAAGCCCAAAATCGGCGAATTTGCATTCGGCCGCCAAAACTTCGGCTTCATCTTCAACAATCGCCTTGTTCACGAATTTTGAAGGATCAATTTTCGCGCCGCGAAAATTTCTTTTTTTCGCGAATCGAAAGCGGTTTTTGTTGGAACCGAACGATCGCGATTGCGAGAAAGATCTCTTGAATCTTCCCCGGCTTGCTGTGCTTGTCTGCATAACGCTTTTCTAACTTCCGGCGTTTAAACTTTCTCTATGGCTTCGTCAATCCAAACAAAAAAGCAACCGGTTAAATAATTGATCGCCAGTTTTCTAAATAAAGCTTTTTGCCAAACAAAGCTTGAGTTTAATAATATCGGGCCGCAGGCCCCGACAACAAAAACTAACGAGATTCTTTAAGTTATGCCCCCATGATACACCAAATCCCCCCATTGTCAACCCCCGCATACGCGCGAGCTCACCCCCTCCTTTCCCCATAACCCCGCCACACGAAATAATCAGTTATAAACCGCTGTATCCGCGCATGGCGCGGCATATGAATTTTTAGCAAATCGGAAACCAAATAATTCATTTAAAAACATTAGTTAGAGCGCTCATATCACGATAATTCTCATAAACAAAGTTGTAAACTTCCTGCCCTTTGGCTTCACAATCCCGTTCGGAATAAGTCGGCTCCGGTAATTTTGGATACAAGACATCATTTATTGTTATTTTTACTCCTGCCCGCAATGGTTCAAAGTCTCGCCATCCAGGTATCAACTTTTGCATCAATTTTTCCAAAAGCTCTTTTGCCGCTGCTCGAACCTTCGCTATTTCATCCGGATTCAAATTATCTTTAACTAATAAATCAAAAATTGCTAGTTCGTCTTCGGAAAGACCCTCTTTTGTTGCGCGTTGTTCCTCCGCGTTTAAATCTTTGGCTAAATCAACCAAATCGCTTAAGAGCTGGTCAATGTCATGCGCCCCGCTATTATATTCTTTAAGAAGCGAATTAAAACGCTCCATAAATCTTGCTCGTTTTCTATTACGTCTTACCATTTCTTTAATCTTATCCTCTAATTCTGCGCGCAAGCTCTCCGCCTGCAGATTCTTATTTTCGAGCTTAGCAAAAAAGTCATGGAGCGCATCGGCGTCCAATATACTCAGATCTCGAAGGCGTTTATATTGCGGAATAACATATTCACCCGCTTGAATGGAGCGATCGAGCAAATCCTCTAAGTCATTTTTTACTTGCGATACATCAATACTCGCAAGACCAACGTCATACACACGCGAAGCTATTACTCGTATTGCTGTCGCTTGATCGTAATAATCATCGGCGGCTGGATCAGGCAAAACTGAACGATAACTACTGTAAACATCGCCCGCGATATTTAACATTTTCTTTTTCTTTTCTTGATCTTGAGTAATAGCATTGGCCGCATGTTCTATCAATAGGAGTTTTTCTTCTGCTGGTGCTAAAATAATCTTTTCCAAATGGATACCATTGCCATCTAAAAATTTATTGGCCAAGCTTAGAACGCTTTTAAGCTCATCAATCAATTCTTCTTTGCTGCGGATTATTTCATCATTTCCTCCCGTGGTTGTAGCATAGAGCGATAATGCTTTTTCAATATTGCGGAACACACCGATATAATCCACAATTAAACCATTCTTTTTCCCCGGGGAAACCCGATTTGCACGGGCAATTGCTTGCATTAAGGTATGATTTTTTAATGGCTTGTCCAGATATAAAGTTGAAAGATTGGGTACATCAAAACCCGTCATCCACATTGCGCATACAAAAACAATGCGCAAATTGCTGTCTGATTTTTTAAATTCTTCTTCAAGGTTGCCTTGCGCAATGCGCGCGCGTAACGGTCGCATGTCAATCTCAAATGGCTCAAGATCGGCAATTTCATTTTGGCTTTGGCTTACCATAACCGCCATATCCACGTGTTCGTGTCGGGAAAGCTGTTCTTCTATTTTGCTACGCTGATAATCATCCGTAGCCCGCGAAAGATCCATTCTTAATTTGGCCAAATATCGTTCCCATTCCGCATGTACTTTGGTATACATCCGCACCGCGGTCTTTTTGTCTACCGAAACCACCATTGCCTTACCATCATAGCCACGGCCAACGAAATGATTTACAATATCCCGCGCAATAGCGTTTAAACGATCTTCGCGGGTTACCAAGTGATAAAATGTCGAAAACTCTTGCTCTAATTTTTCCTCTTGATCGTCATTCAAATCATAAAAATCCATCACTTTGCCAATTTCATCTTCGAGGTGATCATTCACATTTTCCAAACGAGGCACCCGGTTTTCATAATATAAGGGAACCGTTGCTCCATCACGAACCGAATCGCCAAAGTTATATTGAGAAACATAATCGCCAAAGGTTTCGCGGGTTTTTTCTTCGCCCGAAGCCATAAGCGGCGTTCCGGTAAAACCGATAAACGAGGCATAAGGCAGCGCGCGCCGCATATTTTGCGCCATACGGTCATATTGGGTGCGATGCGCTTCATCAGTCATCACAATAATGTCATTACGTTTCGAAATTGCTCCCGGGATATCCTGAAATTTTTGAATTGTTGTAAAAATTTGGCGATGATCGGCTTGCAATAATTCCTTAAGATGAACAATTGATTCGGCGTGCACTTCTTTTTCATATATCGCCCCTACGTTGGCAAAATTTTTATAAGCTTGCCGGTCAAGATCACTGCGGTCGGTTACAACAACAAAAGTAAAATTACCGTCAAGCTTTCGGAAAACTTTTTGCGAAAGATACACCATTGAATAAGATTTTCCCGATCCTTGAGTGTGCCAAAAAACGCCAAGCTTGCCAAAGTTGGTTTTGCGATCAATAACATTATTAAACGCCCGGTTAACTCCGTGATATTGAAAATAACGCGGTACGATCTTTTTTGTTTCTGCGAGCGATTCGTCAAATAATATAAAATTTTCGAAAATATCCATCAAGCGCCGCTTATCGCAAATACCGCTAATGAGCGTTGTTAAATCATTTTTTGCCGGCTCCTCTTCATTTTCCGCTTTTTTCCATTCATTAAAAAATTCGTAAGGCGAAGTTAATGACCCAAATTTATTTTCGATTCCATTAGAAATAACAATCCCCATATTGTACCAAAAAATTTTAGGAATTGTATCTTTGTAATCGCGCAGATTATCTCGGTACGCATCCACTAAACTTTTATGCGCGGCTTTGAGTTCCATTAGTATCAAAGGAATACCGTTTACGAACAACACCACATCCGGCCGGCGTGTATACATTTCGCCCACAATCCATAACTGCGAAACGCACAGAAAATCATTGTTTTCCGGTTTTTTAAAATCAAAAAACCTCACCCGTTCGGTTTTGATTTCTCCGTCCGTCCCGGGAACTTGAACGCTCGCCCCATCGCGCAAAAGCGCATAAACCTCTTTATTCGCGTTCGCCAAAGAAAGATGCGACCGATCGCGCATTATTTGCTCTATTGCTTGATCCAAAGCCTCGCGCGGCAACCCCGGATTCAATTTTTCCAGCGCCAACATCAATCTTTTCTCAAGCACCACTTCCCCCCGATGCGCCCGCCCCAGTTTGGCATCATCAACATCGGCATAAGCATCAATACAACACTCCAAACCGCCCCATAATTCCCTTATGATTTTTATCACCGTCCGCTCCACCAAATTGTCCTCAGAAAATTGATTCATAAAATCATATTATTTTTTTATAATTTCAACTCTTCATCTTCTGGCCAATATAATAAAGCCGCCGTTCGTTGTTTCGTCAACAGAACACTAACCCGCACAAAATAATTTGGACAGCAACCAAGGATATAAATACTTTTGTTATAAGGAAAATGCTCTTTTATATTACGCGGCAAAATGTCAATTTTTAATAATAAAGAATCTTTATAGTTTTTTTCTATTGGCGTAATGAAGGTTTCTTTTTTGAGTGATTCTTTGCATAAATCGAGCGGTAATGTATAAAAATAAAGCAAATTAAAAGGAGCAACAACCGGAAACCAATTCAAAGTTCTTTCGTACAATATTTCGCCAGGGTAATGTCTTCTAAAATGCATTTTCTGATTGCCGGGATGTAGCGTGATATGAAAACCACTCTTGACCGGAAAAGACTTTTCAGGTACATGAAAATTGAATTTATTATCTTTAAATCGGCTTATGCCACATTCAACCGCCAATCCAATATTTTCATCACTATGAAATTTTGAAATAAAAACCAAAGAGCCGTCGGACGAAAATTTTATACTGCCCAAATTAATTTTTCTAATTCCCTGCTTAATAACAAGCCGAAATTTTTTTGTATTTTTGTAAACTAATTGATCCGCCATATAGTTATGTTATCTCTCTTTTCCCCGTTACCAATTGCGAAATTAAAAGATCGCGAGTTTTGGCTAAATTTTGATTTTTTTCTTGTAACGAAATTATCATATCGAAATACTTTCCAAACAACCCGCTAAATTCATCAAGAATAACTGAATTTGGAATAATAATTTTTATATTCTTAACTTGTACCGGACTTAAATTTTGTTGCGCTGCTCCGTTAGACATTGCTTCCAATTTTTGCTGAAATTTTTTTTGCCTAAATAGTAAATAAGTAAATTCTCTATTATTTTTATTCACTAAATCAAGTTTTGCAACTCGCTGATTCAACACATGATCTAACCCGTATACAAGACAAATACGCCCAACATTTCCCGTCAGTGAAAGTAATATGTCGCCATTTTTTAACACACATGCCGCAGGTAATTTTGCGGGCAACTCGTCAATAAACGAATCAAAATTTAATACAAATTTACCATCATGAACATTTTTAATTGTAACAATTTTATATTTACCAATTTTTTTGTATGTTGAACCCTTAAACGGAAAGCCTGAAATTACATTTGCGATTTCTCCAATAGACCCGATACTCCACCCTTCAGGGATCATACCGCATTCCTTGCCGGAATCAACCATTTTCACTTTTTCGTGCCCGGGGAATTTAAACTTCACGAACCATTCGTTATAAAGCCTCTGCGCCATTTCCTCCAAAATCCTGATCCGCTTCTCGTTATTTTCAATCAAATCATCATATGCCGAAAGTACTTCCGCAATTTTGTCTTGTTCTTTTACTTCCGGCACGTTAAGAGTTATGGTCTTAATTTTATTAAGGCTTAAATTATCTTGAGCGGTTCCTTTTGCGGTTTTCTGAAAACTTTTTTTTGCGTGATCAAGTGCATATTTAACAAATTTAACGTTCGATTTTTTCGAATCGGCAATAAAGCCAACTACACTATCGGGAAAACACGCCGGATAAGATAAAATTGCATTTTCAGCAATATTGGCCGCAATTGTTATGCAAAGCGTCTCCGCAGGCCAAAGCTTACTCTGCTTTAATCCGGTTTCATTATAAGTTTGTTCGTGTTTTGTAACATAAAAATTTGAATGTTTAATATCGGAAGTTTGAATAAATGGATAATCGCCTCCATACAAAAAACTATCGTTGCGCGGTCGATGTTTTGATTTCCCACGAGCAACGGTTCCAAGTTTGAATAATGATTGTTTTGTCCAAGTCGCCATATCTAAATTTTTATTCTTTTTAACATAAAACCTTGACAATATACCAGCTATGCTGTTATTCTTTATGTAGAAGCATGCAATAATAACTTTGAGCGCGCTTCGGTGCTCCCCCGGAGAATCCGGGGCTTCAGCCGGGGAATTCCACGCTCTCAGATCGCTGCTTCAACAAAGATCTCAATCATCGGATTGAGTTTTTTGTTTTTTGCGGTTGCTTATCCAATAATCTTTGAACAATTCTTTTTCAGCGACAATATTATTTTTTAAAATTCCATAAAATTCATCGCCGCTTTCCTTTTTGTTCAGATAAGCCGCGACCGCGCCGGCGAGCCAATCAACAATTTGAATATTCGGATATTGTTTGGAATCCACCGTTTGGATTCTAACTTGCGCTCCTTTTACTAAATTTGGCAACAATCGCGCGGTTAAATTATCAATAAATTCCTGCTTGCCCACGCCCTTTAATCTTCTTTGATCGCAAAATATATGCAATAAAGATTCTTGCAAGGGCAAATATAAATCCAAAGTTTCCCCAACCAATTGGGTGTAAAGCAATCCGCTTTTTAACGACTTTTTTCCTCTGAATTCCAGCGGTATATTTTGACAGTCAAGATAGGTGTAAAATATGCGCACATCCATTTTCGCAATCTGGTGCAAAGTTCGCAATTTTAAATTTTTATCAATTCCCGAATCGGAAAACTTAATTTCCGATTGTTTGCGCATTGCTTTTGGGAATTTTAGCGCGCACCAAGATTTGAATTTCTTATGAGTTCTTTTGGGTTCGCCAACTGTAAATGACGCGATTAAAAAATAGCGTTCATTTGTCTTTTTATTGAATTGTCCGCTTTCATCTAAAAAGATATAAGCCATACTTTTTCAACAGATTATTTTGACAATTAAATTCACAAAATTTTTTTCCAATCGTCTTGAATTTTATTTTCAAGTTCGTGCGCATCTTTAGTTAATGCAATAAACTCACTCATTAATTCTTTCATCCGCGTTTCAAAATCCGCGTTGTCAATTTCATTTTCAATAATCTCCACATACCTCCCCGGATTCAGCGAATAATCATTGGCCCGAATTTCTTCCAATGTCGCCATCTTGCACCGGCCTTTTATATCTTTGTATTTGCCCGCATTTTCCTCGCCGCGATACCGTCGCACAATTCCCGCGATTTCTTGGATTTGGTCATCCGTCCATTCGCTGTGAGCGCGATCAATTGGCGTGAATATATCCTGCGCGTTGATAAACAATACTTTCTTTTCTCTATTTGTTCCGCGCTTGCCTTTGTCAAAAAACCATAACATGCAAGAAAGCGTGGCGTTCATAAACATATTCGTGCCAACGGAAATAATCACATCGATAAAGCCGGCTTCAACCATTTTTTGACGAATCTCTTTTTCTTTATTCCCGGCATCGCTGGCGCTATTTGCCATAACAAAACCTGCGCGCCCTTTGTCATTCAACGCGCTGGCAAACATCTGCATCCAAAGGTAGTTGGCATTGCTGATTTCGTTTTTGCCGGTAAGCGGCAGGCCGTAATTATAACGCTGGTCGCCTTGCAGGCGCGCCGGATCAATTACTATTTGCCCGTTTTTATCCTTTCCTTTCACATTAAAGGGAGGGTTTGCAAGGACGAAATCAAATTGTCCGATGCTTTTATGTAAATCTTCATAAAACGAATTAGCCAGTTCAATTTTTCCCGAAAGCCCGTGAATCGCCAGATTCATTTTGGAAACTTTCAAATTGCTTTCTCCTTTTTCCTGGCCATAAATATGGATTTCTTCCATTATCGGCCGATAGGTTTTGTGCTTGGCGATAAATTTTGCGGATTGGACGAACATCCCGCCCGAACCGCAAGCCGGATCATAAATCTTGCCGTGATAGGGCTCTATAACTTCCGCTAAAAGCTTAACGATTGATTGCGGCGTGAAAAATTCTCCGCCAACCCGATATTTTCAAAATTTCGCGAAGCCTGCTGTCCTTGATTTATGTTATTTTGCCCGCGTCTAACCTCATTTTTTGGGATAAAACGCGTTGGAGGTTATTGGTTAGCTTATCATGGCGGCGGGAAAATTTAAAGGTAAAATTTGGGCATTTTGATTTTTTCATTTGCTATTAACTATTAACTAAAACTGCCGCCATATGGCGGCAGTTTTGCGGCGGCCCCAACCGGAGTCGAACCGGTGTTCCCTGGCTGAGAACCAGATGTCCTGGGCCGCTAGACGATGGGGCCAAAAAGTTGCCTAACAATGCGATTATAAACTAATTTTGGGATTTTTCAATGGTTGCTTCCGTCTCCGGATTATGGGTTTCTTCGCCGGGGGGAAGCTGGGAAGCGTAGATCACGTATTGCGCCAATTCGTTGAAAAGAGGGATTGCCGAATATTCGGCGGTGTTGACGTCGGGAGCCACGAGTTTCACCAAAATCAAAAATTTGGGGTCGTCGGTCGGAAAATAGCCGATGAAGCTTTGCGTGGTTTTATCCGAATAGCCCCTCTCGTCAATTCCCAATGTTGACCACGACATTTGCGCCGTGCCGGTTTTGCCCCCGATTGAATATCCGTCCACTTTGGCGGACTTGCCAAAACCGTTGTCCACCACGCTGGCCAGCATCATTGAAATCGTTTTTGATGTTTCGCTATCAATCACCTGCTTTCTTTTTTGGGCATCAACATTTTTGCGCCCGGTTTTCACCGCCGACGGTTGAACCAAGAATCCGCCGTTGGCCAGCGCCGAATAGGCGCGCATCAGCTGGATTGAAGTCATCCAAATCCCCTGCCCGTAAGACGCCGTGGCATAATTGATGGCATATCCTTTTTTGAATTCGGCATTGGAAGAATATGTCTCGGGCAGATCAATTCCCGTGGGTTCAAAAATTCCAAATTTTTCAATATATTCGGCAAAGGGCTCATCTCCCAATTGTCTTTGCGCGAAAACCGCGCCGGTATTCACCGAATGTTCCAAAACGTTGGTCATTGTTTGCCGGCCATAGGAGCGATTGCCATAATTGTAGATCGGCCAGCTCCCGATTTTCACCGTTCCGGTATCAATATACTCCGTTTCGGGCGTCAGCTTTTTTTCATTGAGCGCCGAGGCCATGGTGATCGCTTTAAAAACCGACCCCGGCTCAAACAACGTTTGACAGGAATCGTTCTTAAAAATATCCACCCCGTTTCTGGCAATTTCCTTGTACTCGTTGGGATCAAAATTCGGAGTTTTCGCCATTGCCAAAATCGCGCCGGTTTTGGGATCGGCCACAATCGCCTCTCCGGAAACGGCGTTCAATTTTGACTTGGCGGCAGCAAGCAAGGTTTGCGCCCGATATTGAATATTATAGTCAATGTTCAAAAAAATGCTTTCGCCTTGCGTCAATTCATCATTGTAATAATCTTCCAATCCGTAGCGCCCGATGTTATCCTGGTCAACAAAACCGGCCAGCTGCCCCGCCACCTCTCCTTGGGGATAATAGCGCATCTTTTTTTTATCAATATGAATTCCGGTGATTTTCGCGTTTTCAATTTCCGCGGCTTCTTGCTCGGAAATCTTATCTTTCAATAAAAGATTCAAAGAACCACCACTGAATTTTTCTTTTAAATTATTTTTGTCCAGGCTCAAAATTCGGGCGATTTCGGACGCCGCAAAATCTTTGTCCTCTATTTTGGATGGCTCAACGTAAACATAGAAAAATTCCTTGTTAATCGCCAATGGCTGGCCGCCGGCAAAAAAAATTTCGCCGCGGTCGGGCAAATCTTCCCGCGAGAATCTTTCAAATCCCTGCACCCAAACGCGATAATACTCGCCCAAAACAATTTGAACATAATACAGCCGCCCGGCAACGGCAACGCACGTTAAAAATAAGCAGATTAAAATAAAAATCGCCCGGTAATCGCGATTGTTTTTTGCCGTTTTTTTTGGCGCCATAATTTTTAGCGAAGCATTTTATCAAAACGATTCACACTATTTTTTGGCAAACTCCTCGGCCGCCGCGCGCACATAATAAACTCCGGAAATGTTGACTCTTTCATAATTTTGCGATTGCGCGACTTGGTACTCGTTGAAATTTTCCAGTGAATTTGATTGCGAAAGCCGGTTTTCCAAAACATTATTCTCCGAGGAAACATCAGCCAACTGCTTTTCAAGTCCGGCCAAAAGCGAAGTTTTGTGAATGTGCGAGTTGAGCTGAAAAACCGCTCCGCTCAAAAGCAAGACCCCCGCCAGCGAGGCAAACAGCCAAAAGTTTTTTATTTCTCTTTTTATTTTTGATATTCTTCTTTTGCTCATATTTATCTTTTGTTTAAATGTTTAAATGATTATATGATTAAATGATTAAATGACCCTTTCTATCGCGCGCAATTTTGCCGAAGCCGCGCGCGAATTGGCGTCAATTTCCTTGGTCGAAGGAACAATCGGCTTTTTAAACAGCAGTTTTGCCCTGCCGGATTCGGCCAGCTTTTTAAATTCTTCTTTTACGACCTTATCCTCCAAAGAATGGAAAGATATCGCCGCCATTCGCCCCCCCGCGTTCAAAATTTCAAAACCGGACACAATCCCCCGCCTGATATTTTCAAACTCATCGTTAACCGCGACGCGCAACGCCTGGAAAATTCTCGCCCGCATGCTTCGAATACGCGGATAAGGCAGACCAAAAATTATTCGCGCCAGATCCCGGGTGGTCGTTATTTCTTTTTTGCTTCTGGCATTCACAATCGCGCGGGCAATTTTTTTGGCGCTTTTTTCTTGGCCGAAATTTTTAAAAATTTCGGTCAAATCCTTCTCGGAGCATCGGTTAATCATTTTTGCCGCGTCAACCCGCGAATCGCTATCATATCTCATATCCAGCGGTTCGTCTTTGGCAAAAGAAAACCCTTTGCCGCTTTCATCCAAATGCCATGACGACATCCCCAAATCCAGCAATATTCCTTTTATGTTTTCAAAGTCGCGCGATCGCGCGATATCGGCAATATTGGCATAGGAATCGTTAACAATCGCCAATCTCGGATTTGCCCTCGCTTCTTCGGGCAAAGACAATATGTTTTCTTTGTCCCGCTCAATCCCCAACACTCTTCCTTTGGGCGCGGTTTTTTCCAAAATCGCCAAACTGTGCCCGCCGCGGCCAAAAGTGCAATCAATAAAGTTCTCATTGGGTTTGGGATCAAGCGCGGCAATCGTTTCGTTTAATAAAACCGGAATATGCACTTAAAAATTTCTAATTTCTAATTTCTAATTTCTAATAAATTTAAAATTATAAAATTAGGAAATTTATTTTGAAATTAGTAATTGGAAATTTTGACATTATGGTTCAAACACCCAGCTCGTTTAATCTTTCGGCGATATTGCCGGCTTCTTTTTCGGTTTTTTCTTTATACGCCTGCCATTCTTGTTCATCCCAGATTTCAATCCTGTTATAAAGCCCTGCCACCACGGCCTTTTTCTTTAGCTTTGCGTAGTTTTTCAAATAATCCGGCACCAGAATCCGCCCCAAATTATCAAAGTCAACTTCCATCGCTCCGGAAAGCATTATCCGCGCGAATCCGCGGGCGTCGGCGCGGGACAGCGGCATTTCGCTGAGTTTTTTGGCCAGCTTTTCCCATTCATCGCGAGAATACAAAAATAAGCAATTATCCAATCCGCGAGTAATCACCGCCCCCTTCTTTAACTGCCGGCGAAATTTTGGCGGCACGCCCAGTCGTTTTTTGTCATCTATTGAATATGTGTATTCGCCGATAAACATAAGGATAATTCAAAAGTCAAAAGTCAAAAGTTAAAATCTTTCCACTCTTTCCCACAATCAACCACCATGTCCCACATATTAATACTCTACTCCCATAAAAAAACAATGTCAAACACCGCCAAAATAAAGCTAAAACACCCAAGTTTTCCACACCCGGCAGCAGAAATTCGGCCGGCTTTGTCGTTTTATCCCGCCTAAGCGGGATAGCCGAATTTTCACTACCGGGCGCATAACGCGTCCCAACAAAAAACCGCCCCGAAAGGGACGGTAAAGCTCTATTGCCTTAAATCAAAAGAATCAAGCGAGATTGACGCGCGGTCGATTGGGGCGGGGAGGCTTTTGCCCCAAATAACGCTCCGCCATATCCAAAAGATCGGCCGGAGTGTGATGCGCTTTGATCAAATATTTTTCCGGCGCGATACCCGTGCGCGCGAATTCCTGTTCAGTGCCATGGCTTTGATAATTGGTCACCGCGAAAACCGGAACATCTTTTGTTAAATGGCTTTTTTTGATCGCGCGCAAAACTTCTATGCCGCGCCCGTCATCAAGCATGAAATCCAAAAGCACCAAATCCGGCTTTGCGGAATCTCCGTTTCGAATGTCGCGCAATTCTTCCAGCATTTCTTCATGAGTGCGCGCCAATTCAACGTCAAAATCGGACTTTTCAAAAATTCGGCGATAAGCCGCGATATGCTGGGAGTCGTTTTCAACAAGAATAATTTTCTTCATTTTAAAAAATACTTATCCTCTCAATTTACGGCAATTTTGACAAAACGCCATTTTTTAAATTGGTCTTTGAAAAATTCAAAAGTGGAATAGCCGCTCTTTTTAATTATCTTCATTATATCTTGTTTTTGGCAAGGATCAAACTCCACGAAAATAAATCCCTCGGGCTTTAAAAAAAATTTCGCCTGTTTTAGGAATTTTTCAATAATCGCCAATCCTTGATCGGCGGCAAAAAGCGCGCGGCGCGGCTCCCAATCAAGCACCGATTTTTGCACCAAACACGCTCTCGACGGATCGATATACGGCGGATTTGCCAAAATCGCGTCATAATTGGCGTTTCGGGGAATTTTTTCAAAAACATCGGACTCAAAAATCTTCGCGCGTTTTTTATCAATGCCGTTTATCCGGCAATTTTTTTTGATTTGAGCAACCGCCGATGAATCAATGTCGGCAAAATCAACCGCCGCGCGCCCGATATTTTTGGCAACCGCGATCCCAACGCACCCCGAACCCGCGAAAATATCCAGCACGCGGATATCGCCTTTTAGCTTTGCCAAATTGATAATCGCTTGCCGCGCCCAAAATTCGGTTTCCGGCCGGGGAATAAGAGTTCTATGGGCAAGATCAATATGGCAATTCAAAAATCGCGTCCATCCTTCTTGGTATTCCTCGGGAATATCGCTTTTCATAAAAAAACCCCGCCTTGGCGGGGAAAGTTAATTTAGCCGTGAACAATCGATCCCTCAAAGTCAAGACCGTCAATCGCCCGGCAAAAACTTTCAATATCATTGCCTTTTATCTTTTTTACCGTCAATCCCAGCTTCTTGGCGGTTTTGGCCGCGATCGGATCAATCGGCGTGGAAAGTCCGGGGACCCATTTTGAAGGTATCAGCTTCTGGTATTCCCTCCAAGTTAAATCTTTTATCGGCTTGGCGTCTTCAAACTTGCGCGGATCTTTGTCGCAGACAAAATGCGCGTCGCTGGCCGAAATTATTTCGCTTGCTTTGAATATGCGGGCGCATTGTATCGCGTCATAATCGGTGGACCACCCCGGCTCCCACCCTGAAACCATTAAAACTTTCTTGTTGCTTTTCAAAAACGCGTCTACTTCTTTTTTCCCGGGCTCATGGTCTAAAATTTGCGGGAAAGAAATCTCCCGCAAGATTTTTGCCACGAAAAGCGCGTTCATTCTTGTCGCCTGAATGCCGATCCAATCCAGATCGGTGTTGTTTTTTTTGTCGCCCAAAACTTCGCGCGCCGCTTTTTGGTATATCCGGCAAGCCTTTCCGCCGCCCACCACAATGATAAACCGCCGGCTTTTTTTTCTCTGCGACAAGAGAAATTTTCTGAATTCGCGCAAAAACGCGATATCCAATCCGTTATTATATTTATCCCCGTAGGGATAAACCACCGATCCTCCCAAAGAAACAATAATAATCTGTTCTTTTTTTGTTGTTTTTTTCACCGGTTTTTTTGCCATATTGTCTTATTTTTGTTTTTCGCCCAAAAAAATTTAGCCTACTAAACTAAATAATATTAAATATACCCCACTGACAATAATAGCGCGTTTCGCCAAACCCTTCAACCCCCTAGCCAAACATTAGCCATTCGGGACGGAAAATCAGCAGAAGACCGATGGCCAGCATCAAAACGCCGCCGATCAAATGCGACGCTTTTTGATATTTGGTGGTAATACCGGCCATCTTCAAAGTAATCATGGCCGCAAAGAACACAAACAAATCGTCGGTCATAAAAACCAAAATATAAAGCCCGATATAGGCATAATATTGCCAAGCCGCCAAGCCGCTCATTGCCAATATCTGCGTGAAAATCACCGGCAATCCCGCCGAACAAATCAATTCCACAAGATTGACCGCGAACGCCAGCAAAATAATTCCCCCCAGCGCCAGATAAAAATTGTTTTGCAGGGTAATGTTTTTCAGCCGCTCAAAAACCTTTTTTCTTTTGGGATCGGCAGCATTAGCGCAAACCGCGGCTTTTTTTGAAAAATAGGCTCGTAAATTATGAATTCCGCCACCGATCGCCACCGCGCCCACGGCAATACGCACCCACAAAATAAAGCCAATAAACAAAAGCAAGTTTAGCCATGCCACCATAAATGTGAAATAAACCAAAGACGACGCGACAATAAAAGCAATCCCCAAGATCCACATCCGCTTGCGGTCTTGCATTCCCAAAAGCAAACTGATCAAAAACAACAGCGTCCACATCGCGCACGGATTAAATCCGTCCAGCGCGCCCAGAATCACGGTGATCGCCGGCAAAGATAAATTTTTGATTGAAACTTGGCCAAAAAACGGAATATTAACATTTTCGGGAATTTCTTTTTTGTCATCTTTCCCGCAGGTTCCGTTTTCGGGAGGCGGGCTTTGCGGATTGATAATTCGCGCGGCAATATCAAGACACCCGTCATTAATCGCTTTTACCGCCGCTTCTTCAATCGCATTTCCCGTGGAATCCGCGTCATACCAGCCGATAAAATACTTATCGCCCACCAAGGTAAAAGGCACCCCCGCGATTTCAACACCCAATTCATTGCCGATATCAATCAAGATTTGGCGATTGCCGGCATTTTGCCAAACCTCAAAATCCCGCACCGCGATTTCAGGATAGCGCGCCTGCAATTCGGCCAAAAATTCCTTTTCGTGCTCGCAATGCGGACACCCCTGCCCCCAAAAAAAATAGACATTCACCGGATTTTGCGCCAAAGCCGCCGCCGGCATAACCGCCGCGACAATTGTTAATAATATTGAAAATAAAACTTTTCTAAACATAAACGCGAATTTATCTATTATTCGTCCATTTCCCATTATGCCAACTTTCCCCCTTCCTGTAAACCCCGGCAATTTGCCCACAAAAAAACACCAACATTCTGCCCTGTCCCGCACCGTGATTTGCCTTTATATTTTATGCTTTAGCATGGCAAATCTCTGGTGCAGGAAGAATGTTGGAATGTTTGCTAATCTGATTCTTTAATTCATTTGCCAGAGGACAAAATTCAGATAGCCGGCAAATATTATTATGCAATAAAATTTATTATTCTCCGGAGATAATCTTGTTGATTTTTTCGCGGGTTAATCGGCCGACATATCCCGATCCATGGCTCAAACCAATGGGTGATAAAATTTCACCGGCATATTTTTCTTGGAATTGAATCACCGCGGTTTTGGTGATACCGCCAAAATCGCCCGTTGGCACCACGGCAAGGTCTTGTGATTTGAGAACTTCCTGCAAGCATTTTACTTGTGTGTTTCCTCTAATGCCATAAAACAAGTTTTCCGTAATCATCCCGCATGAAAATTCGCTGCCTTCACCGGTTAATATTTGCAATTGCCTTGTCAAAGATTCAATCAAATTTTTAATTTGGTTAATTTTATTGATAAGTTGTTCGCGCGTTATCCCTGCATTATCAGCAAACTCACCAATATTCGCGATATTTGAATTAGCGGTTTGGGGCGCACCCTTCGTCTGTTGAGAAACGATTTCTACGGCAACGCTATCCGTTGCGGATCCCGCCGAATTGGAACAGGTGATAATATATTCTTTTGGACTACCGATGGTTATTCTCATTGCCCCGCTCTTCGTCTTGTTCCCCGACCAACTGCCGGAAGCTTGGCAAATATCAGCATTGGTTGAATTCCAAAGCAGTGTCACGGGTTCGCCAGCGTTTATCAAGGCTTTTTTTTGATAGCCATCGGCCGTGATATCCACTGTCGGTAAATTGACACCAATATTATTGGTAGTGTCGGTATTGTTATTACCATTGATGTTATTATTGTCGCTTACGCTAATATTACTATCGCTAACAATACAAACTCCGTTTGAACAAGCTTCTCCGGTCAAGCATTTTGAATTGTCATCAGCCCATCCTGTACCCAATAAATTACAAACCTTGCAACCCGAAACCGCCATCGGAACGCAGGCAAAGCAAATTCCGTTTGAACATGTCTGCCCCGATGGACAAGCGATAATCGTCGACCATTCAACACAAGCGTCATTTTCATAATTTTTGCAAAACTGATAGCCGTTGCCGTTGCAATGCTTCAAGCTGCCGGTAAGGCATATTCCCGATGAACAGGCCTTTTCATCCGGGCAAAGAGTAATTTGCGACCACTCCAAACAAGAGTCGGAATCGTAGTTGCCGCAGGTCTGAAACCCATTGCCGCTACACTGCTTGATGCCCGCAGAAGAACACTCATTAACACATTGCGCAACGCATTGTCCGCTGGAACAGATTTGCCCCGAAGCGCAACTGCCGCAGTTTAATGTGCCGCCACATCCATTGGAAGCTGTACCACAATTATAGTTCAAAGAAGCACAGGTTTTGGGGACGCAATTGGCAACGCATTGATTTGAGGAACAAGAATATCCTGTCGCGCAATTTCCGCAATTTAACGCATTACCGCACCCATCGGAAATCGTACCGCAGGCATAACCCAAGGAAGCACAGGTTTTGGGAACGCATGAATTGACCACATTGATCGATAGATTTGGAGTTTTGTCACCGAACCACGCCACTCCGTCTTGCACCATTCGCCATTGGAAATTATAAACGCCGGCGACCAAGGGCGCCGTAACGTTAAAGGTGAAGGTTTTGTTTGTGTTGAATTTAATTATCTCGGAACTGCTCAAATAAACACGGTTAACCCCCCACGTTTTATTATCTTGCGGATTTTGCGAGCCAAGACGACATTTTTTCGCCTCGCTCCAATAAAGCGCTTGTTCCCATCCCGGTTGTCCCCATCCAGCTATGCTAGGATTTTTCATCGTTATTGAAACCGAATACGTCTTACCCGCATCCATTTTTGAAGGCACCGACTGAGAAACAAAGTTTGCATACATTGCAAACCCCGCCGCAGGAAAACAAACTATCCCGCAAAAAATTAATAACAGTGATGCCAATTGATTTTTTGATTTTTCCATTTTTATTTTGTTTTTTATTATCTTATTTTTATTATAACTTTTCTCGTTTTACAATCAAATAAAAAATCCGCCTCATGGCTTTGCCCGCACAAACAATTTTATTTAATGACAGTATTAAACTATTCTATTATTTTACCTCCTCCGTTCAAGATCTGGTGGCAGAATGTTGGAATGTTTGCTAATCGTTATACAATGATTCCAGAAAGCGAAAGGCCGTGGGAGGGGCAAACCAAATATATTTTAAATTGGACAATGTGTCGGTGATATCAAAATCTTTTTTTGCTTCGGGATTGAATTTGGGCGGTTTGAGATCATTTTTTAAAAAGTTTATTGTCATTCCCATCTCGTCAAAAAACGACTCGCGGCTGGTCCACACGCATTCCATTCCGCCAAAATAACAATCAATGGGAAAAAGGAAATAGCGGTCAAAAGCAATGCCCAAGCGATGAAAAATTTCGGTTGATTTTTTAAATTCTTTGCTTTTTTTGCCAAATCGCGCCATTGCCGCTTTATCCATTCGCACCATTTCCTCGTAGCCGGCAAGATTTGGATCAAATTTTTGAAAAATTCCCCAAATCGCGCGAAAAACCGGATCCATGCCAAAAAAATCATCTTTCCCTTTTCTTTGATGACTAAAAAGCCAGTCAAGGCAGGCATATAATTCAGCGGTCATTTTGACGAATTTTTCCTCCCCCAAATTTATGCCGGAATTTAAAATCACCTGCGCCGGCGCGGCATGGAAAAACAAATTAAAATATCGGTCAAAATCACTGTTGAATTTTTTCACCACTCTGCCAAATTGCGCGCTGATATCCAAAAAATCAATGAACGCGGCAAACTCGCAATCAAAATTAGGCGCCACAGATTTTTTTTGCTTGCCCTCCCGCAGGTTTTTCAATCCCATTTCAAAAACGCCGCCGCCCGATTCTTGCAATTGCTTTCGGGAAAAATACAGCGGAAACACCACCCATTTTTCATTTTCGTCTTTTTGCAATTTCACCGAAAAAAAATCTCGCCCCAAGTCAAGGTCGGGATAAAGCGCCGCCAATTCCTGGCGCGAAGTGGCACCGTCAAAATGTTGAGAATCGCCCTCATTGAGCCACGCGGTTTGCAGCCATTTGCGAAAAATGCGGCTTAATATCCCGCTTTTATCCAAAAGCGCGATATCTTCATCGGTTAAAGAAACGCGATTGGGATCGTTTGCCAAATCGGGAGAAAATTTTTCCACTTCCATGAACAATAAAATGGCAAACATTTCACACATCTCATACTCATTTCGCTCCCAAAATTCCTCGCGCTTGATATAAGCCATAATTTTGAAATTATCACCGACATTCCAACATTCTGATTAGCCGCGCGTCGTGATTTGCCTTTGTGTTTTATGCTTTAGCACGGCAAATCTCTGATGCGCGAATAATGTTGGAATGTTTGCTATTCCGATTCTTTAATTCATTTGCCAGAGAACAAAATTCAGATAGCCGGCAAAAGTTACCCACGCGATGTAGGGTAAAAGCAGATATGCCGCGGGTTTTGAAACGCGCCAAAAGCTTGCAACCGTCCATGCAATCGCCGCCCACAAAACCAGCAATTCAAAAAACGCCAACCCGGGAGATTTTAGCCCGAAGAATATCACCGACCAAAAAACGTTTAAAACCAGCTGGGCGGCAAAAATGGATATGGCGCCCCGCTTGCGCCAAGGGTCAAAAGAAATTTTTTGCAAAAGCCTCTCCCACGCCGTCCCGATTTTCCCTTGAACCGATTCTTCGGCTTCCTCTTCTTTTTCCCAAACCAAATACAGGGCAAACCCCATCAAAAGATATAGAATCGTCCACACCGTGCCGATAACCTCGCCCGAAGGCGTCCACGAGGGTTTGGCAAGCGCTTGATACCAACCGCCCACCGACGACGCCGTGGCCAATCCGCCAATCGCGCCCGCCGCCTGGCAAACCAAAATTGAAACAATCAATTTAAAAATATTTCTCTTTTTCATAATTTGTTATTTTATTTCTTCTTACAGGTAGCTTGATTTTAATTCTTTTTAACTTTTTTATCAATTTCCTCGCGATTCCGACCCGCAACTATCCGCCATATTCCATATGGAATATATGAATAAAAAACAAGCTGGCAAAACCCAATCTTTTGAAATTTTGAATGTATATGCAAATGTATATACATCGCTCTGATTTTCAACCGCCATCGAAAACCATTGCACCTTTCGCGCGAAACATCCCACCAAAGATGACAAAAATAATAAAAGGTGCTATACTCTTTTTGTTGATTGGATAATTATATTTTTTCTATCAACTATTAACCATTTTTTCCGCGTCGCGAAAAAATCCGCCCCTGTAACTCAATGGTAGAGTAACTGCCTTTTAAGCAGCTAACGAGGGTTCGATTCCCCCCAGGGGCACTGCTTCGCCAAGGCTACGCAGTGCAGGCACTGATATAGGATTGGCTTTGTATATAAATAAAAAAACTCTAAAAATACTGATAGAAGCAGTGTCCTTCCGTAGCTTTAGCGCAGGAGGGCAAGCGTAGTAAGGCATAAATTTATGTATTACGTTTACATTCTGCAAAGTCAAAAAGATAATAGTTATTATGTCGGCTCAACTAATGACTTAAAAAGAAGATTAAACGAGCATAACAATGGCGGAAAAAAATTTACTACAATAAAGCGACCATACACGATTACATGGTATTGTGCCTTTGGAAGCAAAAAACGAGCTTTAGAATTTGAAAAATATCTAAAACAAGGATCGGGGCTCGCATTTGCGAGGAAAAGATTGGTTTAAATTCAAAAACGGCTTAAAAAGCCGTTTTTGAATTTGAATTTGATTTTATTACAATCCTTCTCCGCGTAATTGTTCCAAGAGCTCTTTTTGTTTTTTGGTGAGTTTTTTGGGGATGGCGATTTCGGTTTGGATATACATATTGCCGCGGCCAAAGCTGTTGAATCTGCGGATTCCTTTGCCGCTCACGCGGAAAATTTTGCCCGATTCGGTGCCGGAGGGCACTTTGAGCAGAATGTCTTTGCCGTCAATCGTGGGCACGTCAATCTCGCCGCCCAATGCCGCGAGCGAAAGCCCGATATCGCGCGCCACAAACAAGTCATCGCCTTTTCTTTCAAACACAGGATGAGCTTTTAGAAACACCCGCACGTACAAATCTCCGGTTTTGCCGCCTTTTTTGCCGGCTTCGCCTTTGCCTTCCAATTTGATTACCTGATTATTGTCAACTCCGGCGGGAATTTCCACCGCGATAGCTTCCTCGGTTTTAACGCGTCCTTCACCATGGCACACATTGCACGGCTTTTCCGGCCGGTATCCCTCGCCTTTGCATTCGGGGCACACCACGTACTGGGTAAACGACCCCAAAAAAGTTTTTTTAACTTGCTGAACTTGCCCCGTGCCGCGGCAAGAAAAACATTCTTTTATTTTCGTTTGCGGTTCGGCGCCCGATCCGTCACAGCGCGGGCAAACCGCCTGCTTTTGGATTTTGAACTCTTTTTTAATTCCCGTAAACGCCTCCTCCAAAGTAATTTCGGCATCCACGCGAATATCGCGCCCTTTTTTATGATCGCGCCGCCGCCGCGTTTGGCCGCCGCCAAAACCAAACATCTCTTGCATTATATCGCCCAAATCCTCAAACTGCACGTCAAATTCCGCGCCGGGCCGGCCCCAGAACCAGCCGTCCTGCCCCGCTTGAGCGCCGCCAAAACCGCCAAACCCTCCGGCGCCGGAATTGTTAAACGCGTTGCCGAATTGATCATATTGGCTTCGCTTTTGCTTATCCGAAAGGATTTGGTAGGCCTCGTTGACCTCCTTGAATTTTTCCGCGTCGCCCCCCTTGTCGGGATGGTATTTGTGCGCCATGGCGCGATAGGCTTTTTTTATCTCATCGGCGCTCGCGGACTTCTGCACTCCCAAAATTTTGTAATAATCCTTACTCATACACTCAGTTTCCAGTTTTCAGTTTTCAGTTTTCAATAAATTTTCATTGGTCATTGAATCATTGAACATTCAATGAAAATTGATAATTGAAAAATGAAAATTTTGAAACCAAAAATTCAAACTTGTGTCCAATAATAACCAAACCAAACTCCTTTAATAAATTATATTAGTGTTTTTCTTTGTATTCTCCTTCCGCGGCGCTTTCGTCTTTCTTATCGGCATCTTGCGGCTTTTCTTGCGCTTCGCCGGCAGAACCGCCGGATTGCCCATCGCCTTGGGAAGACTGCTGTTTATACACTTGTTCCCCTATTTTTGACAGAGTTTGCGATAAATCGTCGTTCTTTGCTTTTAACTCTTCCATATTATCCCCATCTTTAACTTTTTTCAAGGCTTCGATCTTTTCCTCAACTTCTTTTTTGATCTCGGCAGCAACTTTGTCGCCCGCGTCGCGCAATGACTTTTGCGCGGTATAAATCAAATTATCGGCGGTATTCCGTGTGTTGATCAATTCCTGCTTTTTGCGATCGCTTTCCGCGTTAGCTTTTGCTTCCTGCTTCATTCGTTCGGCTTCTTCTTTGGAAATTCCCGCCGAACCCTCAATGCGAATGGTTTGAGTTTTGTTGGTGGCTTTGTCTTTGGCGGTCACGCTCAAAATTCCGTTGGCATCAATGTCAAAAGAAACTTCAACTTGCGGCACCCCCCGCGGCGCCGGCATTATTCCGTCCAAAATAAATTTTCCCAAAGACTTGTTATCCGCGCTCATCGGCCGCTCGCCTTGCAAAACATGGATCTCCACCGAAGTTTGATTATCCGCGGCCGTGGAGAAAACTTGCGATTTTGCCGTGGGCACCGTGGTGTTTTTGGGAATTAAAACGGTATTCACATTGCCCATGGTTTCAATGCCCAAAGAAAGCGGGGTCACATCCAAAAGCAAAACGTCTTTTACCTCTCCCTGTAATATGCCGGCTTCCACCGCCGCGCCGATCGCCACCACCTCATCGGGATTGATTGATTGGTTGGCCTCTTTGCCGAAGAATTTTTTCACTTCCTCCTGAATAATCGGCATACGGGTTTGCCCGCCCACCAAAACGATTTCCTCAATGTCTTTTGCCGACAATTTGGCATCGTCAAGAGTTTGGCGCACCAAATTGATGGAGCGCTCAATCAAATCGCGCACCAAATCTTCCAGCTTGGCGCGGCTTAATTTGTAATATAAATGCTTGGGGCCCGAAGCGTCGCTGGTGATAAACGGCAGGTTAACTTCGGTTTCCATCGCCGTGGAAAGCTCGATTTTTGCCTTTTCGGCGCCTTCCTTCAATCTTTGCAAGGCCAGCTCGTCTTTTGACAAATCAACCCCGTTTTCCTTTTTATATTCGTCAACCAGCCAATCCATAATTCTTTGATCCACATCATCGCCGCCCAAATGATTATCGCCGCCGGTGCCTTTAACTTCCACAGTGTCTTCGGATATATCTAAAATTGAAACATCAAAAGTTCCGCCGCCGAAATCATAGACCAGCACTTGTTCGTTCTTTTTTTTCGTTAAGCCATATGCCAGCGCCGCGGCCGTGGGCTCGTTGATAATGCGCTTCACTTCAAAGCCCGCGATCTCGCCCGCCAGCTTGGTGGCTTTTCTTTGCGAGTCATCAAAATAGGCCGGCACGGTGATAATCGCGCCGTCCACCGCCTCGCCCAATTTCGCTTCGGCATCCTGTTTTATTTTTTGCAAAACCATTGCCGAAATTTCCGCGGGCGCCAGCCATTTGTCGCCCATTTTAACTTCCACGCCGCCGTCTTGCGCCCGTTCGCGAATTTCATAGGGCAAAAGTTTCAAATCTTTTTGCACTTCCTGATCGGTGAATCTCCGCCCGATCAAGCGCTTCACCGAAAACAAGGTGTTTTTGGGATTGGTGATCTGCTGGCGCTTTGCCATTACCCCCACCAGCCTTTCGCCGATTTTGGTCAATGCCACCACCGAAGGCGTCAAGCGCGATCCTTCTTTGTTTTCCAAAATTTTGGGTTCACCGTTAACAATCGCGGCGGTTTCCGACATTGTTGTCCCCAAATCAATACCAATTGTTCTTGCCATAATTTTATATGATTTATTATATTTATACTTTTTTATTTTTTGCAAATCTTTTAATTACTGGAAGCTTTTAGTCCATTGAAATTTTCAGTTTTCATTGAATTTTCAATATAACAATTACCAAACATAATTCAGCATTTATGTTTAGATAATTGGCAGAATAATCATTCATTGAAAACTGGAAACTGATAATTGAAAACTGTTTCCCAAGGTTTGGCGGGGCATTCGCCCCGCCGTTTTTCCAAAACAGGTTTTAATATCGTTCCCCATTCTTTCAAAAGAACAGAGAATCTTAAATCTTAAATCTTAAATCTTTTCTACTTCCCCTTAATTTCAATCTTTTTCGTTTTCTCTTCCTCAATTCTGGGCTCAATCTTGGGCACGGTGATTTTTAACATTCCATCCTTGAATTCGGCTTGCGCTTTGTCGGCATCCACTTTCACCGGCAATGCCACCGAACGTTTCACATAACCATGCCTGATCTCCTTTCGCCAATAGCCTTTCTTTTTGTCTTCTTCCTCTTCTTTTTTTTCCGAACTGCCCTCAATCGTCAAAACATTATCCTTGATTTGCGCCGTGATTTCTTCGGGGGCAAAACCCGGCAATTCGGCTTCGGCGCAAACCTTGCCTTCTTTTTCATAAACATCAACTTTGGGAGCGCCGGGCATCTTCATCAGTTTGAACGACGGCAAATCAAACAAATCATCATCCTCAAACCAACGATCGATATCCCATCCGCCCCCGTAAGGTATCAATGCCATAATTTTCGCGCTTTTGTTTCGTCCGCAATTTTTAATTTAACATAACCTGTTTTGGATTGCCCGCGAACTTGGCAAAAGCGTTGTTAAAAAAATTTTAAAATTTCTAATTACTAATTCCTAAATAAATGACTAATTTTAGAATTTTAGAATTTTAAAATTTATTTAGAAATTCAGAAATTAGAAATTTGTCATTTATTTTATAAATCCTATTTTCCCTTCCGGCGACTCGCCTTCTTTTATCGCGCCGAATTTCTCCTCGTATTTTTTCACGTTCTCGGCCAACGCCTGCGCGATGCGCTTGGCATGGGCGGGGCTCACCAGCACCCGAGACGCCAGCATCCCCTGCGGCGGCGCGTTGAAAAAGAAATCAAAAATGAACTCCTCTTTGGTGTGCAATATCTGCATCAAATTGGAATACGCCCCCTTTAACTCCTCATCGCGAACTTTTATCTGCAACTGCTGCTGTTGCCTCTGCCCCTGTTGTTGATTTGGTTGATTTTGATTCATTGTATTGACAAATTATTTATTTTATGATATGGTAGCGAAAGGAGGTAAGAAAATAGTTGAACTGTCTATTCTGGGATTGATATTGACTGTAGTTGGCATGGGATTATTTATTGTAGCCGAACTTCGGAAAATAAGCCGAAGTCTAGATATTATCGCTAAAAAATAATCCCTTTGCTTTCTTTTTATTTCCCGCCGCGCTTGCGCGGTTTTTTAATACCTCATTAGTTTTCAGTTTCCAGTTTTCAGTTTCCAATGAATGGCCATTTTGCCAATTATCAAACAAATTACCAAACTTCTGTTTGAAAAATGAAACATTGAAAACTCAATGAAAACTGATAATTGAAAACTGAAAACTTTGTTTATTTGGCAACTTTGACCTTCGCGGGACGCAACAAGCATCCGTCCATCATATATCCTTTTTGCGCTTCCTCAATAATCGTTCCCGATTCTTGGTCTTCGCAATCCACTGCTTGCACCACTTCGTGACATTCGGGATTGAAATTTTTTCCCACCGATTCAATTGCCTTGACGCCATTGGTTCTCAAAAAATCTTCCAATTGCTTTTTAATCATCAAAAGTCCCTTGACGTGTTCGTTGTTTTGCAAATCCTCGGGCAGATTTTTTTGCGCCAGCTCCAGATTATCAATCATCGGCAAAAGACTGAAAATAAATCCCTGCCGGCCGTATTTGGCGAATTCCTCCATTCTTTGACTTTCTTCTTTTTTGTAGTTGATCAAATCCGCCTTGGCGCGCTTCCAACCATCCAAATACTCTTGCGCTTGCCTTTTGGCATCTTCCAATTCCGTTAATTTTTTATCTTTTTGCTGTTTTTCCATCATTTAATTTTTCAGTTTTCAATTTTCAATTTTCATTGAATTTTCAATGAATCAATTTTCAAACAAAATTCAGCATTTCTGTTTGGCTAATTGGCAAAATGATCATTCATTGAAAACTGAAAACTGGTAATTGAAAATTGTTTTATATATTTTCAAACATTTTCAACGCTTCGTTGATCAATTCGATGTTTTTATCATAGGCCATTCTTTTGGGACCCACGATGGAAAACACGGTTTCATTTTCGCGGTCGGGACGGCAAATAAAGGTTATCGCGGCAAATTCATCGGCTTTGTCAAAACAATTCTCTTTTCCGATGTAAATATCCATTCCTTCATTCATCGGCTTGCGAGTTTTAACGCTGTCTTCCAAATAACCCAGATAGCCGATGAAATTTTCCACCAAATCCCTTTCGCCAAATTCGGGCTTTTGCAATAAGTCCTCCCAACCGTCTTTTATCATCAAATCCTGCCGGCACAAATATCCCAGCACCAGCGACGATGACGCCGCCGCCAAGCTGTGCGCCAAACTGTTGGCAATTTTGAAAATATCCTCAAAATCATCTTCAAGCCCCTCAAAGCCAAAATCAAGTTTTCCCGACGGGTTCCGCTGGCTTTTATCTTTCAAAACCTCGTCCACAAACAGGCGGTAGCCTCTATCGGTGGGAATTCGCCCCGCGGAAGTGTGCGGCTGGGTCAAAAAACCGTCATCGGTGAGCTTTTGCATTTCAATGCGAATGCTTGCCGGACAGATGCCAAAATCATACCTTTCCCCCAGATATTGCGAAGACACCGGCCGCGCCGATTCCACATATTCCCTGATTATCGTGTCCAATATTGTCCTCTGCCGCTCGGAAATCTCCATAAATCACTAATTTTCAATTACCAGTTTTCAGTTTTCAATGAATGATCATTTTGTCAATTAGCCAAACAGAAATGCTGAATTTTGTTTGAAAATTGATTCATTGAAAATTCAATGAAAATTGGCAATTGAAAACTGAAAACTGTTGGTGTTCTCATTCTATCACTCTCAAATTATCAGTCAACCCTCGCGAGTGATAATCCGGCAGTAGAGACGCGGCGCGCTAAAGCGCAAAAACACAGAGCCGCGCCACACTGCCGGACAAGTCCCCATGGTGCGAAATGCCTTTTGTTGAAGTCAATTTTCAACGAGCGCGTTGAAAATTGACTTCAACAAAGTGGTCAACGAAAAAGCTGCGACCTCGCCAAACTTGCATTTTGATTCTATCTTTGTATTCCCGGGGCTTACCCTCGCAGCTTATCCCGAGGTAATCCGAGGGATACGCGCGAGCGGTTAGACCCCTTCAACAGCATTTTTTCCTTGGCAAATTTATAACAAAAAAACCGCCTCTCGGCTTCATTTATTATTGTCAAAATTTCAAGATGATATGTGGAGGGTAGCAACTATAACGCCTACCCTCCGCAAAAGTCAAACGACCTGCAAAGTCGAACCAACGATTCAATATCCTTATTCAATTTCTTTCTTCAAATCTCCTTATTTGCCCTCCTTTCAACACATGCGGCCAACGCTTCTGCGCCGCCGCAACTCCATCCCCACCTCGCGGGAGCGGATCGCAGACTTTTTCCAAAATCCGCGCTCCGCTCCCGCAAAGCAAATGATAAAGAACTATTTTCTAACCTGTTAAAACATTAATAGCAAATTCCCGTATTTCTGTAAAGACCCTTTATCCCCAATCACCCCAAACCAGCAAAAACCTCTTCCGCCTTCTTCTTGCCCGTTTTTTCGCTCACTCCGATAATTTCCAAATAAAGCGACTTGCCGTTTTTATCCACGTCCAAATTAACCTCGGGCGCGAGTTCTATGGTTTTGTCAACCTTGCCCTTTTTAAAAGTAATCGACAAGGCATCAGCCTTTGAATCATAATTAATCTCCATAAAATTACATTATTTCTTTAACCCAATGCTGTGTAATAATTATTGTATTATCGTCTTCGTTTTTATACACAACTTTCAGATAAAGCTTGCTAAATTTCTTAAAACAAGTTTTTCTGTTGGAATAACTTTCGCCGACAAAATCGGGACGATTGATCGTCTCAATGACTTTTCTTTTGGTAATTTGTCTTTGTTCCAATTTTAGCAAAGAATGATTGGTAAAAATTATCACGCTTTTCAATTGGCTAACTGATAAAATTAACACTAACAAAATTAATATTTTCCGTCAAAAAAATCCTTTATCCCCACTCACCCAACCTGATTTTGCAATCGTGTTCACATAAAAAAAGAAGGACATAGTCCCATCTTTAACAACTTCGCCCGCCGATAAAGGGATCTTCGCGATGTACCGGAGGATGATAAACGAGAGCGTCCGCAATTTCTCTTACCCTCTCCTCGTCAATCACCCTTCCCTCTCCCCACCAGAAAAGATATCCACCCGCCACAACTTTTCGCAACACCTCTTGCGGGATTGCCATTTCAAGATGTGGAATTGTTTCGGCACGAATGCCAAATAAGAACACTCCCTCTGTCCCGCATTTTTTGCATCCCCGCTGGCTTTCAATTGCCCCGCCGCATTCCGCGCAGAAATAAAATAGTGGTCTTTCCTTGCGCAATTCATCTTTGTGACCGCCCACAAGCGGCACAAGCGACGAAATATCACTGCTTATCGCCCGAACATGCGGCATTATCGTTGGATTACGCCAATCATAGCCGGGCAAAAACTGCAGAAACTTCTCAATATCATGCACCCGCGCAGTGAACAATACAAAAATAGTAGTTACTTTACTAGTACTCTCAACTATCCCCACCGGCACAACCGTTGGCCTGATTTTCGGATAATCCGGCCTCACCGCTTGAACTTTTACCCCCACTTTCGCCACCTCCTATATCGCTTGGTTTAATTATATATGGTTTTCCGGGCCAAATATGATCCAAAATATCCATGATCATTATTCTCGCATTTGCCCCGCCATACATATCGCGTAGATGCGCGATACGCCGCCTTGTCACCAAATCTTTATCATAATTGACAATTTTTTCCGGCGACATTAACACATATAAATTTGAATCAAAATCAAGCGATTTGTGAAATTCGTTCGGTCTTATCCATAGCCTATACCACCAAAGTAGAGCCCCCCCATTCCAAACTTTCATCTTGATTAAAAATAATTGTCGATTGCAAACCATTATTAATGTTTTCGCAAGCAACAAAGACTCAATTTGAAATTTCTGGAATTTAGAACGCTCGTCCCTTGGAATCCTAGATAAATCCAGCAATAACATATCTATCCCGTTTCGCATATTTACCACTCCATTCTTCGACTTTTTTAAAGGTGCGAATTGAGCTTGCGGCGCGAAAAATCGCGCGAAAGGCTCGTTTTGAGATTAAAATAAATTCCCCTTTCCGTCAAGCGTTTTAACGGTAACCATTCACTGGGAGTTTCATTCTCCCTTTTTTAAAGGGAAACTTGCCCTAAGGCGTTTGGCGAATGGGTGCCCGTAGGGCGAGGGATTTGAATTTTAAATCCTCCGGCGCGATTACGCGCCACCTCCTTTTCCAAAGGAGGAATAGATACAAAATGCCAGCCCCAGTGAATGGTTACTTTTAACAGAATCATTATTCGCTTATTCGTGCGAATATGCCCATAACTTCAATCCAACAAAAACATTCCAACATTTTGCCCTGTCGCGCACCGTGATTTGCCCTTGTATTTTTATGCTTTAGCATGGCAAATCTCTGATGCGCGAAGAATGTTGGAATGTCCGCTATCGGGCAATGCCATATATTCCATATGGAATATAGAAAGTCCGGTGAGGCTTGATCTCACAGAATCCAAAATGATTATATGATTGTATGATTAGATGTTTAAATGATTAAATGCCCGCCAATTAGATTTTCAAATCGGAGTATTCACGGAGGGTTGCCAGAGTTGCCCGCACCGTGGAATTTTCGGTGTTGAGCAATTTGATGTTTTCAAATTCTTGCGCCAGCGGAGTGATCACCTCATCCGCCCAAGAAGGCGCCAAAACTTTCACGCCGCCAAAGTCAATTTCCAGCGATTCTTTGCGGTCAACGCCTTTGGTTAAATATGCCGACAGCGCCAAATATGCCTCCCGCCCGGCGGGCCGCGACATTAACATATCCCCAAATTTTTTAATTTCAATTTTCATATTTTTTAGTTTCAATAATTGCCAAACATCCACGAATAAACTTATCCGCCGGGTTGATTTCGAAATCTTGGTTTATTTCGGCTTGCGCGTCGCCGGAAATAAATGTTAAATGGATTTTGGTCGTTTTTACCCCTTCGCGCACAAATTTCAATCCGTTGCCGCGATTTTCAGGCGCGCGCCCGGAAATTCTTTCAAAGAAAGCGGTTTTCAACGCTTCTTGATGATTTGAAATTTCCGGTTTTATCTTTGCCAATGTCGCCATCACCCCTTGCCCGCGATCCGCCAAAACGATTTGCGCGCCGCTAGCATCAATATGCCAGCCAAAAAAAACGCCCGGCAAATCAGGCCAGTTGCCGATATTGTGGTCAAAAGAATTGTTGCCGATTTCACCAACCATCGCCGCAACCATATAAATATCGTCATCACTCATTTTGCCGCCAGACTTCAAATCCGCCGACAAATTATCAATTCTGGCGCCAAATTCACCGCGGTCGGCGCAATAATAATTTTCCGGAACATCGCTCGGACTGTCGCTGACGCACCATTCCATTGCCAAATTTTTGATATTATCATCAGGCATAATCTAATCGTTATATTTCCATGATAACAAAAGCCCGCTTCCCGTCAATTTTTGCGCCCCGTCATCGCAAACAAAATATTCCCATATTCTGCCGTCAGATCCCGAACGGAGGGAAGGGCAAAATACAAGAATAGTTTTTTGCCACAAACATTCCAACACTCTCAAGAATGTTGGAATGTCCGCTATCAGGCAATGCCATATATTCCATATGAAAACATCAAACAAAATCCGGTGAGGTTTGACCTCACCAGATTAGATAGAAAAACGTCACGCCAATACAAAAAGTGGGCAAGGTTTCACCTTGCCCACTTTTTTTCTTTTGGCAGGCTGTATTAACGGGTGACGCAGATCTCTGTGCTATCGGCGATGGCCGGCTCAATACCATTGGGCGCGCAAACCGTCACCCGCCCATTGGTGTCCTGATGGACTTTATATTTGGTATTATAGTTTGCCTCATCCCATGCGACACCATCTGTCGGATCAACTGGAATTTCGGAAATATATGTGGGCACAATGCATTGGCGAATGTCATAGCCATCTGTACTTTTCATTTCGGTTGCTGCTTCGGGGATTGCGCCCGCGGTGCAAGTGAATACGCCTTTGTTGTCGGCGATATTTTGGCCGATGGCGTTTAATATGGCGTTGACATTGCTCACCCGCTGGCTGTTTCGGCCCTGCGCGAATTGGCGCGCCGGATTGATGGCGATAATCACCACCGCCGCCAAAAGCGCGATCAAGCCGATCACCACCAAAATTTCAATCAGAGTGAACCCCGATTGATTTTTGTTTATTTTTTTGTTTTTTGTTTTTTTCATTTTATTTTTTGTTATTTTTTGCAAACTTTCTTCGACCTTTGTTAAAACTCCTCCCAATTGGTGATGTTAATTTCCCCGTTTTGCGATTCGGCGGTAATTTTTAAATTCGCGAATGAATTTTTCCATTTCGCGGACGCGATGATGGTGTATGGATTGCTTCCGTCAATTTGCAAGGTTTGGCAATTTTGCCACATTAAAACATTTTCATTTTTGGCAATTCCCAAAAGCGCCTGATGGGCGCATCCTTGCGCCATTGCCGCGGCAATATTTTTGTTCTCTCGCGCCAAAGAAGCAAACCTGCCCCAAAACGCAGCGCGAGAGATTGATGCCGCCAGCACCAGCAAAATTCCCGAAACCAAAATTGAGGAAATTAACGCTGTAAATCCGTCTTGGCCGCGAATTGTTTTTGAGCGGTTCGCGCTTTTCATTTGGGCAGATAATAAGTCATCAAAAAATCTTGCGAAAAATCTTTGCCCGCGCGATCCTTGGCGGTTAACACGAATTTCGCGCGCGCCAATCCATTTTGCAAATCCACAATTTCAAAATCGCCGATCGCGGTTTGCGAATTGTTTAACGCCCTTCCGGCAAGCATCAATGTTCCGTCAATGTTTTCAAACGCCGTGATATCTTTTTCCCGTTCAATCTTGGCCAATAAAAATTCACCCTCAAAACGCGCCATAATTCGCGCGTCGTTTTTTCCCATGGTCTCGGTAATCGCAAAAACCGCGGCAAACAATCCGGAAAAAATAAAGCCGGACAACGCCAAATAAACTAAAAATTCAATGATGGTAAACCCTGAATTATTTTTCATTGTGCCGTAATAATTGAAATATAGCTCTTCCCCGCGCCGTCAATTGACGCAACATATAAATAATTACCCTCACAATCCAACGCTACTCCACCAATTCCGCCAGCCTGACCGGGTAAACCAACCATTTTCTGTTCCACCGCATTGGTCGGATTGAAAATATCTAATATTCGCAGACTGCCGCCTTGGCTGGCACTTCCCGCCAACACAAACGCCAGATCGTCTCTAACGAGTAAATCGTTAACACTAAATGGATCGCCGTCCTCCGAATAATTGCCCAGCATATCTATTGACGATTGGCCATGGTTGAGCAAATAAAATTCCGGCGAATTGGCAATATATGTCCTGCCAAGATAAATTCTATTACCAATAATTTGAACACTTTTGCCATAGCCCCAATTGGTCTGATCGGGAAGCAAATCATAGCTGGCAACCAAAGTCGGCGCCAAGGGATCGGCAATATTAAGAATAATCAATTCCCGCGCGCTATCCGCTGTCGCCAAATAGGCATAATCACCTTTTATATAGACGTCATTAACTTTCGCGCCGATTTCAAAACCGGAAATAAGAGATGGATTATTGATATCGCCAACATCAATAATATTGAATTCCGAACAATTATTATCGCGCTCCAATCCCAAATAAATGTAATTATTTTTATGAAAAATAGCGGTAGCCGACTTTTCACAATCACCATTATTAATGTTTCCAAGTTCCAATGAGGCAATAAGTAGTCCATTATTGTTAGCAATTTGCAACTGATTCACTGAACTTTTACCAGCCAGATAGATAAAAGCATCGTTTACTGTAAGCGAGTTTGATTTTTTGATATTAGCGCCGCCCTTTTGAAGCAATAATGGATTTTCGAGATCAATAATATCCAAAATAAAAAATACAGGATCAGTACTAGTCGCAGTGTCATTTATAGAAATATAAAGTTTCCCCTTGTAAGCATCAAGGTCGCTGATTTTATCCCAATCAACTTCGGCAAATTTGGAAAAATCAATTACTTTTTTTATTTGCGGATTTTTCCAGTCGCCGGTTAAATTTGAATCGCAAGTATCGTTTCCCGCGGTATTGTTATAATCGGCAATCAATGTTTCCAACTCGACTTTTTGCGGCCGGTTGCCAATGTTAAAATCAACGCTTGCGTTAACTTTTTTGACAAAAAACGAATGGGGCGATACCTCAACCTTGGCGTTAAAAATTCCTTCTTGCGTGCTGGTGGCGTTTACCAGCCGAAAATCATTGAGCGCCAAATCCCGCTGACACCAGAGCATTCTTTGCGCCAAATCAAGCGCTTCCGAATTTTGCGCCGCGTCCGCGGTGAAAAATTGCCCGCCAAAACACATCAAAACCGCCGCGCTCACGGCAAAAATCATCACCGCCATCGCCAGCAAAACTTCCATCGTCAAAAATCCCGATTGATATTTTTTATAATCTCGCGAGCTCATAAAAATTATTGCCAATCAACGCGGCCGGATTCATCAACCGAAATATCGGCGCGATGGCCGAAATTATCTTGCAAAGTGATCGCCAAAGGATCGGCGTTTCCCGAAGGCGGATAAAAAATCGCGTCCGCGGTTTGAGGCAAAACAACGCAAACCGCGCGATTTTCAAATTCAACCACTTGATCAAAATCGGAATTTCGGCTCAAAAAATCCGCGCCTTGAAAAATAACAATCTCCGATTTGCCAGGATCAAAGCGCACCCCGTGCGCCGCCGCCCGCGCGCAAGAATCCCCGCGGCAAACTCCGGCAATCGCCTGCGCCCGGGCATAACGCAAAGCGGATAGCACCGCGCCGCGATCCGCCGCAAACGACCAAAAACGGGCGTTTTGCGTGTCGGAAAACACGCAAAAACACGCGCAGAGCGTCAACAGCCCCGCCACAACTAAAAATTCAAAAATTGAAAATCCCGATTGTAAATTATTTTTGCAGTAATTGCGTGATGCCATAAATAGGTGTGATAATCGCCACCGCCACAAATCCCACCAACAACCCCATAAAAACCATCAGTATCGGTTCCACACTCACGGATAAATTTTTCACCGCGGCATTCATTTCATCTTCACAGATTTGCGCCAAATAAACGAGCGAATCTTCCAAGTGTCCCGACAATTCGCCGGCATAAATCATTTGCGCGGCCAATACCGGAAAAATTTTTTCTTCTTCCATATTTTTACCGATTGATTTTCCTCGGGCAACTTCTTGGGCAATCTTTTCAAGCGCGGCGCGGTAAGCCAAGCTACCCGACGTTTTTCCGGCAATTTCCAGCGCCGAGACAACCTGCGACTTGCCCTTTAAAAGCAAGGAAAGCGCGCGGCTTAAATTGGCAATGTGATAATTTTTAAATATCGGGCCGACCAGCGGCAAAGCAAGCAAACAACGAGCAGAAAGCATTTGTAATTTCTCAATTCTTGCCAAAACAAGCGACAGCGCGCCGGCCAAAATAAACGCGGCTAAAATAAACAGCCAGTAATCGCGCGCCGCCGTGCCAACCGCGATTAAAATTTCGGTGGCCAGCGGCAGATCTCCTTTTAGGCTCGCGAAAATCGGTAAAATTTTGGGGAAAATATAAACAGAGAGCAAAATCACAACGCCGATCGTGGAAATTAAAATAAAAACCGGATAAACCAGCGCGCCGGTGATATTCCTTTTTAACTCCCGCCTTTTTTGCAGTTCGCCGGCAAGATACTGCAAATTTTGCGGCAAAGCGCCGCCGGCTTCGCCGACGCACACTATATTCACCGCAAAATCGCCAAAAGCACGAGATTCTTCCATGGCTTTGGCAAGCGGCTTCCCCCGCTCCACGGTAAAACGCAAATCAGCAATCAACTTTTTCGATCCCGATGAAACGGCTTGTTTCTCCAATATTTCGAGCGCAACAACAATTGAAATTCCAGCTTTAATCAATATGGCTAATCTTTTGATAAAAATAATTCGTTCGGTTTCTGAAATCCGCGGGCGGATGGCGGATTTTATCGCCGCGGCAACGGCATCGCCAAGCACCGCTTCCTGCCGCGGCGCCAGTAAAAGTATTGTTTTTTTAACAGATAGAACAATTTTGTTCATAATTTTTGACAATCTCATTTTATCCGCAAAATTTCTTCAATTGTGGTAATGCCGGATTGAACTTTTATAAATCCGTCCTCAATCATCGGCATCATTCCGTGCGCAACGGCAATGCGTTTCAAAACCGCCGAAGATTCGCGGCGCAAAATCGCCTCCCTGATTTCGGAATCCAAAATCAAAACTTCGTGGATTCCCGTGCGCCCCGAATATCCCGACTCATTGCATTGAGAGCATCCCCGTCCGTAAAAAAATTTTTGACCGGCAAAAATTTTTTTTGGAAACAACAGATTCAAATTATCAGCCTCCGCCCGGCTGATTATTTTTTCCGTTTTGCAACGCGGACATATTTTTCTCACCAAACGTTGGGCAATAATAATATTGACCGTGGAAGCGATCAAATAACTTTCCGCCTTCATATCCAAAAGGCGCGGCAAAGCGGTTGCCGCGTCGTTGGTGTGTAAAGTTGAAAGGAGCAAATGACCGGTGAGAGCCGCGTTCACCGCGATGCCCGCGGTTTCCGAATCGCGAATCTCTCCCACCATGATAATGTTGGGATCTTGGCGCAATATTCCCCGCAGTCCGGAGGCAAAAGTCAGTCCGCCGCGCGAATTTGTTTGAATTTGCCGAATTCCCGAAATTGAATATTCAACCGGATCCTCAATGGTCACAACAGAAACTTCTTTGGTATTCAATTGCTTAAGCAAGGCATAGAGCGTAGTGGTTTTTCCGCTGCCCGTGGGACCGGTGGCCAAAATCATTCCGTGGGACTTTTTTGCCGCAGATTGAATTTTGGCATTATTTTCTTTTGAAAAACCGATTGTTTCCAAATTGAAACCCTCGGCGTTGTCGGAAAGCAAACGCAAAACCGCGTTTTCTCCGTGATATGTGGGCGCCACCGACACCCTCACGTCCACGGGACAATCTTTTGCCAAAATTCTAAAGCGGCCGTCTTGCGGGATTTGATGCTCGTCGGTGCGCAATCCCGCCAAAATTTTAACGCGGCTTATGATTTCTTCTTGTTTTTGCCGCGGCAAAAAATAATAATCTTCCAAATAGCCGTCCACCCGATAGCGCACACGGATATTTTCGTTTTGCGGATCAATATGAATATCGCTAGCACGCAATTTATGAGCCTCCTCAATGATTGAATCAATGATTTTTACCGCCGAAACATCCGCCCCGTCGAAAATCTCGGTTGCCATTGAACCGCTTGGCATATTGGATAATTAAAATTATAAAATTAAAAACAAATTACTCCATTATAAAACACCGCCAAACCGATTACAATAGCCCGCCCCCGCAAATTTTTGAATGTATATACACGTGCATATACATTACTCCGCCGGTAAATTATGTTTAACCATAGACAAATTTACACATCAAAAAATAAAAAAGCGAAATATAAACAAAACCCGCCTTCGCGCGGGGCTATGGCGGGTTGAGAATCGCTTTCGCGTAAAGCTAGGGCGTATCAAAGGCGGACCCGACGGGATTTGAACCCGTGATCTCTTCCGTGACAGGGAAGCGTGTTAACCGGGCTACACTACGAGTCCAACAAGTATGTTCTACACTTTTTGCAAAAAAAATCAACCTCTCCTAATTTTACACCCAAATACATTGCCGGGTGCCGACGGTTGGATTTGAACCAACGACCTCGGCCTTATGAAGACCTCGCTCTGCCCCTGAGCTACGCCGGCAAAATTTCCGAAAGGAAATTTTACCAAATTACAAAACAGTCACACTAAATACAAAATGTAATTCGTGCGCGGAATTTGTAATTTGGGAAACTTGCTTCGCAAATTTGTCGCGGGGCCCGGAATTGCACCAGGGCCTCCAGCTTATGAGACTGGCGAGATACTACTTCTCCACCCCGCAAAATCAAATATCAAAAAGATATTTTTTTTTAAACACCCGTTGATTTTAACTCAAAACCGGATTTTGGTCAACTTCACTACGCACTTCACACTACGCTTTATAGGTGAACGCGGCGACGTCTTTTAATCCTTGCTCAAATGTTAAAATCGTTTTTTTGGCCTCGCTATAATCAAGATCGGCGGATTTATCAACAGCAACGCGGCGATAAACGCCAGCCGCTTCGGTCATCGCGGCCAAATCGGAAAACATTCGCGCGCGAGGCTTTTCCAATTTGTCCAACAAAGTTTTCCCTTCAAATGTGAGCCGTTTGAGCACGTCATTAACCAAGCGCCCGGCTTCAACCACTGCCGCTTTCCATTCGGAATCGTTTTTTGAAAGAAGGCGTTTTTTAATTTTTATCCAATCCTTGTCGATCACGCGCGTGCCATAGGGACGAAAAGTTAAAAATTCAACAAAATCAAAAATCCACAAACGCCGCAAATACACCGTGGCCACCCACACGTAAACAATAAAAGCGACCACTCCCAAATCAAAAAGAATGAAAAATATTTTTGCCGCCAAAAGCCATCCGGTCATTTCGGGAAACAAAATTTTTTCAATTTGAGATAAATCCACGATAATATTTCAAAAGTCAAAAATCAAAAGTCAAAATTAAGGATTGATTTTTGATTTTTCAATTTTGATTTTCGACGGTTCTGCCAATGGCAAAAAGAGTCGCTTCGTCAAAATGCTTGCCCATAATTTGCAGGCCAGTCGGCAGTCCTTCGACTTCCCCGCAGGCAAGCGCCAGCGAAGGAACCGCCGCCAGATTGGCCGAAATGGTAAAAATATCAGCCAAATACATTTGCAAAGGATCGTTGAATTTTTCGCCAATCTCAAACGGCATCACCGGCGACACCGGCGCGATTATCGCGTCAACAATTTCAAACGCCCGATCAAAATCGCGCTTGATTAAATTGCGCACTTTTTGCGCGCGCACGTAATAGGCGTCATAATACCCCGCGGAAAGCACATATGTTCCCAGCATTATCCGACGCCTCACTTCGGCCCCAAATCCCTTGCCCCGGCTTTCCAGATAGATATCGTCAATGCCGCCGCCCTCCTGTTCGGAACGGCCATAGCGAATGCCGTCAAAACGCGCCAAATTGGAACCGGCTTCGGAAGTGGCAATGATATAATAACATGCCAGCGCGTATTCGCTGTGCGGCAGACTGATTTCAACAATCTCATTTCCCTTCTCTTGCAATTCTTTTAATTTGGCGCGGATCACAGATTCAATTCGAGGATCAATGCCTTCGATAAAATACTCCTTGGGAATGCCTATTTTATGGGTCCTTTTCGGAACACTGTCGGGCGCGATATCAATCGAGGTGGAATCCATCTCGTCTTTGCCGCAAATCGCTTCAAAAACCGCCTGCACATCGTCAACATTTTTTGCCAGCGGACCGATCTGATCCAAAGATGAGCCAAAAGCGGTGCAGCCATGGCGGGAAACCGCGCCATATGTCGGCTTGAGCCCCGCGACTCCGCAAAAACAAGCTGGCTGGCGGATGGAGCCGCCCGTATCCGAACCCAAAGCGGCAACGCATTGGTTTGCCGCCACCGCCGCGGCCGATCCGCCCGACGATCCCCCGGGCACGCGCTTTGTGTCGCGCGGATTGCGCGTTTGCCCGAACGCGGAGGTTTCGGTGGAGCTCCCCATAGCAAATTCATCCATATTGGTCTTGCCCAAAATCACCGCGCCCCGGTTTTTTAATTTTTTAATAACCGCGGCATCATAAGACGCGGCGTAATTTTCCAAAATTTTGGAAGCCGAAGTGCACTTTTGGCGTTCCACCATAATGTTGTCTTTAATCGCCATGGGAACACCCGCCAAAAGCGGAATTTTTTCTCCGTTTTTGATTTTATCATCAACTTCTTTGGCCTGCCGCATCGCCGAATCGCGCGCCAGACTCAAAAACGCGAAAATTTCTTCGTTTTCTTTTTCGATTTTATCCAAATAGGCATCAGCCAATTCGGCGGCGGAAAACTTTTTTCCAACCAACCCCTCATGAACTTGATTAATCGTAAAATCGCTCAACTCCATAAAATTTGAAATTTTTAATTTGAAATTTTTAAACAATTTTTAATGTTATAATTTTTAAAAATTCAATGCCATAATTATAATTTAACGAAGTAAAAGAAATTTGTTTTTTTGTTTAAAAATTTCAAATTAAAAATTATTTTTAGAGGATTGTTTTCACTTTTAAATAGCCGTCTTTTTTTTGCGGCATTTGCGCGGTGAGCTTTTCCAATTCTTCTTTTGTCCGCTTGACGGCAGAATCCTCGCGCAGAACATTGCCCGCCGCCACCGAATGGGTAAAAGGTTCCACTCCGCCAATATCAACTTCCTGCAATTTGTCTATATATTCCAAAATCGCCGAAAGCTCTTTTTGGTATTTCTCAATCTCGACATCGTCCAATCCCAACCGCGCCAACTTGGCGATATGCTGTGTTTCTTCTTTTGAAAGCATTGCATTTAAAAGGTCGTTCCTTGCTGGCTTGTCCCGATTACGCCCGAGGAATAATCGTCAAGGCGCGACCTTGATAAACTTTTTAATTTTTAATTTGAAATTTGAAATTTTTAAACAATGTTCAATATTGCCAATCGCGATTGATTTTCTTTTTCTTCCAAGACCAGCTCAATCGCCTCGCGGATATTTGCCATTGCCTCATCAATTGTTTCTCCTTGCGTAAAACATCCCGAAAAAAGCGGGCATTCAATCACGAAAAACCCATCCTCGCCTTTTTCAACCAGCAAAGGAATTTTCTTGCCCTGATATTTTTGATAAATATTTACCTCTTCCATAATTTTAGCGAAAACTAATTTTTAATTTTTAATTTGAAATTTTTAAACAATTTTTAATATCCTAATTTTCAAACAAAATCCAAATACCCAATACCTAAAAACTTTTAACTTAAAATTTTGACTTTTGACTTATTCTCCATCATACCCCAATTATTATCTCTTGTTAACCTTGACAAAACCTAAATAATATTATACGCGGAGGTTTTTAAAAATATGAGAACGTCAGGATGCCGCGGAAGCAATCGGATCTATGAAGAAAAAGTGAGAAAAGCGTAACTCTTCTTCTTTTTTTTATACAAACGCCTCCGATACATGGAGGCGGGTTGATTCGTATTTATTCTTAAATCTTAAATCCTAAATCTCATCTCTATTTTCATTCGCAAATGGTGAGGTGCAAACCTCGGCGATTACGCCGAGGATTGACCTCCCCGTTTGCTATTTCGGTGGTTCCAATTCTTTGGTTTCAATGAGCACTTCGCGCAGTTGATCCAGATTTTCCAGCACCATTCCCGCGCCGCGCACCACGGTGGTTTTGGGATCTTCCACGGTTTTCACCGGCATTCGGGTCTCCTTGGCGACCAATTCATCCAAACCGCGCAGTTGGCTTCCCCCGCCGCACAAATAAATGCCGTTGGCCATAATATCGGCGACAAGTTCAGGCGGAGTTTCTTCAATGGCCATTTTTATTTCGTGGACAATTTGGCGCACCGATTTATCAATCGCGCGCCGAATTTCCTCTTCGCAAATCACGATTTCCTCGGGCAAGCCCGTCACCAAATTGCGGCCGCGCATTTTAAAATCGCGCTTTATTATTTTTTCTTTTTTGTTTCCGGAAGTCGCTTTTTTGGCGTTATCATTTTTTTCCGCGGTATAAGCCAGCCCGATGCCGATTTTGATATTCTCGGCCATTCGTTCGCCGATAAGCAATTTATATTCTTCTTGCACAAATTGCATAATATCCTCGCACAATTTGTCTCCGGCAATACGCAAACTTTTTCCCAAAACGATGCCTCCCAAAGAAATCACCGCGATTTCGGTGGTGCCGCCGCCCAGATCAACCACAAAATTGCCTTGCGCTTCCTGCACCGGCAGGCGAATTCCGATTGCCGAGGCCATGGGCTCGTCAATCAAAAACACTTCCCGCGCCCCCGCCGATTTGCCCGCGTCAATCACCGCCTTTTTCTCCACTTCGGTCACGCCGACGGGCACGCCCACAATCACGCGCGGGCGCAAATTAAAAAGCAATTTTCGCTTGCGGGATTTCTCAATAAAATAGCGAAACATCTGTTCGGTCACCTCAAAATCCGAAATCACGCCGTGGCGCATCGGCCGCACCGCGACGATATGCGAGGGGGTGCGCCCCACCATTTTTTTCGCTTCCTCGCCCACCGCCAAAACCTGGCCGGTTTTTTGGTTCACCGCCACCACGGATGGTTCCAGCATCACAATCCCCCGCTCCCGCACATAAACCACGCAATTGGCCGTGCCCAAATCAATGGCCATATCCTCGGAAAAAAGTTTTGTTAAATTATTCCAAAATTTCATCCTAACATTTATCAATTATCAGTTTTCAATTTTCATTGAGTTTTCAATTATCAATTTTCAAACAAAAAGCAACGAATCATTTTGTTTGAATCATTGAACAAATGAATCATTCAATGAAAACTGTTAAATGAAAACTGAAAAATTAAAATTCAAATGCACCAAGCTTATTTAACGAAATCAGTTTTGATTCTTTTTCGCTTCTCTTTTTTAACTCGGCGCCATCTTTTTCCATCGTTCTTGGACTGATTACTATTCTGCGGGGTATGCCGATTAAATCGGCATCGTTGAATTTTTCACCCGCGGATTTTTCTTGCCGGTCATCATATAGTACGCCGATATTTCTTTTTTGTAAATCTTGGTATATTTTTTCGCAAGCCTCTCTTATTTTTCTTGCCTCATCGGAATTTTTTGATTCCAACTCAATCAAATGAACGGCAAACGGAGCAATATTCTCGGGCCAAACTATTCCGTTGTCATCGCGGCTTATTTCGGCGGCCGCGCCCATCAGGCGCGTCAAGCCGATGCCGCAGCAGTTCATCAACACCGGCAATTTGCCGCCATCGGCGGCCGTGGCTTCAAAACCGAAAGGCGCGCTGTATTTTGTTTCCAGCTTAAAAATATTGCCCACTTCAATGGCCTTTTTTTCATCAAAATCATCTTTGCCGCATTCCGGACATTTTGGATGATTGTCTTTAATTTCTTTGTTAATCGCAAAACCGCAATTGCCGCAATGATAAATCACGTCTTCACCCGCCGCGGTCTCGGTTTGGAATTCGTGGGAAAATTCGGAAAAAGTGCCGCCGCTTGCCAATGTTAAATAGGTATTAGCCACAATGCCGACCTCTTTGAAAATTTCAAAATACGCTTCTTTAACCTTTTCATAATAATCATCGCAATCCCTTTGTTCAATGTGAAAAGAATATAAATCTTTCATCAAAAATTCCCGTCCGCGCAACAATCCCGACTTGGCGCGCAGTTCATCGCGGAATTTGGTTTGTATTTGATAAACCGCGAAGGGAAAGTCTTTGTATGATAGCGCGAATTTTTGCGCCAGGGGTGTAACGACTTCTTCATGGGTGGCGCCCAGCGCGTATTCGGAATCGCGGCGGCTTTTTATTTTATACAAAACATCCAATTCATTCCAACGTCCGGTGACATCCCAGCTTTTTTTGGGAGTGAGCGCGGGCATTAAAATCCTTTGCGCGTCCAGCGCGTCCATTTTTTTAGCGATTATGCTTTCAATTTTTTGCAAAACCAAAAGCCCCATCGGCAACATTGTGTAAATTCCGGCCGCGGTTTTATCAATAAATCCGGCGCGCGCCAAAAGGCGCGTCCCCGCGCTGGCCTCATCGGCGCCCGCCTCCTTTTTAGTTTTGGTAAAAAGCTTGGATTGTTTCATAAAATAACAAATTTCTAATTTCTAATATCAAAATAAATGCCGAAATATTAAAATGTCAAAATTTTTAATTTTAGTATTTTTTAATTTTGAAATTTATTGGAAATTGGTAATTGGTAATTTTAACATTTCGATTATTTCAGCCTTGCTAAAATAATCTAATTACGTCTTGCACGGTTACGATAATGGCAAAAAGCATCAGCGCGCCAAAAAATACCGCGGTTAACGTTTGTTCGATCTTTTCCGAAACCGGCTTTCTGCGAATCGCTTCCAGCGCCAAAAACATCAGCCGCCCGCCGTCTAACGCGGGAATGGGCAAAGCGTTGAACACCGCCAAATAAACCGAAATCATCGCCGTGAACTGCAAATAATAATTCCAGCCCATCTGCGCTTGCTTGGCCATCATTTCCATAATCCCCACCGGACCCACCAGCTGCGTGCCCGCGGGCAAATTCTCGCGTTTCACCAAGCGGCCGATAATTTGCCCCCATCCGTCAAAAACGCTCGCCGTCATATTCCATGTTGTGGTAATTCCGGCGCCAATTGCCGGCAATAAAGAATATGATTGTTGGGCGATGCGCGCCAAAGCCACGCCCATGGAACCCTCTCCCGCCGGCGGATTTTGGCGCGGAGTTATCGGCACGTCAAAAGATTCTCCGGCGCGCTTAATCTGTAAAATGAGCTCTCTTCCTTGGGCATTTTGGCTGATTTCCTGCACCTGCGCCACTTTATCGATTTCTATCGCGTTTTCCGGATCATCAGAAAACGCGATCTCCTCAATGATGTCGCCCATTTCCAACCCGGCCGAAAGCGCCGGCGATTCGCCGGCGACAATGATAACTTGCACCCGGGCATTCTCCGCCGGATCATTGTCGCCCACCCCGACCATCGCTCCGGACATATAGTTAAAGCTCAAAATCACCGCCGAAATTATCCAAAACGAAACCACGCCCGCGGCGACAATAATCATTCTTTGCCAAATCGGCTTGGCGGCAAAACTTCTCTCGTCTTTTTGGCTGTTATCGTCTTCCCCCTGCAATTTCACGAACGCGCCCGCCGGAATCCAATTGACGGAATATAAGGTTTCACCGAATTTTTTGCCCCAAATCCGCGGCGGCAAAAAAATGCCAAACTCTTCAACCTTCACGCCAAATTTTTTGGCAAACACAAAATGCCCCAACTCATGGAGCACGATCAATCCCATTAAAGTGAAAAAAACAATAAAAATAGTGGCAACCATTAGTTACAATTTTCAGTTTTCATTTATCAGTTTTCAATAAATGGAATAATGTTTCAATGATACAAACAATTACCAAAAATTGCGTCTGTTTGAAAATTGAATCATTGAAAATTCAATGAAAATTGAAAATTGAAAATTGAAAAATTTATTTTATTCGGCGATTTCTTTTTTCTTGCGCTCGCCGGATTCGTCGATTTTTTTTGAGTAGCCGTCGATTAACTTTTGCAATTCGTCTTTGGCGCGGAATTTGTCGTCCTCGCGGATTTCTCCGGCGCGCTCCAGCCGCTGGATCTGCGACCACGCATCATCGCGAGCGCGGCGCATCGTTTGACGGCTATCCTCCTGCGTCTTGGAGATTAGCCGCACCAAGTTTTGCCGGTATTCGCCGGTGAGATCCGGAATCATTACTCGGATTACCGCGCCCTCAACCGCCGGCGACAATCCCAATTGCGAATTTTCGATCGCTTTTTGTATCGGCGCGATATAGGATTGATCCCACGGCTGAACCACAATTTGGCGCGCCTCGGGTACCGAGATCATCGCCAATTGCTTTAGCGGAAATTTTTGCTCAAAGCACTCCACCGTCAAATCCTCAACGATTGAAGCACTGGCGCGCCCGGTGTGCAGTTTTGCCAACTCCCGATCCAAATACTGCAGCGCCTTGTCAAACTCCGGCTCCAATTTCTTAATTATATCTTTATATTCCATAAATAGCCGCCACAGGCGGAATTACCAGTTTCCAATTACTCCCGCTATCGCGGGATCCCGCCGAGGCGGTGACAATTTCCAATAAATGACCAATTGACCAATGATTCAAACAAAAACAATGAATTCCGTTTGGGAATTGTTGCATTGAAAATTCAATGAAAACTGAAAACTTAAATGTATTTCCATTCTACCAGATTTTCCCTTAATTTCTACCCCTTGACAAATTTATATAAATATGATATAAATCAGCTATGCCTGAAGATTTCGCGCGCTATAAATGTTGCGGCATGCCAATAGAATATTGTATTAGAAAGCCTGACCAGCTCTCTTTTTTATTTGAACGATACTTTCAGCTCCGAATCAAGGGCGCGAGCGACTTTGCGTCATATCCCTTTCTATCCTTTTGGCAATCACCATTTTTGCAAAATCAAACTCCGACCCAGGCTACTCATAGACCTTGGCAAATTCCTTATTTTTTAATAATTCTTTCTTTAAGTCGGCCCAATTGATTGTTTCCATAGTTTTTGTTTATTTACAAATCCAAAAAGAAGTTTTCAATGGCCAGGCGCGGATGGGCGTTGGTGGCGCGCAACATCAAATCCAGTTCCTGGATTTTTTTTAATATCGCCGCGATTTTTTCCGGTTCTTGCCCGACCTCCTTTTCTTTTAATTTTGAAAAAACAAAATGTTCTTTGCCTGAATTGCGCGGGTCTGACCCGCGCTGATCTTGCGCGAGTCTGACCCGCGCTGAATCATCTTTATTTTCCAAAGATTGCAAAAGGCGATTGCGAAAATGGTATTGCCAAATTTCAATGAGTTCGCGCAAACTTATCGGTTGCGCTTTTTCTTTTTCATTGTCGGTGATTTTTTTGGCATAGGCGAATTTTTCCGCCAAATCACCGTCAATAATTTTGGCGAATTCTTTTGCCGCCGATTGCCATTCACGCGACAAATTCGGATTTTGCAAAAAGTCAGCCAAGCGGCCGGGGCGGCCGAACGACAACTCCGCAAGTTCTTTGATTTGCTCCGCGCCGATTTTCAATCCCCGATCGGCGGCATATCCAATGCCGAAATTTTGCAAATCCTCGACCGCGACAAAGCCGAATTTTATCACCTGCGCGCGCGAACGCACGGTTTCCAGCAGGCGCGCTTCATTTTCGGCGATCAAAATTATAACAATTTTTCCGGGAGGCTCTTCCAAGGTTTTTAACAAGCAATTTTGCGCCTCGCTGTTCATTAAATGGGCGCCGTCAACAATCGCGGCCTTATAGCCGCCGGCCGAAGCCGTGAGCGAAAGCTTGCCGATCGCCTCGCGAATTTGCCCCACAGTAATCTCTTTGGCAATCTTTTGGGTTTTTTCGTCAACAAGCGGCGCCAAAAACAAAAAATCCGGATGCGCGGTGCCGGGCTTTAAATCAACATTAAAAATGGATGAAAGCCATTTTAAAGCAAGCGTTTTTTTGCCGACTTTGTCCGGACCGGAAAAAATGTGGGCATGCGCCATTTTTCCGGAATCAAACGCCCCCCGCAAAGATTCAAATTGTTTTTGATGACCCACAAGTGCCATTTTGCTGAAGCAAAATAAATTTTCCAATTTCCAATTTCCAATTTCCAATAAATTATCAATTAATCAATTAGCCAAACAAAAACACTGAATTCCGTTTGGGAATTGTTGCATTGAAAATTCAATGAAAACTGAAAACTGAAAACTGAAAACTCTATTTTTTGGTCATTATTGATTTTTTATAGAAGTCCAGATTTTCCAAGACCGCGCCCGTGCCTTTTGCCACGCACAAAAGCGCGTTGTCCGCCAAGGCGCACGGCACTCCGATTGAACTGCTGATCATTTCCGAAAGATTGGCAAGCATGCCGGATCCGCCGGCCAAAACCATTCCCTTGTCCATAATATCCGCGGAGAGTTCGGGCGGAGTTTCGCGCAAAACCGCTTTTATCGTTTGATTGATCTCGGCAAGAACATCTTGCAGCGATTCGCTCACTTCGTTGGAATTGATTTTAATATTGCGCGGCAAACCGCTAATCAAGTCCCGCCCGCGGATTTGCAGTGTTTTGGGGTCTTTTTCCGGAATCGCGGTGCCGATATTGATCTTTATATCTTCGGTGGTTTGATCGCCGATCGCCAAATTATGCTTGCGCTTGATATAGTCGGCAATCGCCGCGTCCATTTTGTCGCCCGCGGCGCGCAATGACTGGAAATTAACAATTCCTCCCAAGGAAATCACCGCCACTTCGGTGGTGCCGCCGCCGATATCAACAATCATATTCCCCGAACAAGAATGAATGGGAATTCCCGCGCCAATCGCCGAGAGAATCGGCTCCTTGCACAAATAAACCGCCTTGGCACCGGCGTTCATCCCCGCCTCAATCACCGCGCGCCGCTCCGTGGAAGTTATTCCCGCCGGCACGCTGATCACCAATTCTGGTTTGAAAAAATTGAATTTCCCCGCCACTTGATTGATAAAATAGCGAATCATTGCTTGAGTCACAACAAAATCGGCGATCACGCCGTCTTTCATCGGTCGATAAACACGGATGGTATCAGGGGTGCGCCCGATCATTTCGTTGGCTTCTTTTCCCACGGCCAAAATTTTGTTCTCGTCCAAATCAACCGCCACCACCGACGGCTCCTGCAGAACCACTCCCTTTTTGGGAACAAACACCAACGAGTTTCTTGTTCCAAGATCAATGCCCAGCTTCATAAAAGTGTAAAACTTAAAGCGTAAAACAAAAACACAAATTCAAGTTCACATTCTCGTTTTACATTTTTCGCTTTTCATTTTAAGTTCCTTTACCCTATCTCATTTCTCCGTTTTTGGCAATTGAAACGATAAAATACGCCGCCAACATCATCGCTCCGGTAATCAGCAACAGCCACTGATAATTTAAATATTCAATAATATAACCGCCAAGCATTGCCGATATGGCAATCCCCAGAGGAGCAAAAATCGTGTCCAGCGCCGCGCCTTCCGCCGGACGACTTTTCAATTCTTTGGCCAAAAGCGCGGATCGGCCGGTGTTGGCAAAAAACCCGCCCACACTGCGGGCAAGCTCAAGAAAAAAGGCGCCGACATACGACAACACGGGTAAAAATACCGCAAATATTATCGTTGACGCGCCGGCAACTTGCGCGCCGCGCAAAATTCCCGCTTCAGGATGGCCGTTCTGCCGCCGGCGCAAAACGAAAAAATACAATATTGAAAACGCCGCCGCCATAATCGCGGTGAAGTGCAAAACTTGCGCTTGCGACAATCCAATATCGTCGCGCAAAAATAGCACAAAGAAAGGATGCAGAGCGTTGGCCGCCAAAAGCACAATAAAAGAAAGCGCAATATAGCCCGCCGCGGATCTGGGAAACGCCAATTTGAACGCCTTTTCCCACCCGTTTTTGAAATGCCCCCAGGTTAAATGGCCGTGTTTCATATGCCACGAATTGGTGATCATCCCCGCCGAAACCAGTGCCGCCCAAACGCATATTGCCGCGCTTGTCATAAACGCCGCTTCAAAGCCAAACCGCCAAACAATAATCGCGCCTGCGGCGGGGGCCAAGGCTGCCGACCAAAAACTGGCGTTGTAAAACCACGAAAAATCATGTTCAACATCGCCGTCGGAGTCGGCAATCAGCAAAGCGCGCGACGCGGTGAAAAAAAACGCCGCCGAGATTCCCAGCACAATTTGCCACAAGTATGCCATCGCGGCGCCGCCCCAAAAAGCCATTCCCAGCGCATAGGCCGCGTAGCCCGAACAAGCGGCCGCGGCCATAATCGCCGGGTGGATCACGCGCGACAAAAAGCCGGCCAAAGGCGCGGCCAGCGCCATGGGAAAATAGATCCAAAAATAAACTTTGCCGATTTGCGTCAAAGAAAGCCCGGCAGCGGCCAAAAACAGCGGATAATAAAGCGAAAATATCTTATACCCGAACATCAGCGAAAAATGCGCCAGCGCCGCCTCCCGCGCGATATGATTGCAATGATTATTATTTTCAACGCCCATCAAGATATTTCATTATATAATCGCAGTATAATTTGTATTGCCCAATTGCCTGCCCCACGGTTTTATAGACCGCGCTTTTATCCAAATTGTTGTATTCGTGAACAATCGCGTTGCGAAATCCGGCGCTTTTGGCAACTTCGCGCGCGAATTCCGGCGGCAAAACACCGATTTGCTCCATTGCCAAAAAGGTGGTTCTGTAAGTTATCGGAACATCCAAATTTTTTCCCGAAGCGTTGATTAGGTGCTCATTAATGTCAATCGCCCGGCCGATAGTTTCCATCAAAATGTTTTTTAGCGCCGAATATTTGATATAATCGCCGGCAACCTCGGCAAATGTCATATTCTCAAAGCTTTTTAATTGCTCCAATCCCTGGCTTATCAATTTTATTTTTTCAACGACAAAATTTTTGTTGATCATAATTCTTTGATTACAAATTTTTGATTTGTTTTTTCACCATTTTTTCTTTCAAGTCAAACAAGCTCTTGCTGTCAACATAATCGCGAAACGCGTATGCCCGAAATTTGACAAAATCAAGCTCATCGCCATAAAGCAAAATCCCCCGCTCCATCACCTCCCAGCGAAAAAGCGGATTGGTTTTGTGCAGCGACTTAACATCAACCTCGTTGATCTTCAGCAAGTCCATAAATTCGTTGATAATATCGGTGATTTGGCCCAAATCCAAAGCCTTTTCGCCCAAAACCGCGATATCAACATCGCTATTCTTTTTCGCCATCCCCTTGGCATGCGACCCGTAAAGCACCATCAGCCGCAAACTGTGCCTTGCGCCGACTTCCCGCGCCGCGATTTTTATTTTTTCAATAAATTCTCCCTTTTTCATAATTCCTTTACATGAATTGCATATGGCTTGCGCATAACTTGATTATACCAAACCCAAACAAAAAAACCACCTCCCACCGGCGGAATGTTTGCGTTCTTGAGGTCGTTGCTTGCCGATTATCCCGAGTTTTTGCGAGCGATAACAAAATTCTCACATTTTTTGCGACCGCAAAAAATGTAAGATTTCAATAAAAAAGAAGCACCTTCATCCAATCTCCCAAAAAAAGAAATGAATGAAAGCACCTAACATGAGGATGACTTTTTGAGCCTATCCTCTATATCCCTTAACATTGACAAGAGATGGCACCTATCCATAAGATTGATTCCATCTAGGATAGATTTTTTGAATATATTCGCCAACAATATGGCGATTTGGTCAATAATTACCTCATGAAACCGCCATGCCTTATATGTTTCACCCCTTTCAAGATGCCCAAACATCTCAGTCGCTACAATTTCTATCGAACTTGTGTCCAAATGAAATCCTCCTAAATTAGGATAAACACATTTTGCAGGTTTTGTCAAATTTATTTTTGGCAATTTATTTTTGGCAATCATACACTGGGGATATAAATAAAAGTTGGTCAAGGTGGCACCTTGCCGATTATCCCTCGGACATAATCGGGACAAGCCTTCAAGGAACGACCTTTGAATTTCAAATCCCTCCTTTTCGTTTCACTCAAAGTGCTCCCTTTTCCAAAGGGAGAATCAATGCCGGCTTGGATGGTTGAAAAAATGGGGCGATGGGATATGATGGATTTATGAGCAAGGGGTTTAGGACATTTTTGTTCGCGTTTTTTTTGCTGTTGTTTGCCGCAGCCGCGCCGGCGATAGTGTTTTACGCGCAGGGATATCGGCTGGACTGGCCGCCCGAATCGGGCAAAAAGCTAATTGTTAAAACCGGCGGGATTTTTGTTAAAGCTCATCCCAAGCAAACCGACATTTACATTAACGGCAAATTAAAAAAGAAAACCGACTTTTTCTTCAACTCGGCATTGGTGGAAAATCTTTTGCCCCGTCAATATCAAGTGGAAATTAAAAAATCCGGCTACCATGCCTGGTCAAAAACTCTGGAAGTCAAAGAAAAAGAAGTGGTTGAGGCTTCAAATATATTTCTCTTTCCCCAAAATTCAAAATTCTCATTAATTGAACAAAATATCAGCGGCATTTTGCCCTCGTCGAACGGAAAAGAAATTATTTTGCGCCAGCCCGGCGATGCCGGATGGAACATTAAAATGTATGATGTCGGCCAAGAAGTTATGGTCAAACTGGCCGAGCCAAAAAATTTTTCCGCCAAAGATCCAACATTTAAAGAATGGGCTTGGGCAAAAAACGAAGTTTTGGAAATCACCGTTGGCACAGAAACCGGCGGCGATATTGTTTACCAAATTGAAACCGGCAAAATCCCGGCGCAAATTACGACAAAAAAAACCGAGGCGGAAAATGCCGCGGCAAACAATGGCAACGGCCAAACCTCGTCCCCAAGACTTGCCGAGCAATCTATGGGCCAAGCAACATATTATTTGGCCGAAGACGGATTCGTTTATAAACAAGATTTGCTGCAAACAACAAAAATCGCGAACGCGCCGCTTGATATAATCCCCGAGGTAAACTATGATTTGTGGATTTTTGACGGCAATTGCTTTGTTGCCGCCGATTCAGAATTGTTTTTCTTTAACGAAAAAACCGAATCTTGGGAAAAGCTGGTTTTGCAAATCTCTTCAACCCCCGAAATTTCGCCCGACGGCAAAAAAATCGCCTATTGTTCAAATTCCGAAATCTGGACTTTGTTTTTGAAAGACAACGCCAACGCGCCAAAAGCGGTTTTTGGCGATAAAATTTTTATCGCGAGATTTTCCGAAAACGTGGCCGATTGCCAATGGTTCAACAATGATTATTTAATCTTCACCGCCGGCGACAAAATCAAAACCGCCGAGATCGACAACCGCGGCAAAATCAACATTGCCGACATTGCCGAAATTTCAAAAATAACCGGACAAGATCAAAACGGCAAAACGCGAATGCTTTTTGATTCCAACAAAAAAACAATCTATCTTTTCGCCAATAACACCCTCTACAAATCCGAACCCGTGGAATAGAAAATCATATAATCATATAATCATTGAAGCATATAATCATTGGAATGAAAAAAAACGGGACTCCCCCGTTTTTTTCATTTCAAAATTTATTCTGCCATTCGCGTAAAATACACCAACAAAAATCTGGTGAGGTTTGACCTCACCAGATTTCACTTGTGCTTTATTCCAAACGCTTGGATTGAAGCGCGGCGCGCGGAATCCGAGCGGATCCCCGAGGAAAGATTTATCCTCCGTAGCTTTACGCGAAGGAGGGGTTTGGCACCGCTCCCCAATCCAAACATCCCTTTGATTTTTATATTTTGTTTCATTTGACTTGGTTGTTTGCTTTTGATAGCATGACCTTATCCACTTAATATGAAAAACATCATTCAATTTCATATCCACAAGGGCGAAAAATACTATGTGGCGCAAGGCGTTGATTTTCCAGTTGTCACTCAAGCTAAAACCCTGGACGAGCTGGCCAAAAATATTAAAGAGGCCGTGGAGCTGCATTTGGAAGATCAAGATTTGTCCGAACTTGACCTTGCCCCCAATCCGTCAATCCTGCTCAATATGGAATTGGGCAACGCCGTTTATGCCTAAACTGAAAATCATCTCCGGCAAAGAACTCGTCAAAATTCTTGGCGATTTTGGTTTTGCTATTGCCGGACGCAAAGGAAGCCACATTAAATTAAGACGAATTACTGCCGATTCGCGGCAAACGCTCACCATACCCGACCATCAAGAATTGGATAAAGGAACATTAAAAGCGATTTTCAATCAAGCCGCCAGATATATCCCCGATAACGAACTGCGTAAATATTTTTATTCCGAATAACACCACAAAAAACGGGGTACAGATTAAATCTGCACCCCGTTTTTTTCATTTCAAAATTAATTCACCATCTATTCACTAATTCGCGCGAATAGGCCTGTAGCAAGAAACTTGGATTGAAGCGCGGCGCGCGGAATCCGAGCGGATCCCCGAGGAAAGATTTATCCTCCGTAGCTTTACGCGAAGGAGGGGTTTGGCACCGCTCCCCAATCCAAACATCCCAACCGATTTTCGCGTTGAAATTTGGAAGGTCTGTCCTCGGCGTAATCGCCGAGGTCTGCCCTTGCCAAATTTCGCATTTCAACCGCCGGCTATAAAACACTTTGCGCGATTTGCATTTTACCCCCCTCACAATCACAAACAAACAAAAATCCATTCCACCTTTCGCACGAAACATCCCATCCCCGCGTTTCAAAAAATACCTCCCCTGCCAAATTCATCCAAAGCATAATTTGGCTTTATTATCGCGCTTTGCCGTGTCAAAATTCTGCTGCCAGATCCTCTGATTCAAGTCACAATCTTTCAATTATGATCTGAATAAAGAATGGAAGTTTTTAAAAAATGAGATGCTTCCGAAACTCTTAACCCTTCCGCGCGAAACCACTCGCACAGATTAAAACTTATTCCACCGGTGATTCATATGAAAAAACCTTTTCAAAAAAATTGCGGGCAGATTGCCTGACCTCATTTTCAAAAGATGGTTTTGATTCTTGATTTTCAGCCAAAACCAACTGGCTAATCGCCGTTTCTTTATTTTCGCCCCCTTCCGATTCCGTCCAGCCGTTATTTTCAAAATTTTCTGACATATATTTATCGTAATACTGTTTTGATATTACTTTATTCCACCATTTTTTGACCCAAAAATCAATCTTGGCCATAAAACACAAAAGCCGCCCCGAACGGGACGGCGGTATTATTCTATCAACTATTGACTATAAACTATCAACTAACATTAATCGCAAAGCGATTAACGTTTGGCCCATTGGGGGGCTCGGCGGGCTTTTTTGAGGCCGGGTTTTTTGCGTTCTTTCATTCGGGGATCGCGGGTTAAATATGCGGATTTTTTCAAGCGTTTTTTGAAATCGGCGTTAAAAAGCACCAGGGCGCGGGCAATGCCGTGGCGCAACGCCTCGGCTTGCGAATTGCTGCCCCCTCCGGAAACTCTCGCGGTCACGCGAAAACGGTCGGTGCAATTCATTTTAACCAGCGGCGCTTCAACGATTTCTTTGAAATCTTCGTTTTTGAAATAATCGCCGAATTCTTTTTCATTGACCAAAAAAACCTTGTCGCCTTTGGTATAAAGGCGCACGCGCGCCACCGCGGTTTTGCGCCGCCCCACGGCTTCATAATATTTGTCGGGCTTTTTCTTCGGAGCGGATTCGACTTGAGCGGGCTTGGCCGCCGGCTTGGCCGCGGTTTTCGCTTTTGCCGCCGGAGCTTTTTTTGCCGTCGCCGGCTTTTTTGCTACTGCCGGCTTGGCCGCGGCGGTTTTTTTAACCGCCGGCTTGGCTGCCTCCTTTTTTTCTTTTATTTCTTTTTTTTCTTCTTTGATTTCTGCCATATTCATTAAAATTACAAAATTCTAATTTAAGATTTTTATTGGCACACTTTGAGCCGCTTGATCATTTTGTCGCGCAATTTATTGCTGGGAAGCATGCGGTAAACCGCGCGGCGCAAAACCTCATCAGGTCTTTCATCCATTAATCTTGCCATCGTTTTTTCCCTCAATCCGCCCATATAGCCGCTGTAGCGATAATATTTTTCTTGTTTAATCTTCTTGCCCGTTATCTTAACGTCTTTGAAATTTTTAACCACCACAAAATCGCCGGCATCCGCGTATTTCACAAAACCGGGCTTATCCTTGCCCCGCAAAAGAACGGCAATCCGGGCCGCCAATTTGCCCAAAACAATACCGGCGGCGTCTATTGTGTGTGTTTCTCTTTTTGTGGAAATCATATAATCATTTAATCATATAAATACATAATCGTCTGGCGGATAACGCGTCGGCTGTTTTAGCGCGAGATTATATATTCACAGAGCGGTAAGCGTTATTCTTTGGTTTTTTCTTTTTTAGCGGCCGTTTTTTTGGCGCCGGATTTCTTTTTACCGCCTTTTATTTCGTCGGGCGCGGCCTCAATCGGCCGGTCAAGCAATTCCACCATCGCCAACGGCGCGGCGTCTTTTTGGCGAGAGCCGATGGCAATCACGCGGGTGTAGCCGCCGGCGCGATCTTTAAAGCGCGGCGCGATTTGAGCCACCAATTTGCGCGCGGCGCTCAAAGACAAGGCCGCGGTGAGCGCTTTTTTGGCCGCCAAATCGTTTTTTTTGGCCTTGGTAATCATTTTTTCCACCAAAATCGCCGTTTGCTTGGCTCTGGTTTTGGTGGTTTTGATTTTTTCATTCATTATCAAATTAATGGCCATCAGGCGCATAAACGCTTTTCTTTGGTCTGTTTTTCGACTGAATTTTTTACCTTTTTTTCTTTTGTACATAATTATTCCAAAAATTCAAATTTTTGAATTTATAATTTCTATTTATTCCTTTTTGTCGGCAAAGGTTTCTTTGAGCATTTCAAAATGATCAAAAAGAATTCCCGCCGCCTGCGCGAAAGCGGTCTCCGGAGTAATCGTGCCGTCGGTTTCAATTTCAAGGATCACTTTGTCAAAGTCCGTGCGATCGCCCACCCGCATATTCTGCGATTTAAATCCGACTTTTTTCACCGGCGTGAACATCGCGTCAATGGGAATCACTCCGATTCCCAATTTTGACTTGGACGAACGCGCGTCCTTGGAAAGATAGCCGGTGCCTTTTTCAATCTTGATCTCTATTTCAAGTTTGGCATTTTTAGCGGTAAGCGCGGCAATCGGCGATTTCGGGTTTGCCAATTCAAGCTGGGCGGGAATTTCCAAATCCGCTCCGGTGGCTTCCTTTTCTCCCTTGGCTTTCAACACGCAAACTTGCGGCTCATCGCCGGTAAGGCGAAACCTTAACTGGCGAATATTGGCCATGATGGTGATTACATCCTCTTTAACTCCGGCAATCGTTGAAAATTCATGAGGCACTCCTTTAATGTTTATTTGGGTTACCGCCGCGCCTTCAAGAGACGAAAGCAGAACTCGGCGCAACGCGTTGCCCACGGTAATGCCGTATCCCGGATAAAGCGCTTCGATTTCAATAACCGACAAATTGCCCTTTTTTTCTACAACTTTTGGAGCCAATGGTAATGGAATCATATTCCAAATTAAAATTTAAAAAATAAAAATTAAAAATCAACGGTTAAGATTTATATTTTAAATTTTATAATGTTAAGCCGTAGGATATCGAACGTAATTCCGTCCAGCCCGCGCCCATACCCTCAACGACTACAAATTTTTTATAATAGTTAATAATTAACGATTCAAGATTAATGATCGCGCAAGCCTATCTGGCATAGAATTCAAAGACTGAACCGATTTCCGCCGGCGGCGCGGCTTCTTCAAGCGTGACATCACCGACTCTTTTTCCTTCCATCTTGGCCGAGTCCAACTCCAGCCATGCCGGCGCCTTGTGAGTTTTCAGGGTTTGTTGCAATTGGGAAAAATACGGCTTCTTTGTCTTGCGCGGCGCCACCGCGATCACGTCTCCTTTTTTAACTTGGCGGGAAGGCAGATTTACCGGCTTGCCGTTAACCAAAAAATTTTTGTGCCCCACCATTTGGCGCGCGGCCACTCGCGAAGGCGCGAATCCCAGCCTGAAAACGACGTTATCCAGACGATTTTCCAAAACGCTCATCAATTCCAGCGGTAAATCGCAATCGCCCTTTTTGGACAAAATTCCCTTAACATAATTTTTGAACTGTTGCTCGCGCAAATTGTACCAAGCTTTCATTCGCTGCTTTTCTCTCAACTCGCGGCCGAATTCCGAAAGAGAGCGCGTGCGGCGCTTGCCTTTTTTGCCCGGTGCCATGGGGCGGCGCACCATCGCGCATTTTTGACCGGAACAACGAGTGCCTTTGAGAAACAATTTCGCGCCCGCCCGGCGGCAAATTTTACATTTAATATTAGTATCCATTTTAAAACAAACTCTAAATTCTAATTTCTAAATCCTAAATAAATTCAAAATAATAAATTTAAAAATATATATTTTGTTTGAAACTTAAAATTTGAGATTTTAAATATTAGACTCTTCTAACCTTTTTGGGGCGGCAGCCGTTATGCGGAATCGGCGTAACATCTTTTATCGAAACGATATCAATGCCGCGCGCCGCCAGCGATCTCACCGCCGAATCGCGCCCCGACCCGACTCCTTTCACCATCACTTTGGTTTTCTCAACCCCCATCTTTTTAATAATTTCGGCAATAGCTTCGGCAACTTTTGATGCCGCGAAAGGCGTTCCTTTTTTTGTGCCCTTGAACCCGATGCCCCCGGCTGATTTTTGGCACAAAACATTCCCCGCTTCATCGGCAAAAGATATAATCGTGTTGTTGTAGGTTGAAAAAACGTAAACCTTGCCCTGGCGGGTGCGCGCCGAGCTTTTAACCGTAAACTCCTTTTTGATTTTTGCCTCAACGGCATCTCTTTCTTTGAGCAGTTCTTCCTTGCTTTGAACCGCAATATGTTTCTTACCCATCGTATTTAATAAAAATTAAGCACTAACCTCTAAAGAAATTCAAAATAATAAGCTCAAATATTTTGTTTAAAATTTAAAATTTTTGGATTTTAGATTTATTTAGAGTTTGCAATTTAGGATTTGGAATTTGCCAATCTTTGATTGGCGATTATGTCGGGCTGGCCGCCGGCTTGCGTCCCGAACCCACGGTTTTTCTCACGTTGCCGCGAACCGTTCGATTGTTGGTTTTGGTTCTCTGCCCCCGCGCCGGCAAATTGCGCGAATGGCGCATTCCCCGCCAGCTCGCGATATCCTTCAGCCGCTTAATGCTCATCATCAAATCACGCTTCAAATCTCCTTCCACGCGATAATTCTTTTTGATGATTTCTTCAATCATTTTCATCTGCTCGGGAGTGAGATCCTTGGCTTTGGCCGTGGGATCAATTTTTGTCTGGCTCAGCACAACCCGGGCCAAAGACTCCCCGATTCCGTAGATATAAGTCAAAGCGATTCCTATTTGTTTATTGTCGGGAATATTTACCCCGATAATTCTTGGCATAATAATTAATTTAAAGTTTCAAGCGAAAAGCGCAAAGCAAGAATACGCACCGCATTTTTACTTTGCGCTTTGCGCTTTTGATTTTTCACCTCCTATCCTTGGCGCTGCTTATGTCTTGGGTTTTTTTTGCAAATGACATAAACACGGCCTTTTCTCCTTACAATTTGGCAGTCTCTGCACATTTTTTTTACCGATGCTCTCACTTTCATAAGTTTAAATCAAAAAATTAAATCCGCGGCGGTTTCATTTGCCGCGATAAACGATGCGCCCTTTTTTTTCGTCATAGGGGCTCATTTCCACGGTTACTTTGTCGCCGTTAAGGACTCTGATGCGAAACATCCTCAACTTTCCGGCCAAATGGCAAAGCACCTCCCGGCCGTCGGTAAGTCTGACGCGGAAATTCGCGTCCGGCAAAGATTCGTAAACTTCTCCTTGAAATCTGGGTGTTTTTTGTTTAGTCATTGTGAAACATTATGATATTATCAGAAAAACCTTTTTAAGTCAATGCCGGAGTAATCGCGGCCGGTCGAAGCGTTAGGGCAGTGCCGCAAAAATTATTCAAGAACGGTTTCTATTTCAATCCGATCAAGAGAGCGAGGCACCGCCAATCTCCATGGCGGAGCAAGTTTTATTTCGGTTTGCTTAACTCCCTGCTGGCTCGCCAAAAATATTTTCGCCTCATCCGCGCTTTTTTCCGAGAGCGCTTTTTTCAAATCTTCGGCGCTCATGCTTTGATATGTCGCGGCGCGGCAAATTAATTTTATGGTCGAAGTTTTTTCCTCTTGGACAAAAGAATGATCAAAAGAAAAGCTTTTTTCATCGACGAGATTCCCCGCGCCGGCGTTTGCCAGGATAAACTCCCTGCCCAATTTTTCCAGATCCGCTTTTTTATAAGCAACCGCCGCCGCTTTGGCTTTCGTCCGGCTTTCAATCAGAGCGACAGCGTCGCCGGCGGCGGCCAAAATTTCGGGTTCGCCGACTTCCAGCTCAATCGCCGATTGATCGACGATTATCAAGCCTTGTTGGGCGATTTTGTCAATCAATTCATTCTTGATTTGCTCCTTGGCAAATTCTTCGGCCGCGGTCTTGGAATTTTTTATATCACCTTCGGTGGCCTCCAAAACCGCTTCATCCGACCCGCCGGAAAATTTCTCAAACGATTGACCGTAAACAAACGTATATTGCGCCGTGCCAACCAGTCCGGGAACGGAAAAAACCGACGGTTCAATATTGTATTTTTCGCCAGCGCCGGCGGCGACCACATTCACCACAACCGAAGATTTGGGAGCAATCGACACCGCTTCGGTGGTGCGAAACCATGGAGTTTCTTCGCCGCTCAATGCCGGATTAAATTTCTCAAGAGGAGCTTGCAGGCGGGTGTCTCTGACCAGCGTCTGGGTGCCGGTATAATTATTAAAAATTTTAACGGTTCCCTTAGCTTTGGCTTGCCGGGCGTTTTCTCCGGTTGCCGGCGTTTCATGGGCAATGATATTCTCCGCTGAAATTAAATATCCTGGGATCAGTCTTTTTTCCAAATCAATGTCGCCAATCGATGTTTCAACGCTCACGTTCAACTCTTGCCGGAAATCCGAAATATGCGGCCAGATTTTCACCTCCGCTTTGGCAAATTTTGAATCTATGCCATACATTGCCAGCAACAAGACCGCCGCCAGCACGGGCAATTTCCATGCCAGCCCCTTGATAAATCCGCCGATTTTAACGCCGCCGCTCTTCTCGGCGTCGCTGGCGTCAAACCGCCTCAAATTATATTCAACCCGAGGCCTTGTTCCATCGTCTTGGCCGAAAGGCAGCGGCGGAATGTTGGCGCTTATTTCCATATCCGTATCAATATCCGCCTCGTCTTCGGAAATTATTTCGGACAAGTTTTCGGACGTCGGTTTTTCTTCATCCGCGGATTTGTTTTTCGGCGGAAAAACATCAATAAAAATTTTGGACATAATAAAGAAAATTTTAATCGCTTTTGGCAACAAATTCATTATAGCAAATCATTTTCACCCTTCAAAATTGCCCGCAAATAATTTTCAATAACCGCACCGAAGGTCGTTCCTCGCTGTAATCGGCGAGGTGCGACCTTGCTCAAATTGCATTTTAGCTTTGCTTATAACCCACCACCTTGTATTTGACTTTTGCTTTTTGACTTTATCAAGTATATTTATCCGCGATCGCCGACGCCGCGAACGAAAACGGCTTGATCATCGGCTCAAACCCGTTGCCGCGGATCAGCCCCGTAACCTCGCGCACCATCTCGCGCGTGGCGCCGCGCTCGCCCACATCGGCATGAATATAGGAAAAGTCCCATTTCAAATTGTCGGGCGTCAAAAGCTTGCGCGTCTCCAACGTTTCGCGCAAAACCAGCGCCAATTCGCAGGAGAGCAAAACCTCCTGCAAAATTCTCTGTTTGAAATTATAAAATTTTTTGCCGCCATAGCTGATTTTTTTCAAAAAGAATCTTCCGCCCGCGCCCATCCGCCGCACCACAATCGTTGCCGGAAAATGCGGCTGTTCCAAAGACGCCGAATCACACCCCACCACAATTTCATACTCCCGTTGCGGCTCCTCGGCCATATACGCGAAAATCTCCTTGATGGCCTCATCAAAGCTCATATTCCCTTTCGTGGGATTGAAAAAATTCCCATTCTTAAAAATATTCTCGCAATATTCTTCCATACCACCTCATTCTACCACCCCCGCCGCAAATTTCAACCTCCCGTGCGCTCCAAACAAAAAACATTCCAACATTCTTGAGAATGTTGGAATGTTCGCAACAGGATAATTCAGCCGGATTTTGATAAAAATTCTTTTAACTCAATTTCGGCCAACTCCAAAACTCCTCTGAATGTGCCGACAGCAAGTTCTTTGTGTAATGGAACAACGGTGATAATTTCGCGCTTGCCGCTCATTTTCGCCAATTTCACGTGGCTTCCCTTTTGTGAAACAAAGTAGAAGCCAAATCCGCGGCATAAAATTTTAATTGTTTTTTTGCCTGAAAAAACCTTTTTAGGCATATTCCAATTCAAGGCGCGCGATTAAAGGATTGCTTTCGGCAAGCCGCTTCTTAGATTTTGGATTTCCTTCCAAATATAGTTCAACCGCTTCTTTAATGTTTTCTTTCGCTTCCGCAACGGTCTTCCCTTGGCTCACCACCCCCAATTCCGCGCAACGGGCAACAAACCACCTCCCCTCGCGCATTATAATCGTGGTAAATTTATAAATCATAAAATTATAAATCTTGGATTAATTTTAATATTTCTCATTCTACCACCCCCGTCGCAAATTTCAACCTCTTACGACAAAAAAACATTCCAACATTCTTGAGAATGTTGGAATATCCGCAACGGGATAATTCAGTTAATTCTTATTGAATCTTGCCATCAACCCCAAAAACAGCAATGCTCGTCTTTTTTTATCGCTTCCAACGCCTTGTCAAAAGTTTTATATTCGCCGTAAAACATCCACCTTCCGGAAGCGCGCCGCCAATAAAGCCGCCATTTTTGCGATGGATTGTGAAAAATTATTTTCGCCACCGGGCATTCCATCCACGGCCCGGGCTTGCCGTCCCATCGCGGACGGGCTTCAATCAAAACATAGCCGCCCCTCGCCTTTCGGGCAACATTCTTGATTTGGTCCGCCACCCGCTCGGGCACCCTGAAAAATTCCTCAATCCGCCCGATTTTTTCATCTCGCAAACCTTCATCCATATTTTTTATTTTAATTTTATCTAACATCACAAAATAAATCTTTTCCCACTTGTTTTTGTAGCAAACTCATAAATTCGAACATATGACATTTCGGAAAAAACTCCTTGCGGAATAATACAAAACGATGGTCGCCCTCCTATCATTGGCACAGAACCGAACTTCTAAATCAGCAACCTGCCCATTTTTACCAAAACCTCTCTATCCCAACAAATCACACTAAGAGATCTAAACTATCATATCCCAAAAATGTTTCCGATTGCATTTAAGCAGGTTTTTGAGTAATTATTTTTGAAATTCTTTATAATAAGTAAAAATCAATTTTTTTCTCGAATCAGTCAAGACACTGTTCGCCCGATTATTAGCTCTTTGAATGAATTTCCTATAAATTTCTCCAGTAATATTCCTGTCCAATCGAAAGCTTTTTAATCTCCAGCTGATAAAATCAAGAAACTCCACCTCTGTTAACGTTTCCGAAAATTCCTTATATTCTTTTGGAAATTCTTTGGGTTTTTCATTCCTCTTTTTGCAGGCATTGCTGGAATAATGCAATATTCGCCTTCCATCAATTTCTCCTAAAAGCCATTCCTCGACTTTCGCACCAATAAAATAAACGCTACACTTATGTTTGCCTATTTCTCTTATTTCTTCTTTTAACAAACCAATACAATCTGGATAAATTTCATCCCTAATCTTATTGGCATTTTTTGTGCTCATAGCAGCCTTTGAAATGTCCGTTATATAATATGAATTACCCAAGAATTTGGTTATCGCGTAGTGAAGGCAAAAATCTTCAGCAGAATAAATGAAATTCTTAAAGCCATTGGCAATTTGTTTCTTTGCGAAGGATTCATCTCCCCTTGCCCATCTAAAAGACGGCTCCATCGCTATAAAAACATATTTTGCCCTACAATCTGGAATAATATTGGGCAAATAAACCGCTTTATAATCGGCATATTTATTTTTAATTTTTACTATCGTCTTATTCGTTTGATTTTCAATTTTCAGTATGGTCCCAAAATTGATCATAGCATAATACACGAGGGCGGTGCGAAAACACCGCCCCCGTCTCAACATTTAAACATTACGGCGCAATAAAGCCAATTCAACAGAATCATAGCAAGCACGCCATGTTGCCTTATCCTTACCAAGCTTGTTAGGATTTCTGAATTCAAGTGCCTGCTCTCCCACACGATTTGCAAGCTCGTTTTTCATTGTGCTTCCAAAAAACTCGACTGGATCAATCTTCCAGCTACATTTTTCTGATGTGCATTGAACTAAATTGCGAAATCCTGCGAGAATCGGATAAATGAATCCACTAGGAATACGATATTCGGATTTTTTCTCAATAAATGGGAGCTCTACTGCGCTCATTCTATGTCCAGAAACACGCACAACTCCAGTCAGTAATCCAAATTTGCCTCCACGTCCAAGCGCATTGTTATAGGCAGCAGGCAATTCAAGATAAATCCTATCATGTAATTCAAGAATAACGGGAAGTAATGGAATATATTTTATCATTCTTTCTTTATGTTTTTTGAAATGTTCCACAACAGAAGATCTGGTAGAATAGGATTTTATTGGATGGTCTTCATGCCCGAAAACTTCGACATCAAAACAAACCAAATAAGAAAGAATATCCTTAATATCTATATCTTTAGCGCTTCCTTCTTCCGTCAATTCATATTCTTTGTAAGCAATACGATGCGCGTACGACTTTTTAGCCAAAACGTCTTTAATAGCCTCATAATGCCCTCTAAGTTCTTCAAGACTTTGTTCCTTGACCTGCGTGGAAGTATTTCTTGATTCGACAATGTTCACCACCATATCAGAATCAGAAACCCCTTCAATTATTTCTAGTTTGACATAGGCCTCCAAATCATCCAGCTTTTCTGCGGGTAAATTACCGATAAACTCACGGATAACTCGAAATGTGTGTCCCCCGTCAAACAATCCATTTTTTGATTTATCCGTCATTTCAATACTAAGAATATCACTCTGGTTATCGAAAATCGTTTTTTCAGAAATTACCGCAATACCTCGATTTCTAAAGAAAAAGGATGTAGGATTATTTTCAAGGGTATCAAAAATTTTTTTTGCCACTCCTGAAGTAGTTTTCGGATCGCGGGGATTTAATGTTCTCCATTCTTCAAATTCTTCCGGGATATCTTTGACACTAACAACAGCAAGATATGTTTTTATCCCCTGATCATCATAAGGGCTGGCAATTTTTCTAAACGATGCAACTGGTAATTTGATCAATTGTGTGGTCATATTTTTAAATATTTTTATAGTTTTACTAAACAAAAAACATGCTTTTTCGCACGTCAAGTTATAAAGCTATGAAATATATCTATTAACATTAGCTTTCACTAAACGCTCCCCCGAGGTTTCCCTGCGAACGCTACAGCCCAGAAAGCTAGTAACGATAGTGTGCGAAACAACACTACACTTGCAGACTATATTTTTTTGTCAATAATGTCAATATCTTGTATAAGTCCTGTCATTAGAAATTTGTTAAAAAACATTCCAACATTCTGCAGAATATTGGAATAGTTTGTAATTGTTTGAATTTGAATCTGTGTTCAAGTATGTACAAATGTATATACATTCGTTTTGGTTTCGTTTGTTAAGGCGCGTTGAAGTCAAGCTTCAATATAAGGTTTGGCTTTAACAATTTTTGGCGGCGGCGGCGATGGCGGCGAATTCTTTGGGGGCAAGGGACGCGCCGCCGACGAGGAGGCCGGAGTAGCCGGACTCTTGCAGGTAGGCGGCGGCGTTTTTGAAGTTGACCGATCCGCCGTAAAGAAGAGGGATTTTTTCGTTGGTGATGTTGACGATGAATTGACGCACCACTTCGGCTTCTTTGGGGCTGCACGCCTGTCCGGTGCCGATCGCCCACACCGGCTCATAGGCGATCATTATCGGCGCGGAATTCAGATCAATGTCTTTTAGTCCCTTTTCTATCTGTTCTTCCACAATGTCGGTGATTTGCCCGTCAATGCGCTGTTCGCGGGTTTCGCCGCAACAAAATACGACCGTCAGCCCCGCCTCCAGCGCGGCTTTAACTTTTTTGTTAATAATTTCATCGGTTTCCCCGAACTTATGGCGCCGTTCCGAATGGCCAATGATAACATAATCACAGCCCGCGCTTTTCAATTGCGCCGGCGAAATTTCGCCGGTGAACGCTCCCGCTTCCCAATGGCAATTTTGTCCGCCAAGAGCAACCGCGCTTTTTAGAATTTCTTTGGCCGTTTCCAAATAGCACGCCGGCGGACAAACCGCCGTCTTCACCTTTGCGCTCTTTTTTAATTCTTTTTTATATCCCAAAAGAATCTTTTTGGCTTCCATTTTATTTTCCGGATTACATTTCCAATTGCCGATGATGTATTTCATAATTTTTTCTATTATTTTTCCATCTTACCTTGAATTACGAAACCAGCATTTGTGGAAATTTGACTTTGGCTTTTGAAAAGTCAATTTTCAACAAACGCGCCCATATCAACGCTTTGTTGAAGTCAAATTTCAACGCGCTCGTTGAAAATTGACTTCAACAAAGTGCGTTTCGTAATTCAAGGTAAAATATATTTATCCTGTGGAATTGGCGAGGTACAACCCTCGGCGATTACGCCGAGGATTGACCTCTCCAATTGTGGTTATTGTTCCGCAATATCATTTTTGTTGACCGGATCATCGGGTTTTGGCGCTGATGCCAATGCCTCGCCGATGGCTTTTTTCAGTTCGTCAATTTGCACTTCTTTTTTGGGTCGATTGGCCGGTGCTTCGCTTTTTTGACCGGCAAATCTCGTGGGAGATGTTTTTGCCAAATCCGCCAGCGACATACGCGGCACCGTTGCCGGCGGTTCCCGCCGTTGCGGCGCCGGCGACTTCCTCGGAACAGAAACATTCGATGCCGGACGGGGCGGAGTGCGTCCGTAATTTGCCGAACTTGAATTGTTATTGTTGTTATTCCCCGGATTTTTGCCGCCATTAGCTTCTTGCAGTTTTTTCAGGCATGCCTTGCAGTAAACCTTGCGGCCGGGTTCTGGCTCAAAAATAACTTTGGTTTTTTTGCCGCACATTGAACACGTGATTTCATACATCTTGGGCTGATTGGGGTCGCGCCCGAATTCGGGCATCGCCGGAACTTTTGACGCGGCGGCGCTCATTTCACCGCTCCACTTGGTTATTTTTTCTTCTATCACCGAACGAGGCACGCTATAGCGTTCGCGCGACACATTGATAATTTTTTCTTTTTGCGAGGGCTCGATTAATTCCATCGGCGGCAAGGTTGTTGCCGAAAACGGCGCGCTGGTAATGCCGTCGATCATCAGCTTTAAATAAATGTGGTATTTCCCCAAATTGACAAAATCTTCAATGGTGATCTCGGGCGCGAATTCCGGCTCCAAGAATTCGGCGTCTTCGGCGCCCACGCGAAAGGTGATGATCGTGCCCACATTGCCGAATACCGCGTCCTTCACGCGCGAACTTTTGCCCGAAGCGCCCATCTCCTCCAATTGCCCCAGATATTGGTTGGCCAAAATCAGCGACAAGCGATACTTGCGCGCTTCCGAAAGGATGTTGACAAAAGAATCCGTGGCAAAATTTTGAAACTCGTCAACATAGCAATAAAAATCGGTCCTTTGCTCCTCGGGAATATCCTGGCGCGACATTGCCGCCAATTGCAATTTGGTGATCACCATCGCCCCGAAAAGCCGGGACGCGTCCTCCCCCACCATACCTTTGGAGATATTGACGATTAAAATTTTCTTTTCATCCATTATTTTGCGCACATCAATGCTGGATTTCACCTGGCCGATGATGTTGCGCATCAGCGGATTGGCGATAAACTGGCCGATTTTGTTTTGAATCGCCGCGGTAGATTCCTGCTCGTATTTTTGGTTATACTTGGCGTATTCGTTAACCCAAAAAGATTTGATGATCGGATCGGTCACTTTTTCCACCACTTTCTTGCGGTATTCCGGATCGGAAAACATACGGTTGATGCCCAGCAGAGTTGAATTGGGATATTCCAAAAGCGCCAGAATAGTGTTGTTGAGAATATATTCCATTCTCGCCGACCAGACATCGGGCCAAATTTTCTTGAACACCGCCATCAATCCCGAAGCCACCAAGTTGCGGTGTTCGGGGTTGTCAATCTCCATCACGTTAAAAGCGGTGGGATAGGCCGCGTCTCCGGGATTGAAATACATCACATCGTTTATCCGGCGCGAAGGAACATAATTCAAAATTTTTTCGGCCGCTTCGCCGTGCGGATCAATAAACGCGACCCCGTGCCCGGCGCGAATATCTTGAATGGCCATATTTTCCAACAGGTTTGATTTACCCATGCCGGTCTTCCCCACCAAATACATATGGCGGCGGCGATCGTCGGTTTTGATACCGAACTTGGTTGTTTGCCTGCGCCAATTAACCTGTCCGATATAAATAATTTTTTCTTTTTCGATCATAATTTGAATAATGAGATATTATTAAGATTATAGCAAATTGGCCGGGCTTGGCGCGCGCAAGCCGAAACCTGCCGGGAATTTAAACCGGAAGGTTGGAGGGGGCCACGGTTTCTTTGGCTTCGGTGCGGGTAATGCCCGGATTGGGCGAAACCGCGTGCGACGGGAAATGAAACAATGTCGCTAACTCCTCAACATTCAAAACAATATCCGAATCCTTCTTTCCCCGCGCATCGCTCCATGGATTACAATAATTCAAGCGATCGCGATAATGGCGAATCAAATGGCGCTTTTTCATATATTTGCGGCGCGGCGCCAGATCATTTAAAAACGGAATCGGAGAAAGGCTGATTTTGGTTAAAGTTTTGGACCACACCCAGATGGAGTTGGCCTCCGAACTGGTAAAGTGGTTGAAATAGTTTAACAAAAGGCGAAAGTTTTCACCCACGAAAGAATCATTTCGCGCCACATACATATTGCGAATATAGCAGTGGAAAAGCGGCTTGGTGGCCTTTTTTTCCACCGCCTCCACCAACTCTCTTTCCCCGGCGGTTAAGCGCAATTCGGCGGGAAACATTTCCGGCTCTTTTTCTTCCTCTGTTTTGGGGCCGCTGATGATAAATTCCAAAAGCTCCTGCCACAAAGGCTTTAAATTATTCTTTTTTTCGTCAATCCTTTTTGACAAAATATCCCGTTCGCGATGCGCCGCTTTGACAAAATCTTCGCCTTTTTTTTCCGAAAAATATATCGGCGACGCGGAAATCTGGATCCACATCTGCTCCCCGGACTTTAAGCTCGACATCCCCTCCATTAGCGCGTTGAACGGATCAACCACCTCTTCTTCTTCAATGTTTTTTTCCTCATAGGCGGTGTAGGTGGGAATGGGATATTGAGGCTTTTTGGTCATTTTATAGTCCCAACCGATAAAATCCCAATGCTTGTTGGGAATGTCGGCGGGCAAAGCGCGGCAATAATCCATTGCGGCGGCCTCAATTTCGGCCTCGGGAAATTGCGAGTAGATTGCCGCCTCCACCTGTTCCCGATATTCGGCAAAACAACGAAGATAGAAATGAATTTTGCCGTCGATGGAAACGATTTCAAATTTGAGGCTGGTTTGCGGTTCGCCGGTAATATTTTTTTCCCACCAATCGGGAGTATTATAAATCGCGCCATGCAAGGCGACAAGCATCGCTTCCATCGCTCTCATCGGCTTGGGCTGTTCTTTGGGGATTTTTATTTCCAGCAAAAGCGGTTTCCAAACCGTGCCGAACCACATCTCCACGCGCCACCAATTCCAATAATAATTAAATCTTTCCGACAGCCAAAAAAACGCCGGCAGCCACCACCAGTAGAAAACCAATCGCCAACCCAGATCAATAATTTGCCAAAATTCTTGAACCAAATTAATTCAAATCCTAAATCCTAATTTCTAAACCCCAAACAAATTCAAATGTCAAAATCCAAATTTCAAAATAAAAAATTTTGCGTTCTCCGTTTTGATTTTTAAATTTTAGATTTTTAATTTGTTTGGGATTTAGGATTTAGTGCTTAGAATTTACACAAAAGAAAGCGCCTTGCGCTTTCATTATACGATGAGATGGATAAATTTAAAAGATTGGCCGGCGGCAATTAGGCTTCTTGGACATCGGCGCGGCGGTAGAGACCGTCTTCTCCGCGGGAGAAATAATTTTTGTTGCCCAAATTCATCAGCACCGTGTTTTCCTTGATATGGCGCTGCCGCATCACTCGATCCAAAATTTCCTGTTTGGAAAGCGGGCGGCCTTCGTTGCCAAAAATATTCAAAATGACATCTTTCACGTCGCCGGCGACATATCCCCAGTCTTTTAGCGCGTAAAGCCCGCGGCCGATCAAAACAAAACGCGGATCGCGAATAAGTTCGTTGTGCACCGTCTGCACCAAACTGCCCTCAATCCCCCTGGCCACATCGGAAAAATGAAGCGGATTTTTGCTTTCTTTGAGCAAAAGGTAAATTTTGTCTTTTATGCCCTTGGGGTTCACTTCGGGCCATTCTCGTAATCCATATAATCCGTCCTTGTTTTTTTGCACCCTTTTGGAAACTTCCAAATAAGATTCGGCGACCGCTTTTTTCAGCCCCAAAATCGCGGACAGCCCGCGGCTTGAAGCGAGTTTCTTGGATTCCTCCAGCCTTTCCGCGGCGGCGGCGATAAAAGTTTTTACCGCTTCCACGGACTGCTTGTCTTGCGCCCAAAAAGCCAAAGTATCGTCGCTTTCCTTAACGCGGATAAAATCGCCGCAAAAAATCATCAGAAAATAAACATGGGGCGAAAAATCCTTGCCGCCGGCCTGGCGCAAAAACGCGCTCTCCTCGCGCGCCCCGCCGGAATTTTTCAAATATTTGGCAAAAACTCTTGCCGGCTCGCGGCAGAGTGAGGCGCTTTTCTTCATTTTGACAAAAGCCGCTTTCTCGATTTGGCGCACTCGCTCGCGGCAAATTTTATGAGTTTTGCCGATAGCTTCAAGGGTCTCTCTCTTGCCGGTTTTCAACCCAAAACGGCGCTCAATGACTTCGCGCTGTTTTGCCGCCAGAGGGCTCAAAAGCTGGGTGCAAATTTGTTTATAATTAATACCGGCCATAATAACTAATTTAATTTAGTTTATTCTTTTCACACACTGGATTATTATATATTATCTTTTAAAGATTGTCAAATGCCAAGAGCAAATTAAAACAAGGAAAAATCCTTGCTTTAAAAAAATCCTTTTTTATTTCTTCACCTTGCCTCTTTCCAGCCAAAACGCCAATAACTGCGCCGCCAAAAACACCGATGAATAAGTGCCGGTCGCCACGCCCAAAATAAGCGCGAGCGCGAAATATTTCAAACTCGTTCCCGCCCAAAAATAAATCGCGAACACCGGCAAAAGCGTCAATAGCGAGGTATTGATTTGCCGGCTTAGAGTTTGATTAACCGCGCGGTCGGCAATTTCAGCAAAATCGTTCTTGCGGCCGCGCAATAAATTTTCGCGCACCCGGTCATAAACCACAATCACATTATTGATCGCGTAGCCCACTACAATCAGCAGCGCCGTGATAATCGGAATGGTTATCTGCACCCCGTAAAAAGCGCCCAAAACCGCGAAAATTCCCAGAGGCACCAAAACATCGTGGCACAAAATCAAAAAGGAAGCGACTCCATACTGCCAAGAGCTGATCGGACCGGGAACATTGCGAAACGCAACAGCAATATACAAGAGCATCGCCGCCAAAGAAATCAACACCAGAACCGCCATTTTGCCGGTGAGCTCCTTGCCCACTACCGGACCGATCGCCTCAAAGCTCTTTTCTTCAAACTCGCCCATTTCGCCCAGCGCGGTAAGGATTTGAGCGTGTTTTTGCGGCGTTAAATCTTGGGTGCGGATAATCAACCCCTTTTCGCCGGTTGAATAAACCGACACCTCGCTTATTTCCAAGGCGGTTATTTTTTCACGCACAACGTCGTTGGCCGGCCGATCGCCGGAAAATTCAACCTCCGCGGCGCTGCCGCCGGTAAATTCAATCCCGGGCTTAAGCCCGTAAAATCCAATCGCTCCAACAGCGGCAACAATCATCAGCGCGGTAAAAATCAAAAATATGTTTTTGTATTTGATAAAAGGAATCATAGATACAGTAAATGACCAATTCCCAATGACAAATTTCTAATAAATGTCGAAATTCCAAAATTTGGAAATTATTAAATTCCGTTATTTATTTTGAAATTGGAAATTGGAAATTTTGAAATTTTAAAATATGGGTTTCCATAGCCAGATTATTTTTTTCAGCTTTGTGCCCGCCGCCAACCTCAAGAACGTTCTGGTTACCACGATGGCCGAATACATTGACAAAAATATGCCCCAAATTAGCGTGGCGGCAAATCCCTTCACAAAGCTTGTTCCCAAAAAGAACAAAATCAGCGCCACCGCGATGGTGGTGAAGTTGCCGTCGCGAATCGCCGGCCAAGCGCGGTTGAATCCGTCTTCAATGGCCGAAACCAGGCTCTTCCCCGATTGCAGTTCCTCCTTTAAACGGGAAAATATCAACACATTGGCATCAACCGCCATTCCAAGCGACAAAATAAAGCCGCCGATGCCGGCCAGACTCATGGTGACGCCCATCAATTTAAAGATCGCCAGCAGAACCGCGCCGTAAAACACCAGCGCAATTGACGCCAGCAACCCGGGCAAGCGATAATAGACAATCATAAAAACCGCCACCGCCAAGAACCCGATAATGCCGGCGTACACCGTTTGGTCCAAAGACACCGCCCCCAAGGTGGGGCCGATTTTTTGCTGGGAAATGGGATCGCCCAGCGGCACGGGCAAGGCACCCTCGTTGAGCCGCTTAACCAAAGTTTTCGCTTCAGCCACATCGGAAATGCCGGTAATCACCGCCTGTCCGCCGGTAATTTTTTGGATCACATTGGGCGCGTAGAGATCGCTTTGATCAATTATTTCATCGCCATTGGTATCAATAATCGAATAACCGTCCAAATATATCGCCAACGGCTTGCCCACGTTGCGCTCGCTCACCGCTTCAAAAATTTTGGCGCCCTCATCGTCGAATTTCAGTTCCACAATCGGCTGATTCGTGTTTTGGTCAAAACTCAAAGCGGCTTTTTCCAAATATTTGCCGGTGAGTTCGGTGGGCATAAAATAGGGATTTTGCAGCGCCAATTCAAATCCTTCCGCTTGCATCATTTCTTCGGGCGATTTGTCTTTTATCTCGTTTATTTTATCAATAATTTTTTGCGTTTCCTCTTCGGATCGCTGTTCGGAAAATTCCAGCCAAGGAGTTTGGCCGATCCATTCAATGGCTTGCTGAACGCTTTCAATACCGGGCAATTCCACAACCAAGCGGTCCGCCCCCGAAACTTGGATTTGCGGCTCGGCAACCCCATAACTGTTGATGCGCCGATCAATCAAATCCTTTACCCCGTCCATCACGCCGACGCGATCTTTTTCGGCAACTTGGCTCAAATCCGCCTGATATTCCAAGCGCACCCCGCCCTTAACATCCAATCCCAAATTAAACGGCTTGTCGGCAATATGACCGATGACAAACGGAATTTTTGAATTAACCGCGTCAATTTGCCGATTGGCAAACCGCGGAAAACAAAAAGCCGCCGATACTGCCGCCAGCAAAAAAATAAACAAAAGAAGCCATCCTTGATTTTTATTCATACGTATTTTGCGTTTCGTGGGAGCGAAACTATGTTTTCGCCCTCAAATGAAATCAATTTAATCGTTAAACATTCCCCCTATTCATACCACAAATCCCCCCAAAAGTAAAATAAAGCGCGTCGCCGGCGCGTGTTAAAATCCAAACAGATTTTGGAAGAATTCGGTGCGGTCGATATTGGCGATATGCGTGAAGTATTCATCTTGCATTTTGTAAATGACGATTATGGCGATAAATAAAACTTTGTGTTTTGCAAAATACGCGAATGCCGCGGCTTCGTTGAATTTTTTGCAAAATATTATCGTGGCATAGATTAAAAACAGAGGTTCCAAAAAATTGGGAAAATAAAAAAACCACCGCTCGTCGCGTGCGATCAAAAACAGAGCTTGGCCGATGCTGCGGAAAGCAAACAGCCCCCAAATCCATTTTTTGATTTGCCATCTCGCCCGCCAGGCGCAAACCGCCATGGCAACATATGTCGCCCAATCGGCGATTTTATCAATCGGCTGATAATTGGCATCGGCCAATCCCGCGGGAATTAAAATATCGCCGTCGACCGAATCCAAAACAAAATTCGCCCACCCCGCGGCAAACGGAAAAAAGACAATTGCCGCCGGCAGGGCAAACTTTAATAATATAACTATTCCGATAATAAAAACATTGACCATTTCTTTTCTTGGCTCTTTAAGATTAAGCCTCAAACAACCATCTTAAATGTTAAAAAAACGTAGCACAATCTATCTTTCCATTTCCTCCAAAATAGCCCTGATATTTTCTTTCAACACTGGCAAATCTTCTTTTATCGTTCTCCAAACTTTTTCAAAATTCAAGCCGAAATAATCATGCGTCAAAACATCTCTCATACCGCAAATATCTTTCCACGGAACTTCGGGGTGCTCTTTTTTAAAATCAGCGGCAATATTTTTTGCCGCTTCGCCAATAATTTCAATACGGCGCACTGCCGCATCTTGCATCGCCCCGTTTGCACGAAATTCACTTTTTGGCATATTGCCAACATAAAGCTCCACTCTTTTGATACACTCAAAAATATCCTTGATAAAAGCTTTTTGGCTTCTTTTGTTCATAATATTGGAATTTGCTCCTTTAATATTTCGTCTTTTAACAGCGGATGCAAAAGATGATATTCCACCAAATCAACTTTTTTGCCCACACTTTCTTCCAAATCAACTTTCAGCCCCCCCATACCAAACAAAGTCATTTCGTCAGGTAATTTAACCAACAAATCAACATCGCTGTTCTTTTTTTGCTCGCCGCGTGCATAGGAACCGAAAACCGCGGCCTTGGTCACGCCTCTTTGCTTTAAAATTTTTTTGATTTTTTTAACCATTATCCTGTCCATATTGTAAATTATAATACCACAAAATTCGCCTCACCCAAAATCACGCGGATCGGTAAATTATTAAATTATGTCGTAATATTTTGTGCCGGTTTTTACGCTGTTAATGGCCAATTCGCAGGTTTCAAAAAGCGGTTGGGGCAATTTGTTAAGCTCATACCAATCCCATGATTCCGATTTTTCCGGTTCCAAAACTTTGGGTTCGCCGCTTTGCCAATCCGCAACCAAGCCGATGTGCGCGTAATGTTTTGGCGCGTATTTGACCAAATTGGACAAAAACTGGAATCTGATATTTTTGATTTCAATGCCGCACTCTTCGGCAACTTCCCTCTTGGCGCAACCCGTGAATGATTCCATATATTCCAAATGCCCGCCCGGAAACGCAAACTCCCCCGCGCCATGCGCCCCTTTTCTTTTTCCAAGCAAAATCTTCCCATCTTTTAAAACCATCACCCCAACCCCCACCTTCGGCTTGTTTTCTTCTTCCATAGTTTGTTTTACTTTATTTTTGCGCTTGCAGAAATAATTTCAATTCCGCGGCATTTCTATAAACAAATCCTTGGCCGCCTTTTTGAATGTTGTTTGGTATTGCTTTTTTGAGCAAAGCAAAATAATCATCGATCTCATCGGCCGGAATCAGGATTGTTAATTCAATTTCAAATCCTCTTGGAGTATTTTTGGGAAATTACCCGAAATATGATTGTTTATAGACTTTTTCGCTGCCACCATAAAAATTCAGTATCGTTCCCTTTCTTTCCATTAAAAAATATCCAAGCCCATCAATTAATTTATCATCGGAAATAACTTCAAACCCCAGCTTTGAATAAAAATCTTTGGCAATCTCAAAATCAGGAATATGAAGTTCTATAAAAATATTGTTTTCCATAATAAGAATTTACTTGCCGCAGTATTTTTAGAGCCCACGAGGTATTCCGACGCTCCGCTTCGCTACGCGATCGGAAAAGTTTGATTCCCGCCATTCATCCCCGAGAGAGAGCATCGAGGTATTCTGGCGGATGAATAAAAATCGGCAGCGGGCGCTCCGAAATGCAAAATATTCTATTTACAAATAATCGATAAATTCATCCGCGGTTAAATCAAGCTGTTTGATAATCGCGCGCAAGGTACTTTTGGGCAAATCTTTTTTATGCAACGGAACCACCGGCTGGTGTATTGTGTCCCCGTCTTTAATCATAATTAAGTGGCTGCCTTTTTGGCGGTGCTTTTTATAGCCCATTTTCTCCAAGATTGCCACAACCTGTTTTGGTTTTAAAACCGGGAGCTGGCCCATAGCATTATGCCGGACAATAATTCATCTCGACGGTTATTTTACCTTTCAAAAAATTGGGATCGACATCTTCGGGAAAAGGAATTTTTCTTTCCGCCAGTGTTTCCAAGTATAATTGCATCGCCTCGCCGGCGTTTTTTCTGGCTTCCGCCAAATTTTTACCATGGGTAACGCACCCGGGCAAAGCCGGCACCTCAACGATAAAATAGCCCGTCTCTTCATCGGGAGTGAACAAAACCGTATATTCAAAAATTTTTTTCTTTATTTTGTTTTTCATAGTTTTGTCTCTAATTTCAGAATACCAAAAACTTTCCTTGTGTCAATTGCGCTTCATTTAACCATTACTGAAGTCGAAAAATACAAGTCTGACGAGGCCGCACCTTGCCGATTACAGCAAGGAACGACCTCAAATGCGGCTCATCTGTAAGGATAAATATTTTATGGTTTAAGTATCACTTGCCGCAACACTTTTTGTAT